>Ga0209606_1000490_pt1 | contig 58636 bp, 58 predicted proteins | sample AD_UKC057_MetaG_FD_184412 | JGI IMG/M metagenome (GOLD analysis project Ga0209606, IMG submission 184412) | Active sludge microbial communities of municipal wastewater-treating anaerobic digesters from USA - AD_UKC057_MetaG (SPAdes) (version 2) | ecosystem: Engineered > Bioreactor > Anaerobic >... | reverse complement strand
GACGACGGCGATGCCGCCCTGGGCGTAGTTGGTGCTGGATTCGAACTGTTCCTTCTTGGTGACGATGGCGACCGTGCCGAGATCCGCCGCCCGGATGGCGAAGCTCAGCCCGGCGATACCGCTGCCGATCACGAGAAAGTCCGTTGCTATTTCCATCGTCGTTCCTTTGAGGCGCCGTGAGTCGTTTCCCGGGGGGATTCCCAGGCCGGACGCGGGAGTCGCGCGCGGCAGGGGCGCAGAAAACGGGGTTTACAAAGCCCCGCGATTCCTATATACGCATTCACCGGAATTGTAAAAGAAAAAGCCAACGGGGAAAACCGCCATGCTCGTTCTGGGCATAGAATCCTCCTGCGACGAGACCGCGGCCGCCGTCGTGCGCGACGGCAGGGACCTGCTCTCCAACGTCATCGCGTCTCAGATCGACGTGCACCGCCTGTACGGGGGCGTCGTGCCCGAGATCGCCTCACGGAAGCACATCGAGGCCATCCTGCCCGTGATCGGCGAGGCCCTCGAAGCCGGAGGGGTGACCCTGGATGCGATCGACGGCATTGCCGTGACCCGGGGGCCGGGTTTGGTGGGTTCGCTGCTCGTCGGCGTGTCGGCCGCAAAGGCCTTGGCGTACGCCCTCCGAATTCCCCTGGTCGGGATCAACCATCTGGAAGGTCATATCGCCGCGGTCTTCCTGGACCGGCCGCCGAAATTTCCCTTTGTTGCCCTGGTCGTCTCCGGCGGTCACACGCATATCTATCTTGCCGAGCGCTTCGGCCGTTTCATCGCGCTGGGGCAGACGCGGGACGACGCGGCAGGCGAGGCCTTCGACAAGGCGGCGAAGCTCCTCGGCATCGGTTATCCCGGAGGACTCGTCGTCGACCGTCTGGCCAGGCAGGGGAACTGCAGCCGGATCGCCTTTCCGCGTCCGATGCGGGGGAGTCCCGACTTCAGCTTCAGCGGGCTCAAGACGGCGCTCTTGACGCATCTGAAGCAGCGCGCCGCCCTCCCCGAAGGCGAGGCCCTGGCCGACATCGCCGCCAGCTTTCAGGAGGCGATCTGCGATGTCCTGGTGGAAAAGACCCTCCAGGCGGCGGCGGACCAGGGGGTGCGCCGGGTCGTCGTCTGTGGCGGCGTTGCCGCCAACAGCCGCCTCAGGGAAAGATTCGTCGCGGACGCGTCTTCACGCGGCATCGAGACCTTCATCCCCCCTCCGGTGCTCTGTACGGACAATGCCGCGATGATCGCCGTCGTCGGGGATCACCTGCTCCGCGAGGGGAGGGCGGACAGTCACGATTTGAACGCCGTTTCACGCTGGCCGCTCGATGCGGGTCCGGAGGCGGGATGTTCATCCAGGAACAGCTGAAGGGCTGGTACCGGCGGTGCCTGAGTCTGAGAGGGGAGCCCCACGCCCTGGCTCTCGGTTTCGCCCTGGGGATCTTCGTCGGCGTCACGCCGACCATTCCCTTCCATACGGCCATCATCATCGCCCTGGGGGTCCTGTTCAGGCAGAACATCACCGCGGCCTATCTCGCCTCCTGGCTGATCTCCAATCCCCTGACCATCCCCTTCTTCTATGTCGCCGAATACGAGCTCGGACGGTACCTGCTCGGCATGCCGGGAACGATGCCCGCCCTGGACAGCTACACCCTGGACGCCCTGCTTTCGCTGGGCGGTGAGATTCTCCTCCCGCTTATCGCGGGCGGTTTGCTCCTCGCACCGCTCTTCGCCGTTCCGGGCTTTTTCCTCGCGCGTTACCTGTTCACCCGGATCGGAAGCGATCGAAGGCCATGAAACGTCTGCGCGACATCCTCCGCGAGGAGGGCATTCAACCGCGAAAATCGCTGGGGCAGTGCTTTCTCGAGGACGAGGGGGTCATCCGCGGGATCGTCCAGAAGGCCCGCATCGGTGTGGGGGAGACCGTGATCGAAATCGGGGCCGGGGTGGGGCTGATGACGGAGGCGATCGCCCGCCGGGCCGGGCGGGTGGTGGCCGTGGAGATCGATCCGGCACTCGTGCGGGTGCTCGAACGTCGCCTCGGAGCCTTCCGGAATGTCGAGATCGTCCAGGCCGACATCCTCCGCTGCGACCTGTCCAGTCTGATCGGAACCGGCGGGGAATCCGAAAAGGTCAAGATCGTCGGCAACATCCCCTATCACCTGTCCAGCCCGATCCTGTTCATGATGCTCGCCCAGAAACATCTGATCGCCGAGATGATCCTGATGTTTCAGAAGGAAGTGGCGGATCGTCTGCTGGCGCCACCGGGCACGAAGGCCTACGGGATTCTGTCCGTCGTTTTGGACATGTACGCCGAAATGCAACCGGAGATCGAGGTCCCCCCGGAATGCTTCTTCCCGCCCCCCCGGGTCCGGTCCGCCGTGCTGACGTTCCGGATGAGAAGCCGCCCGAAGTGTCCGATGCGTCGCGAAACCTCTTTTCTCCCCCTGGTCAAGGCCGCCTTCGCCCACCGGCGCAAGACCCTGTTCAACAATCTGAGGCAGACCGGCTGGCTCAACCTGTCCGAGGACGATCTGCGGAGCCGACTGCTGGCTTCCGGCATCGATCCCCGCCGGCGGGCCGAAACCCTAACACCCGAAGAATACGCCTTATTGACGGATGTTCTGACGGGCAATAAATATTCTTGACAGGGAGAAATCATTCTGGTAGGGAGCGAAACGCCGCTTGGATCCGCTTGTCGCGGACTGGGACGGAAGGTGGGTACCTGACCTGAGGGAAGGGTCGGGAGCCTTAAAATCGTGATAGCCGATACGATCAGCCTCTCGTCAGCGACGCAGAGGCTTTTTTTTGGACCCGGGGCAGCGAAAACGGATGCAGATTATCCACGCCGTCAAGGAAATGAAGTCTTTCGCGGATGCCGCCCGTGGCGCGGGCAAGCGCATTGCCTTTGTCCCGACGATGGGATATTTTCACGACGGCCACCTCGATCTGATGCGGGAAGCCCGGCGGCGGGCGGATTGGGTGGTCGTCAGCATCTACGTCAACCCGACGCAGTTCGGGCCCCGGGAGGACCTCGACACGTATCCCCGCGATTTCGAGAGGGACCGGCGACTGGCTGAAGGCGTGGGCGTCGACGTGATCTTCTTTCCCGACAACAGCGAGATGTACCCCCCCGGATATCAAACCTATGTGGACGTCGAAGGTGTGACGCGGAATCTCTGCGGCCGCTCGCGCCCCGGCCATTTCCGTGGCGTGACGACCGTTTGCGCCAAGCTCTTCAACATCGTCAAGCCGCAGGTCACGGTCTTCGGTACGAAGGATTTTCAGCAACTGGCCGCGATCAAACGAATGGTCACGGATCTCAACATGGATCTGGACGTCGTCGGCCGGCCGACCACCCGGGAGGCCGACGGGCTCGCCATGAGTTCGCGAAATGTCCATCTCTGCGCGGCGGAGAGGCCATCGGCGCTTTCCCTCAGCCGATCCCTCCAGATGGCGGAGCGCAGGTTTCAGGAAGGCGAGAGGGATGCCGCCACGGTGATTCGGGACATCCGGACGTTCATCGAAGGGCATCCCTTCGTATCCGTCGATTACATCCAGATCTGCGACAGCCAGACCCTTGAGGATGTGCCCGACATTTCCGAGGGGGCCGTTCTCGCCATGGCGGTCCGCGTCGGAAAGACGCGGCTGATCGACAATCACGTGTTCGGGGAGGCCTTGAACCTGTCTAAGGGCCATTAATGAACGAGGGGAGGGAACAGACGTGCAAAGATTCATGCTGAAATCGAAACTTCACCGGGCGACGGTCACCGATGCCGATCTGCACTATGAAGGCAGCATTACCATTGACGAAGGATTGATGGAGGCCGCCGATTTTCTTCCCTTCGAAAAGGTGGCGATCTACGACGTGTCCAACGGGGAGCGCTTTTCCACGTACGTCATCCGCGGAAAACGGGATTCCGGCGTCATCTGTCTGAACGGAGCCGCGGCACGCAAAGTCTCTCGGGGCGATCTGATCATCATCGCCAGTTACGTGCTCGTGGACGATGCCGATGCGGCGAAGTGGTCGCCTCGCTGCGTCCTGCTCGACGATAAGAACCGCATCAAGAAATGGCCGCGCAAGAAGCGGAACTGACATCCCTCGACCCGCAGGACGCGATCCGTACGGAATGAAGAAGAAGCTCAAGCTGGCCTTCATCACAGGCCTTGCCGTGATCATCCCGATCGGGATCACGCTGTACATCCTCGCCTTTCTGATCGGCGTCATGGATCGCTTTCTCGACTGGATTCCGACGCCCTACCATCCCGATACCCTGATCGGCTTTCATATCCCGGGACTGGGCCTGATCGTGACCGTGACGTTCATCCTCCTCTGCGGCGCCGCAACGCGCAGCTATCTGGGCAAACATCTCGTCCGGTACGGCGAAGGCCTGCTGGAACGGATTCCCTTCGTCCGGGGGATTTATCTGGCAGCGAAAAAGGTTTCCGACAGTTTTTTCAGAAACCGGACGAAAAGCTTTCAGCGGGTCGTTCTGATCGAATTTCCACGGTCGGGGGTCTATACCCTGGCCTTCGTCACCGGACCGGGAAACCGTGAAGTGGCCGGGAAAATCGATTCCCCCTGTCTCAACGTTTTCGTCCCGACCACCCCGAATCCCACCTCGGGCTATTATCTCGTGGTGCCGGCGACGGAGGTGATCGACGTGAACCTGACGGTGGAAGAGGCCTTCACGCAAATCATCTCCTGTGGAATCGCGGCGCCTCCGGAAACCCCCCTCTCCGCATAAATCGGTTGATCGTGAACGGGGATTGATGTTAAAGGACCCCCGTGCTGCATGCATTTTATCTCACGTGAAGGGAGTGTTGCCCATGTCATTCATGGAGGTTGATCCAAAGCAACCGTATCGTGTCGCCGACCTTTCCCTGGCCCCCTGGGGACGAAAAGAAATGGTGCTGGCCGAGAAGGAGATGCCGGGCCTGATGGCGGTTCGGGAGAAATACGGGAAGAAGAAACCCCTCCGGGGGATGAAGATTACCGGCAGCCTGCACATGACCATCCAGACGGCGATGCTCATCGAAACCCTCAAGGAACTCGGCGCCGATCTCCGCTGGGCGTCCTGCAATATCTTCTCGACCCAGGACCACGCCGCGGCCGCCATTGCCCAAGCCGGGTCCGCGGCGGTCTTCGCATGGAAGGGGGAAAGTCTGGAGGAGTACTGGTGGTGCACCGAGCAGGCGTTGACCTGGCCCGACGGCACCGGACCGGATTTGATCGTGGATGACGGCGGAGATGCCACGCTGTTCGTCCACCACGGCGTCAAGATCGAGAAGGATCCGAAGCGTCTGGAGACGGTATGGGACAATCCGGAGATGGACATCGTTTACGAGCGGCTCCGCCGGGGCCGCGACAAGAACGCCCGTCGCTGGCAGCGGGCGGCGAAACGCATCCGCGGCGTCTCGGAAGAAACCACGACGGGCGTCCATCGCCTCTATCAGATGTCGGCGGCGGGGGAACTGCTCTTCCCGGCCATCAACGTAAACGACTCCGTGACCAAATCCAAGTTCGACAATCTGTACGGGTGCCGCGAATCCCTGCTGGACGGGATCAAGCGTGCCACCGACATCATGATTGCCGGCAAGAAGGTGGTCGTCTGCGGATACGGAGATGTGGGGAAGGGCTGCGCCCAGTCGATGCGCGCCTTCGGCGCCAGGGTGATCGTCACCGAAGTGGATCCGATCTGCGCCCTGCAGGCGGCGATGGAGGGCTATGAGGTCCGCCGTCTGGAGGAGGTGGTCGAAAGCGCCGATATCATCGTCACCGCGACGGGATGCTGCGATGTCGTGACGGGGCGGCACATGGAGATGATGAAGGACGAGGCCATCGTCTGCAACATCGGCCATTTCGACAGCGAGATCGACATGCGCTATCTCGAGCGCAGCAAGGTCTGCAAGCGCCGGAACATCAAGCCGCAGGTCGATCAGTGGACGTTGAAATCGGGACGGACCATTATCGTCCTGGCCGAAGGCCGCCTGGTGAATCTCGGCTGTGCAACGGGGCATCCCAGTTTCGTCATGAGCAACAGCTTCACGAATCAGGTTCTGGCCCAGATCGAACTGGCGACGAAAGTGTACCGTCCGGGTGTTTATACCCTTCCCAAGAAACTGGACGAGGAGGTTGCGCGCCTGCACCTGGGAAGGCTGGGGGTCAGCCTGACCAAGTTGAGCGAAAGGCAGGCGGCGTATCTGGGCATCGATCCGGAGGGGCCCTACAAGCCGGACCACTACCGCTATTAGTCCGGTTGAGACGTCAGGTCTGGACGCGCCGGACCAGAAACACGGCCATCACGACAAAAACGAGGTTGGCCGTCCACGCGGCCAACAGCGGCGGAAGGGTTCCCGATCGTCCCAGGGACAGGGCGAAGGCGTGGAGCAGCCAGTAGGAAAACCCGAGGACGATCCCGGACGCGATGCTCCGGGCCGCGCCGCCGCCGCGCTCCGATATCACGGAAAAGGATACCCCGATCAGGACCAGGATGAGGCTGACAAGGGAGAAAGCCAGTTTCCCGTGCAGGTCGGCGGCGTATCGCGTCACGTCATAGCCCTCGGTGCGCAGCTTGCGGACGTAGGCGCGGAGCTCGAAGTAGCCCATCTGGTTTGCGTCTTTCTGAACGACCTGGAAATCCGGCGGGGATTCCGGCAGATCCACGGACTGCTGCTCCGCCCAGGTGAGTTCGGGAAACTCCACGTCCGCGAAGCGGGCGATCATCATGTTGTGAAATAGCCAGCGGCCCTCCCTCCATTCCGCCCATTCCGCGTCGATGCGGCTCGTGAGGCGAAAGCGGGCATCGAGCAGATTGATCGTGATGCCGTGCAGGGTCCGGGTTCCGGCATCGAAGACCTTGAAGTTATAGATCCCCTTTTCACCGCGATACCATAACTCATTGCGCTTGAACGTGCCCCGGGGCTCCTTTTTCTGGATTTCCACGCGCTTGATTTGCTCCACGCGCTGGTTGGCCTCCGGAACGAGGAACTCTCCATTCAGGAAATTGAAGATGCTGAGCGCTCCGGCGCAGAGGACGATCGGAAGAAAGACACGATACAGACTGACCCCGCAGGCCTTCATGGCGATGATTTCGCTGTGTCGCGATAGGGTCCCCAGGGTCAGCAGCGTGGCGACCAGAACCGCCGCGGGCAGGGTCAGAGAAACGATCATCGGCAGGTTGTAGAGAAAATAGGCGGCCATCTGGGACGGTAAAGCGTTGTTGCTCAGGAACATCCGGAGGCGTCCGAAGAAATCGACGAGCAGGTACATCAGGACGAAGACCGACAGGATCAGGCCGAACCAGCGCGTGAATTCCCGGACGAGGTAGCGGTCGAGGAGCATCATGGGGTGCAACTCCGTTTCCGGTTTCGGGCGATTGCGGAAGCGAGGCGGTCGGCCCATTGCCGGAGAAGCAGCGTTTCTTCCCGGGCGGCCCGGATGAACAGGTACAGCGCCGCCGTCCCGAAGAGGACGTTGGGCGCCCAGGTGCCGACGACCGGGGCGAGACGGCCGGTCTCCACCAGGGCCTCCCCGCCCAGTTGAAGCAGGTAATAGAGGACCACGACCGCCAGACCCGTCGTGAAACCGCGGGACCTGACGGTGCGCTGGGCCCGGATGCCGAGCGGAATGGCCAGAAGGCCGAAGACGAGGCAGGAAACGGGAATGGTCAGGCGCTGGTGAAGCTCGATGATCAATTCCCTGGCCGCCCGGCTTTTCATGTCCAGCCCGCGGGCGCGCGACAGAAGTTCTCCCAGGGTCATCTCCTTCTCCGCCTTCTTGTCCCGGTCGCTCTGGAGCGCCGCCGCGATGTCCAGATTCACGTCGTAGTTTCTGAACGACAACAGGCGATAGGATTTCTGGCGGAGGTCGACCATATGCGTGCTGCCGTTCTCGAGCCGCAGCGTGACCGCCTGGGTACGGGGATCGGAAACGAGATAGGCGCGTTGCGCGACGATGGTGCTGGGTTCGCCGGTTAGGCGATGATCGTAAACGATCACCCCCTCCATGGTGTTGCCGTGAACCGGGATACGGTCCGCGTAGAGGAGCAGGCCGCTGAAATCGTCGTTGAACACCTTTTCCTGGATGCCGACGCTGGCTTTCTGTTGGGCGATGGTGAACAACAGGTGCTTCGTGGAGGCGTTACCGAACGGAACGAGAAAAACAGTCGTGGTCAGGGTCAGGATGAAAACGATCAGCGACAGGAGGCCCACCGGCACGAGATAGGCATAAAGGCTCAAACCCGAGGCTTTGAAGATCAGGATTTCATTGTCCGAGGACAGACGACCCAGACCGACGAGGATGGAGATGAGCAGGGAGATGGGAAGCGTGAATGCCAGAAGGGACGGCATCAGATAGAAGACAAGCTGGACGATGTCGAAGACGCGGATCCCCTTGTTCACCATCATGTCCATGATCTGGAGAATTTTTCCCATGAGCAGAACGAACGTCAGGATGAACAGAATCAGGACGAAGGGGGCGGCGATTTCACGCAGGATATAGCGGGGGATGAGCGTCTTCATCGGCGTCTAAAGCGGGACTCGCGCACAGAGCGGGAACGGCTTCGCAAAAGCCGGCCGCCGGAAACCCCGGACGGTTGCGGGCGGCGGGCGGAAACTCCGGATCCTCCCGCGCCGCCCGTCGGCCGGCTACATCATGAGGGCCAGCGGTTCGATGTAGGCGGCGTCTTCCGTGTCGATCGTGCGGATGATCTCTTTGTGGAAGCGCTTCTTCATCTCCCCGTAGATCGGCCGTTTCTTGTTGAAGGTCATGCCGAACGCGATGGATTCGGCGAGCAACGCCTCCGAGTCGGCACAGGCCTTGACGAGAACATGATGCGCCTCGAGTTCGGCGCCCCCGTAGCGCTTGCCGCTGAAGGCCGCTTCCTCAAGCTTGTAATAGGGGAAGGCCTTCTTCACGATGGCGAGCATGCCCGGAAGAAAGGGGATGCTGATGTCGATTTCGGGAAAACAGAAAAAGCCGCGATCGGCGCGCATGAAGCGGAAGTCGCAGCAGCAGGCCATGATGGCGCCGTCGCCGAAGGCATGCCCGTTGATGGCGGCGATCACCGGCATGGGGAGAAGCAGAATCCGCTTGAACATCCGGTTGAGACCGTACATAAAGTCCTTGATCTCCTGCAGCCGCTTTTCTCCATAGGCGGACATGATCCAGGTCAGGTCGATTCCCTGCGACCAGTTTTTGGGGTCGTTCGACGTGATGACCACGGACGTTACGGACGGGTCCTGTTCGATCTCGTCGAAGACCTTGAGAATGGCCTCCACGAAGACCGGGTTGTGACGATTTTCGCCATGGGACATGGTGATCACGGCGACGGTTTGCTCCTTTTTCCATTCCACGACACGCATACAAACCTCCTTGTCTAGGGTGTGCCGGCATTGCCGGGCGAGGGGAGATCCGAGGCAACCCGGGCGGGAAAGTAGCACGAAATCCCTTCAAAAGACAAGGATCATCGACAACGCCGGATCGCTATCCCAGGCCGCTTTCCAGGACGGGCTCCAGGATCTCGAAGACCTGCTCGGGCGTGATGGCCTGCAAGCACCGGTTGTCGATGCAGGAGGTTTTGCGGTGATTGGCGGCGCTGACGCAGGGAGAGCAGGCCAGCCCCGCATAGAGGGGTGTTGTCCGTCCCAGCGATCGGTACAGGTGCGGCGTTTCGGGTCCGAAGAGAACAAAGGTCGGCATGTCGGTGACGGCGGCGAAGTGCGGCGGCCCCGAATCGTTCGTGAGCATGAAGGCGCTGATGTCGTACAGGGCCGGGAGCTGATGAAAGACAACCCCGCCCGCGAAATTGACGCAGCGGGGGTGGTCGACCGCCCGCTTGAGCGCTTCGGTCTCGGCGGCCTCTCCGGGGTCGCCGGTGAGGAGAATCAGAATGTCTTCGTAGCGCTTGAGAATCGTCTGGATCAGGCGGCGGAAGTGATCCGGGGGCCAGCGGCGCTGGATCAGCATGGCGCTGGCGTTGGGATTGACCAGGACCAGCCGGTGAACGTCGGGGCGATAGAGGGGGTACCGCTCGCGGACCCGGTCCCGAACGGCCGTTCGCTGAGGGTCGGTCACGGCGGCCTTGGCCAGGATGAGTTCGTCATCGCCGATCACGGTCTTGGAATAGGGGTGCTCGGGTGTCGGCGACAGCACGGCGTTGACGAGCGCGATGAAGTTCTTGGCGATGTGAAGGTGCGGGTTGTAGCTGACCCGGTGGGTCAGGAAATTGCCCCGGTAGAGGCCTTCGGTGTGAAAGCGGTGAAACCCCACGCGCCGCGCCGCGCCGCTCAGGGCGGTCAGAAGCGCCGTGATGCGCGAAAAAAGCTCGAGGTCGATGACCGTGTCGATCCGTTGACGCCGCGTCCAGAGGACGAAACGCGCGGTATCCCAGGCGAGCGTCGAAAGGCGTTCGCCGCGGAGCGTGAAGATATGTTCGGCCGGAACCGTTTGAAGAAGCTCCAGGCTCGGCCGGCTGGACCGGAAAATCAGGAAGTAAAGCTCCGCGCCGGTGCGTTTCCGGATTTTTCTCATGGCCGGGTCGGCGAGGATCGCGCTGCCCATCTCGGACAGCTCGATGAAAAGAACGCGCCGGATTTTCACCGGCCTGGAGCGCCGGGATAGGGGATTGAGATGGCCCAGCAGGGTTCCGACAAAGCAGAGGGGAACGCCCACGAACAGATCGATTTTCCGCATGGTATCCACGTTCATGGCAATCCTCGCATGGGCGGCGTCTCCCAACCGGAAGGTGATTTCCAGCGCACTATAGCGAAATGTGGGTTGCGTGTCAAAGATTGCGCCGCATTTTCACGATCCGTGGGGCCCGGCCCGGGGATGGGCCGACGCGGCCTCGCCACCGGCCCCTGCGGGCAAAAATTCTTGAGAATGAGCCCACAGTTCCTTGTTGACCGAAAAGATTAAATTTGTTAAGTGCATCACTTCCGACAACCCAGAATGCACATTCCCGCGGCGGACAGCGGCGGATCTGAACGTGGAGCGAGAACGGCGGCATGCAAGCGGAGCGCGGCGATGATTGATCTGCACACGCACACGATTTTCAGCGACGGAGAACTCATCCCTTCCGAACTCGCGCGCCGGGCGGAGGTGGCCGGATATCGGGGGCTGGCCTTTACGGATCACGGCGATGCGGCCAATGTCGATTTCATCATCCCCCGCCTGGTTCAAGTCTGCCGTAAACTTCAGCCTTCCTATCGGATGCGGCTCGTTCCCGGCATCGAGCTGACCCACGTTCCGCCCGGGGACATCGCGCCGCTGGCGGCCGAGGCGCGCAAGCTGGGCGCGCGGATCATCGTGGTTCATGGAGAAACGCTCGCGGAGCCCGTCGCCCCCGGAACGAACCATGCCGCGCTCCTGGCGGATATCGACATTCTGGCCCATCCCGGCCTGATCGCCGAGGAAGACGCGCTCCTGGCGGCCCGGAACGGAATCGCCCTGGAGCTCTCCGCGCGACGGGGCCATGCCCTGGCGAACGGACATGTGGCGAAGCTTGCGCGCAGCCACGGCGCGGGCCTGATCGTCAATACGGACGCGCACGCGCCGGCCGATCTGGTGTCGTCCGTCCAGGCCGGAAGGATTGCCGCCGGCGCCGGCTTGACCGGGACCGAGATCTCCGACCTGGGCGCCCGGGCGGAGGCGCTCCTGAAGAAAATTCAACTTTGAGGAAGGAAAGACAGACGTTGCCAAGGGAAGCCAACCGTCCCGCCACCGGGCACAGCACACGCACACCGTTGAAGATCTGCCTCCTGACGTACCGCGGCAATCCGACCTGCGGAGGGCAGGGGGTCTATATCTATTACCTGAGCCATGCCCTCAAGGAACTCGGGCATCAGGTCGAGGTCATCTCCGGGCCGCCGTATCCGGTCCTGGACGAAGGGGTGCGTCTCCACAAGATTCCGAGCCTCGACCTGTACAACCCTGACCACCTGTTCAGGGTCCGGCGCCTGCGGGACCTGAAGTCGCCGATCAATCAGGTCGAATTTCTGAGCATGTGTTCCGGCGGCTTTCCGGAACCGATGACGTTCGGGATGCGCGTCCGTCGCCATTTCAAGCGGCATCGCCCGCACTACGACGTCGTCCACGACAACCAGTGTCTCGCCTACGGCATCGGGGATCTCGCCCGTCTGGGATACCCGACGGTGGCGACGATCCATCATCCCATCACGGTGGACCGGGACGTTGACATCCAGTCGGCCCGACCCTGGTACAGGAAAATCAAGGTCCGGCGCTGGTATTCCTTTATCCGCATGCAACAGAAGGTTTCCCGACGCCTGTCGCACATCATCACGGTCTCGGAATGCTCCAAGCGCGACATCAGCGATGCCTTCGAGATTCCCTCGCAGAGATTCCGCGTGGTTCCCAACGGGATCAACATGGATTATTTCTACCCCCTCGATCATGTCGAACGCCAGCGCGACCACCTCATCGTGACCAACAGCGCCGACACGCCCCTGAAGGGGCTCCGGTATCTCCTGGAGGCGGTGGCCTCCATCCGGAAAAGGCGCCTCATCCGCCTGACCGTGATCGGACAGCCGAAGCCCGATGGCGTGATCGAACGCCTGGTCCGCAAATTGCGGGTCGAGGATTGCGTCCATTTCACCGGTCGGATTCCCGGCGAGGATTTCGCACGCTACTACGCCGAAGCCACCGTTGCCGTGATCCCCTCGCTCTATGAGGGGTTCGGCATGCCCGCGGGAGAGGCGATGGCCTGCGGGGTTCCGGTGATCAGCACCACGGGCGGGGCGCTGCCGGAGGTGGTCGGGGATGCCGGGATACTCGTCCCGCCCGGCGACCGAAAGGCGCTCGAGGAGGCGATCGTGGACCTGCTCGATGATCCCGAGCGCCGTCGCGCGCTGGGACATGCCGGGCTGAAGCGGGTTCATGAGGCGTTCACCTGGCGGCATGCCGCCGAAAAGACCGTGGACGTCTACCGGGAAGCGATCCATGCTGACCGTTGATCTCGGCCGGCTTGGACTGCGCCCGGGCATGCGCGTTCTGGACGTCGGATGCGGCACCGGTCGCCACCTCGGCGCGGCGTTCCGGACGGCGGGCATCGATGTGGTCGGCGTGGACCTCAACGGGGACGATCTGCGCCGGGCCGCCTACACCCTCCATCTGATGTGCGAGGAGGAGGCGGATCACGGGGCATGGCTGATCGCCCGGGCGGACGCGACGAACCTTCCGTTTGGCGACGCCGGATTCGACCTGGTGATCTGTTCGGAGGTGCTGGAACACATTCCGGACAATCGGAAGGCCATCACCGAACTCGTGCGCGTTCTGAAACCCGGATGCGACCTGGTGGTCAGCGTGCCCCGATACTGGCCGGAGAGAATATGCTGGGCGCTCTCGGACGCCTACTGGCACGAGCCCGGCGGACATATCCGAATCTACAGAAAGGATGAACTCACCCGGATGCTCGTGACGGCGGGAACCACCTGCTGGGGGCTGGATTACCGCCACGCCCTGCACGTTCCCTACTGGTGGCTCAAATGCGCCGTCGGTCACAAGAACGAGTCCTCCTGGCCCGTGAGGCTCTATAAAAGATTTCTGGAATGGGACATCATCAAGCGTCCCTTGATCACTCGCTGGCTTGACGCGCTGCTCAACCCCGTTCTCTCCAAGAGCATCGTGATCTATCTGAAAAAAGGATAACCGTTATGGAATTGAACGTCTCCCGCAAATTGGCGCTGAGCCCCATTGAAATCGACGCGATGGCCGCCTTCATCAAGCGCGTCCAGAAGATGAACGGGGAGATTCCCTGGTCGCTCGATGGAAAGACGGATCCCTGGGACCACATCGAGAGCGCCATGGGGCTGTCGATGGCCGGTTGCCTGCCGGAGGCGGAGCGGGCCTATCTCTGGCTGGTCGGGAACCAGCAGGAGGACGGGAGCTGGTGCGCCGCCTACCGGGACGGGCGCCCGGAAGACCGGACGCGGGACACCAACATGTCCACCTATATCGCCGTCGGGGCCTTCCATCATTATCTGATCACGGAGGACCGGAACTTCCTTCGCGAGATCTGGCCGGCCCTCAAGGCGGGCATCGATTTCGCCGTGCAGATGCAGGCCAATTCCGGCGAGATCTACTGGGCGAAGAGCGAGGCGGGCGTCGTCGATCCGATGGCCCTGCTCACGGGGTGCAGCTCGATCTTCATGAGTCTCAAGTGCGGTCTGGCCGTCGCGCGCCTCCTGGGCAAAAAGAAGCCCGCCTGGGAGCGGGCGGTCGCGAAGCTGGGAGACGCCATCCGGCACAGGCCCAATCTCTTTAACATGATCAAGTCGCGCTTCTCCATGGACTGGTATTACCCCGTCCTGTGCGGCGCGATCACCGGTGCGGCCGCCATGAAGCGGATGGAAAAGCACTGGGAAAAGTTCGTCGTTCCGGAATGGGGGGTCCGCTGTGTTTCGGATCGTCCCTGGGTCACGATGGCCGAGACATCGGAGCTCGTACTGGCCCTGGAGGCCATCGGAGATTACACCCAGGCCGAATTGGTGTTCAACTGGCTCCATGACAAGAAATTCGACGACGGATCCTACTGGATGGGGGTCACGTTTCCCGACCGGGTCATCTGGCCCGAGGAGAAGACCACCTGGACGGCGGCGGCCGTGTTGCTGGCCTATGACGCCCTGATGGATCTGACGCCGGCGGCCGGGCTCTTCCGGCATGATTTCTGGGAGCGGAACGGGTATCTGTCCGGGGACCTGCTGCGCGACCTGCCGGCGGCGTTCCCCTCGACCCCCCACACCGGGATGTACAAGGTCGATGCGCGCGTTTCCCTCTCCGAAACGAGGTAAACCGTGCTCAGGGATCATCGCCCCTACACCCTGAAGCGCTGGGACCTCCGCTGGCAGGATTGGTATGCGCAGCACTTCCTGAAGCCTCAATTCGCACGGATGGGGAAGGGCGGTGTCTTCATGAGGCCCTGGTACGTGGAAGTCTTCGGCGGACCGATCAGCCTCGGAGATTATCCCCACGTCATCGCGACGCCCGATCAGCGCGTTCGCCTGACGGTCTGGTCCACGATCGAGGGAAACGGACGCATCCGCATCGGGGACTACTGCCTGATCTGTCCCGGTGTCAGGATCAGCGCCGGCAGCGATATCAGCATCGGCAACAGTTGCATGATGGCCCAGGGCGCCTTTATCACGGATTCCGATTGGCACGACATCTATGATCGCGGCCGGTCCGTCGGGCAATCCGCGCCGGTCCGGATCGAGGACAACGCCTGGATTGGGGACAGCGCCATCGTTTGCAAGGGTGTCCGGATCGGGAAGAACAGCGTTGTGGGCGCGGGTGCCGTGGTCGCGAAGGACGTGCCGGATAACGTCATCGTCGCCGGGAACCCCGCCACCGTCGTGAAGGAGATCGATCCGGGGCGGGAGATGAAAACGCGCGCGGAATGGCTCGCGGATCCGGCGGAACTCGCCGTGCAGTTTGACGAAATCGACCGGTCCCGGATGGGAGCAAATACCCTGCGGGGCTGGCTTCGCGCCCTCCTTTTCCCCCGACCCGGGGACTAGCGGCAGATTCAAAATTTGAATGCATAAGGAAAACGGACCCCTATGAAAGTCGCCATCATTGCGCCACCCTATCCCCTGGAAGAAGCGCCCGCACCCCCCTTGGGCGTTACCTATGTGGCCGCCGCCTTCGAGCGAGCGGGAGCCGACGTCCGCATCTTCGATTATATCGTCAATCGCTATACGCCCGAAAAGCTGAAGGAGCAGCTCGACCGTTTCAGGCCGGACGTCGTCGGGGCGACCTCCGTGACGCTCAATTTTATCGGGGCCGCCGAGATCCTGCGTACGGTGAAGCGCCACGATCCGCGCATCGTCACCCTGATGGGCGGCCCGCACGTGTCATTCTCGGAGCGGGAGACCTTGACGGCGTATCCCGAGATCGATGTCGTGGTGCGCGGCGAGGCGGAAAAAACCATCCCCGAACTCATGCCCCGGCTGGAAGACCGCCGCGGCTGGGAGAGCGTTCGAGGCATCGCGTTCCGCCAGGGGCCGGACATCGTTCTGACGGAACCCCAGGAACTGATCGCGGATCTCAATACCCTGCCGCTCCCGGCGCGGCATCTGCTGCCCATGTCACGGTATCAGGCCCTGGGGTATCCCGTGAGCATCATCACGGGGCGGGGCTGCCCCTATGCCTGCATTTTCTGCCAGGGGCGCCGCATGGTGGGCAAGAAGTTCCGCAAGCGCGATCCCTCGCTCGTCGTCGATGAGATCGAGGAGATCCTGTCCTACGGCATCGACCGGATCAACGTGGCCGACGATCTGTTCGCCTCGAATCGGGAGCGCGTCAAGGCCGTCTGCGGCGAGATTCAGAAGCGGGGCCTGAAGTTCACCTGGAGCGCCTTTGCCCGGGCCAATACCGTCGATCGCGAGATGCTCCGGATGATGCGCGAGACGGGGTGCGACAGCATCAGCTACGGGGTCGAATCGGGAAATCAGGAGATGCTCGACCGGATCAAGAAGAAGATCACCCTGGACATGGTCCGCGAGGCCGTGAACCTCGGCCTTGAGGCCGGCATGGTCGTCCATACGTCCTTTATCGTGGGGCTGCCGGGCGAATCCCCGGAAACCCTCAAGGAGACGCAGGCCTTTGCGGACAGCCTGGGCGCCATGTACGGTTATCACTACCTGGCGCCGTTCCCGGGAACGACCGTTCGTGACGAGGTCGATCAATTCGATCTGGAGATCCTGACCGACGACTGGAACCGCTACGACGCCAACAGCGCCATCGTCCGGACATCGAAAATTTCCCCCGAGGAGATCACGCGATTCGTCACGGACTTCGAGAACGAGATCAACGATGCGTGGGAGGAGCAGATCCGGGGATACTGGGAAAAGACGAACCCGCCCGAGAAGGATCTTCACGTGGAGGGTTTCTTCCGGACCCAGTTCGTCTTCAAGCTGCTTTCGGAGGACCTGATCGAGCGTTACGGCCGGCTGCCCGGCCCCTGTTCCCCCGAGGCGTCCCTGCGGGAGCTTTGCGCCCGGCTGGTCGAAGCGACGGGTGGAAATGAGGAGATCATCCGGAAGGCGATGCAGCGGTTCGTGCAAGCGGGATACATCAAGCAGGCCCGCGAAGACGACGGCTGCCGCTGGTACTGGACACACAACAACCGCGTCGATTTTCATCCCCTCTGAGAGACGCCACCGGCGGTGCCGGAAGGTCACGGGGTCGGGGGCTCGAGAGGCGCAGCGGTTTCATGCCGGGAGACCGCTGGAAAAGGAAGCCTCAAGGATCGGAGGGCTTGGCCTTGCCAGCCGTCGCAAGCGCCTGCCACTGGTTCATGGCGGCGGCCGTCAGATCCTTCCCGAGGGGCCGCTGGAGAATCGCCAGGGTCCCGACCGTGCCGCAATCCTCATAAAGGCCGGAGGCGAGGGCCAGCCTGTAGATGCAGAACGGGGCCTGTCCCCCCTGGTTCGGATCGGGGAAGATGTCGTGGATCAGGAGATATCCGCCGGGCATCAGATGAGGCGACCAGCAGACGTAGTCGGTCAGGGCGGCCTGGAAAGTGTGTCCGCCGTCGATGAAGACAAGCGACAGCGGCGTGGACCAGTGGCGCGCCACGAGTTCAGAGCGGGAAGTGATCGGGATCACGGTGTTTTCGAGGTCCAGGCTCCGGAGGGTCCGCCGGAAATGCGGAAACGTGTCGATTTCTCCCGTGCGCGGGTCGACGAGGTCCGGGTCGAAATAGGCCTCGCCAGGCTGCTGCTCCTCGGATCCGGCGTGATGATCGATGGAGAAGAGCACCCCTCCCGCTTCACGGCATCCCGTTCCCAGATAGGCCGTGGAAAGGCCGCAATAGCTCCCGATTTCGAGACAGGGGCCCCGCGGCGCGGCCAGCCTGGCCCGTTCGTAAAGCTGAGCCGCCTCCGTGTCGTCCAGGAAGCCCTTGATGTTCAGCGCCTTGATTTCCGGAAAGGCCATGATCCCCTTAACCCCGACGGCGGACGATTGAGTGCGTTTCGTGGGGGGTGTCATACCGCGATGAAGGCCGAAATGCAAGAAAATGTGCGTCGGATCGCGTTTGCGGAGGCGCCATGAAGACGGCCGGTCTGGAATTCGAACGGATCAGAAAGCTGACGCAGATCAGCATCGCCCTGTCGACGCAGCACGACATCGACCGTCTGCTGGAGATGATCGTCGAGGAGGCCCGGTGGCTGACGCGGGCGGACGGGGGCACCCTGTACATCCTCTCCGACGATGGGCGGCACCTGAATTTTGCCATCGTCCAGAACGAGTCGCTCCGGGTCCGCATGGGGGGCGCCGGGGGCGAAATCACGTGGCCGCCGATTCCCATGCATCTGCCCGACGGCCGGTCCAACGATCAGAACGTCTCCGCCTATGCCGCCCTGTCGGGGAAAACCGTCAATATCGACGATGTGTACACCGCGGCCGGTTTCGATTTCCAGGGAACGCGCCATTTCGACCAGGAGACGGGGTACCGTTCCCGCTCCATGCTGGTCGTGCCCATGTACAATCACGAACAGGACATCATCGGCGTTCTCCAGCTCCTGAATGCCGTGGATGCCCGGACGGGCCAGGTCGCCGGTTTCAGCGACGAAAGCGAAAAGATCACGGAGGCCATGGCCTCACAGGCCGCGGTCGCGTTGACCAACCGGAGGCTGATTCAAAGCCTGCAGCATCTCCTCGACGCCTTCATCACCGCCATCGCGACCACCATCGACGAGAAATCGCCCTACACGGGCGGTCACGTCCGGCGGGTGGCCGACCTCGTCGTGCGTCTGGCCCGGAAGATCAACGAGGCGACGAAAGGACCCTTCGCCGGCGTCGCCTTCGACGCCGATCGGATGGAGGAGCTCCGGATGGCGGCCTGGCTGCACGACATCGGCAAGATCACGACACCGGAGCACATCGTCGACAAGGCGACCCGGCTCGAAACGATCGTCGACCGTCTCGAGCTGATCCGGACCCGGGCGGAGGTCATCAAGCGGGATCATCTCATCGGCCGTTTGCGGGACAGGCTCGCCGCCGCTGGCCTGGAAACCGCGGCCGGTCCGGCGTCCGTTGAAGATCCGTTCCTGCGCGCGGTGGAAGAGGACCTCGACCTGCTCGCCCGGATCAACGGCGGGGAAACCTGGCTGGACGATGCCCTGCTGTCCCGTCTGAAGGCGATCGGCGACCGGCGGGGAAGCGCACTGGGGGGAGGCACCTTCCCCCTGGTCACGGAGGATGAAATGAGAAACCTCCGGATTGCCCGGGGGACGCTGACGGACGAAGAGCGGTCCATCGTCAACCAGCACGCCCTCATGACGGAAAAGATCCTGCAACCGCTGCCTTTTCCCAAGAAGTTCCGGAATGTCCCCGAATACGCGGCTTCCCACCACGAGAAGCTCGACGGATCGGGCTATCCCCATGGCAAACGGGGGGACGCCCTCGCGCTTCAAAGCCGGATCATTGCCGTGGCGGATGTCTATGAAGCCCTGACGGCGCGGGATCGCCCCTACAAGACCATGAAAACGCGGGAGGAGTCGATGGCGCTGATGGAGCGAATGGCCCGGGAGGGACATCTCGACGAAGACCTTGTCGTCCTGCTGAAGGAAGCCGTGGCCTCCGGAGACATTCCCTGACCGCGTTATCTCAAGCCGGAGATGGTCCCTTCCCTTGAGTGTCTGGAATAGCGGTCCTGAAAACAATCCCAGTCGATGCTGAAACGGCAAGCCGACACTTCCCGCCAGACCGATTCATGGTAAGCGTCCGTCAGGAAATGGTTCTGCAAATCCTGGGTGAGCGCGAAAACCTGAAGGTCCGGATCCCAGGATACGACGGCTCCCGTGCGGTCATCCCGCAGGCAACCCAGGTGTATCGCCCACGAAACGTCGGCCAGATGATCGTTCTCGGTATCGCGGATGAGCGCGATCAGTTGTCCCTCCCGGCGCGGATCCAGACAGGAAAACTGCTGATGGTACATTTTCGCGCTGTGGAAATGGGCGGCACGGATCGTGACGGCGTCCTTGGCCAGCCGGCGTCCCGCGAAAATGAGGAGCTCGAGGATTTCATGACCGATGCGGAGTCCGGGGAAGCGCTGGCCGGGAAGGGGAGGGCGATCGGGGGAAAAGGCAGCCCGCGGATTTTGCAGGTAGAGCCATTCGATTATCAGCGCGCTGAACGGTCTGTGCGGCGGCATGCCGCCGGTGCCGGTCGCCGACAGCGCCGTTTCCCGCATGACGATCTCCGCGATGAGGTGATCCTCGTCCTCCTTCCCGTCGAAAATCACGCGCACGCGCTGGCGGTAAGGATCCGTCATCTGCAATCTGACCTGCAGGGCGTCGAACCCCTTCTTTCTCAGGAGCGGAAAGATTCCGTACGCCTCCAGAACGCTCAGGAGACCCTCCGGGGAATAGTGCTTGAGAAAGAGCTCGGACCGGGTCTCTCCGGGCGAAAGAGCGCCGGGCCCGAAGGGGAGAGAGGCGCCATCGCGACTCTGGGTGAGGTCGGCAATCTCGAGGGTCTTGAAGACCCGGTGATACCGGTTTTCCAGCCGGGAGGATTTCATCCCCGGATGCAGGGTCAGGACCGGACAGCGCGCCCGCTGGATGATTCTACGGGCGGTGCTCCCGACGGGGAAGCGCGTGCCTTTCTCGCCGTGGACGGACATGACGATCAGGTCCATCCCGATGCGCCGGGTCGCGTCCAGGATGGCCTTGACCGAGTCTAAGCTCGAAACCTGCGGCACGAGCGGCAGTTCGCCATAGAGGGCGGTCAGCTCCTGTGCGAGGCGCTGCAGGTTTTCGTGCGCGCCAAGTCCCGGCGGCGCTTCCACGTCTCTACGGCCCGCGGTGGAGAACAGGAGGTGCAGTTCCGCGTGAAGATAGCGGGCAATGGCGCCGGCGTAAATGACGGCCTCCCGGGAAGCGGGCGAGAAGTCGGTCGGCGCGAGAATACGGCGGATCGCATAGAGGCCCAGGGCGGGAGGCTCGGCGTCGAGCGGCCGGGAGGATCCGGAGGCCGGTGTGAGGTCCGGGCGGATCGAAAGGACGGGAACGGGAGAGTTTTCGATGATCTTCAGGGAGGACAGACCCATCAGGATGTCCTCGAACGTCATCATGCCCTCGGTCCCCAGGACCACGAGGTCCGGCTCCGTTTCTCCGATGGCGTTCAGGATCTCGCGGGCCGGCATGCCGTGAAGGACGGTCAGGGTATGGGATATGCCCGTCAGCGGGAATTTCCGCAGGTGGCGCCGCATCCGGTCACGAATTCGCCCTTGCTCCTCTTCCGCCAAGGCGCCGGACGGCGTGCGCCCGGATCCGTCCGGGGGCCGGAAGGGAAAGATGCGTGCATAGGTCGGCCGGACATGGATGAAATGGACGTGCGCGTGGAAGGCGTGGGCGATCTGAATCCCGTACCGGATGTTCCAGTTTGACCTGGTATCGAAGGGGACGAGAAGCCGGTCGAGTCTGCGCATCGGATTCAGGAGGCTTTCAGGGATTCCAGTTCCCGCCGGATTTCCTGGCCGCGGTCGCTTTCCGGCGTGTAGTATCGCAGCGCCTGCCGGTAATGGTATTCCGCGCTGTCCACCCGGTTCTTGCTTTTGAAGTAGCGCCCGAAGAGCCAATGCGATTCGCCGTGCTGTCCCAGGCGGCCGCAGTTCATCGCCATCCGGTGGAGGACGTCGACGTTCTCGGGCTGAAGCCTTGAGAGCTCCCGGTAGAGCGAAAGCGCCTCGGCAAACGCCCCCTGGGTATCGTAGGCCTCGGCGAGGGATTCCAGGATCGAGGGGTCGGCGGGGTTCTGCTCGTGTGCCGCTCTCAAAAGGACAACCGAGGATTCGATCTGGCCGGCGTTCAAGAGCGCGCGGCCCATCTGGAGCCGGATTTCCTGATCGGCGGGGGCGAGGGCCAGCGCCTGCCGGAAGATGGCCAGCGACTCATTCGTCTGGCCGGCGTGGTCCAGGAGGAGGGCCAGGCCGAACAGGGCGTCCACATCCCCGGGGTGCTCCTGCACGTCCTCGCGGTACTGGCGAATCAGGGAGTCGGAAATCCGGCCGCGGGCGGCCAGGGCCGATTTCACTCGTTTGATCTGTCCATGGCGGTCCTCCAGGCCTTCGTGGCGATAGGTCGTCAGCAGCAGGCCGTCCAGATAGCGAATCCGCTCATCCGTCCCCGGGTGGGTCAGAAAATAGGAGGGGGTGTTGCTGGAGTAAAATTCGTAGCGGCGCATGGATTTGAGAAAATCGAGCATGGACCGGGGATTGTAGCCCGCCCCGGCCAGATAGGCCATGCCCAGGCGGTCCGCCTCCTCTTCGTGCTCGCGGCTGTATTTGAGATTCAGGTGGGTCGCCGTGGCCATCGAGAAACCGATCGCGGCCGCGGAAAGCTCCCCCCCGCCCCCGAGAAAGGCCGAGGCCAGGATGGCCGCCAGCGTGGCGATGCTGATTTTTTTCGATCTCGCGATGAGCTCCGCGATGTGACGCCGGTTCACGTGCGCGATTTCATGGGCCAGGACGCCCGCCAGTTCGCTTTCCGTCTTGACGAGGTTGACCAATCCCCGGTTGACGTAGATGTATCCCCCCGGTGTCGCAAAAGCGTTGACGGCGGAGCTGTCGATGACCGAGAAGGTGAAGTCGAAGGGCGCCGGCTGACTGTGCGCGAGGATTTCCGAACCCAGGTTCCGGATGTACAGACCGATGCGCTCGTCCTGGACGATCGCGCCATTTTGATTGAGCTTGTCGAAGAATTCCTTGCCGAGCTTCTTTTCGTCCGCCAGGGTGAAGGCTCCGGAGGCCGCGCCGGGCAGGGAGGCGAGGACCAGCAGTGTGAGAAAAAGGATGGGCCAGAAGCCTCTTTTGAACGCCTGGAGCCGATCTGCTGTCATGATGCCATCCCCTCTTGCATCGGACGGGTTGAAACGGGGCGATGCGCGACCATAACCTTTTTGCGGGAAAATGGCAAGGACGCCCGGGGCGCGGCCCACGGCGCGGTTGTCATAAGCGCCGCGAGTATGCTAAGCAGGCCCGTAAACGCCCATCGGTGCGCGCGGGTCGCACCGCGTGCGGTGAGGTGTTCACGTATGACGGCTCCCCATCGATCGCGCACGGGATCGCATCCGGTCCCCGGAGGCCCGTCCGGCGGGCGTTCTGGCGATGAAGGACATTCCTGCATGCAGAAAAAAGCTCCGATCGTCACCATCGACGGCCCGGCCGGCTCGGGCAAGAGCACGATCGCCAAGGCCGTCGCGTGGCGCCTCTCCTTCGCCTACCTCGACACGGGGGCCCTGTATCGGGCCGTGGCCGTCGAACTCCGGCGTCGGCATTTGTCACCCGAGGACGACGAAGGCCTGTCCAAACTTTTTTCGGAGACCGCCATCTCCCTGGTGCGGGACGGAACGGAGCAGCGGGTCCAGGTCAACGGGAGGGATGTGACCGGCGAATTGCGGTCGGAGGCCATCAGCCTGCTCGCCTCGCGGATATCCGCGAAACCGGCGGTCCGGGCCTTTCTCATCGACATCCAGCGCGGCTGCGGTCGTTCCGGGAGGCTGGTTGCCGAAGGGCGCGACATGGGGACCGTCGTCTTTCCGGAGGCGAATATCAAATTCTTTCTCGACGCCAGCGCCGAGGAACGGGCGCGGCGCCGTTATCGGGAGCTGCGGGCAAAGGGCGAGGCGGTCGATTACGACGAGATTCTCAAGGATCTGATTTTCCGGGACCGGCAGGACCGGGAGCGCGTTCATGCCCCGCTTAGGGCCGCTCCGGACGCGGTGGTCATCGATACCACGCGGCTGGGCATCGACGAGGTCGCGGAGGCGATTCTGGGCGTTATCCGGGGGCGTCTGGAGGGAGATGAAGCCCTTTAAGGATCCCGCTCCCCTTTTCCCGCCTAATTTCTTGCTATTTGGGCGGCAGTATGCTAGTTCTCCAAGGCTAACGGCGGTTTATTCAACAAACATCGGGGGGGAGAGGCTTTAATGGTTAACGACAACAGCGAAATGCCGCACGGCGAAGCAGAAAACGTCATCGATACGGGGGCGGAATCCACCCCGGCGACCCGGAGCGAAGAGGATCTGGGGTTCCGCGAGCTATACGAGCAGAGCCTGCAAAGCGTCCAGATCGGCGAAGTCGTGACCGGCAAGGTCGTCCAGATCGGCAGCGATGTCGTGATGGTGGATGTGGGCTGGAAAACGGAGGGGTATATTCCGCTCCGGGAGCTCATCGATGCGGAAGGGAAGATCGGCATCTCCGTTGGCGACGAGCTGGAAATTCTCGTGGACCGGCGGGACGGGGACGGGAATCTGGTCCTGTCCCGCGACAAGGCCACCAAGATCAAGGTCTGGGATGACATCAAGGCGGCCTGCGAGCAGAACATGCCCGTTCAGGGGACCATCAAGGAACGGATCAAGGGGGGGCTCTCCGTCGACATCGGCATTCCCGCCTTTCTGCCCGGCTCGCAGGTGGATATCCGACCCGTTCGGGATCTGGATCGCTATGTCGGTCAGACCCTGATGTTCGAGGTTCTGAAATACGACAAGAAGCGCAACAACGTCGTTCTGTCCCGGCGCACCATTCTGGAGAAGGAGCGGGAAGAGGAAAAAAAGCACACCCTCGAGACGCTCGAGGAGGGCAAGATCGTCCAGGGGATCATCAAGAACATCACGGATTATGGCCTGTTCATCGACCTGGGCGGAATCGACGGCCTCCTCCATGTCACGGACATTTCCTGGGGCCGCATGTCGAGACCCGCGGACAAGTTTTCGCGCGGGGACAGCATCACGGTGAAGGTCCTGTCCTTCGACCGTGAAAAGGAGCGCGTTTCGCTCGGCCTGAAACAACTGATCGACAATCCCTGGGATCAGATCCAGAGCCGCTATCCGGTCGGCGGCGTCGTCGAGGGGAAGGTCGTCAATCTGACGGATTACGGCGTTTTCGTCGAACTGGAAGACGGCGTCGAGGGCCTGGTCCACATCTCGGAAATGTTCTGGACGCGCGAGATCAAGCACCCGACGAAGGTCCTGTCCCTGGGACAGGTCATCCGCGTCATGATTCTGGACGTTAATCCGGTTTCGAAGCGCATTTCCCTGGGATGGAAGCAGACGACCCCGAATCCCTGGGAATCCCTGAAGCAGAAATACCCGGAAGGCCAGATCGTCAAGGGCGTCATCCGCAACATCACGAATTTCGGAATCTTCGTGGGCGTCGAGGATGGCATCGACGGCCTGGTGCATGTTTCGGACATCTCGTGGAAACAGCGGGTCAAGCACCCGAGCGAATTTTACAAGAAAGGCCAGGAGATCGAGGCCGTCATCCTGAATATCGATGTGGAAAACGAGAAATTCTCGCTTGGGATCAAGCAACTGGAGAAGAATCCCTGGGAGGAGCTTGGCGAGAGATTTCCCGCCGGATCGACCGTCAGCGGCCGGGTCACCAACATGACGGATTTCGGAATTTTCGTGGAAATCGAGGAGGGGGTGGAGGGACTCGTTCACATTTCGGAGCTCAGTTCCAAGCGCATCAAAACCCCGTCCGAGATTTTCAACGTGGGCGACACGGTTTCCGCGGTGGTGAAGAATATCGACCAGAAGGGCAAAAAGATCCGCCTCAGCATCAAGGATTTCGAGTCCGGAACGACCGATGCGGGCCGCTCGGGGCATCAATATCTCAACAACCGTGAAAATATCGGCTCCAGTCTGGGAAAGGCCCTCGCCGATGTCAAGATCGTCGGCAGCGATTCATGAACGCGTCTGAGCGGTAAGGCATGAGACGACATCCGCTGATATGGGGCGTGGTGCTGATGCTGATCCTGGCGGTCGGTCTGGCCGCCCTCGTCCGCCTGTCCGGTCTCGTCGCCAACCCGAAATCTTCCCTGTCGTTCCGTCCGAAGGTCGGCGTGGTCAGCGTCGAGGGGATCATCACCGACAGCATTGAGGTCGTCGAGCAGCTCGAGGAATTCGGCCGAGATGACCGTATCCGGTCGGTCGTGGTTCGCATCGAATCCCCCGGCGGCGGCGTGGTCGCCTCGCAGGAAATCCACGATGCCATTCTCGAACTGAAAAAGAAAAAACGGGTGGTCGCGTCGATGGGATCGGTCGCGGCGTCCGGCGGCTATCTGGTTGCCTGCGCGTCGGACTGGATCGTGGCCAGTCCCGGGACGATCACGGGCAGCCTGTCGGCGATCATGCATTACGCCAACGTGGAGGGCCTGCTCAACAAGGTGGGCCTGAAGACGTTCGTGATCAAGAGCGGCAGGTTCAAGGATATCGGCTCGCCGACGCGGGAAATGACGGAGGAGGAAAAGGCCCTCCTCCAGTCGGTCGTCGATGATTCCTACGGCCAGTTTCAGGCCATCATTCTAAAAAACAGAAAGATCCCCCAGGATCGGCTGGCGGGTCTGATGGATGGCCGGATCTTTACCGGCCGCCAGGCCCAGCAGGTCGGACTCGTGGATGAGCTCGGCGGGTACAAGCAGGCCGTCCGCAAGGCGGGACGCCTGGCCGGCCTCAAGGAGGAACCGGAAATCGTCACCCCGAGTGAGAAGCGGACGGGCGTCTGGGATTATGTCCGGAGCAGCCTGGTGACGGCCTTTCCCGCGGCCGGGTTGTCCCAGGCCCGGGCCGCTTCGGGGCTGTATTACCTCTATCTCCCGTAAGGGGGCGGATCCGATCATGACCAAGAGACAGCTCATCGCGGCCGTCAGCGCCGGCCTCCCCGGGTTCACGCCCCGCGATATCGACCGGGCCGTCCGGCAGGTCTTTTCCTCCCTGATCGCCGCGGTCGCGCGGGAGGAGCGCATCGATCTGCGCGGGTTCGGAAACTTTACCGTCCGTCACCGCTCCCCCAAACGGGGAAGAAATCCGAAAACGGGTTCGGACATTGCCGTTGGTCATCGGCGGGTAGTGTTCTTCAAGGCCGGAAAAGAGTTAACAAGAAAGATTAATGGTTAAACATAACCCTATGGATTACAGAACGATTCTTGTTGATGTCAGAAACGGATACGCGGTGGTCACCCTGAACCGGCCCGAGGAGATGAATGCCCTTTCGAAGGAGATGCGTCTGGAGCTCGAAGCCTGTTTCAAGGCCCTGGAAAACGACCCCCACGTCAATTGCGTGGTCCTGACCGGGGGCGATTACGTCTTCAGCGCCGGCATGGATATCAAGGAACTTTCGACCCTCGCGGATACGGAGATTGACGATTTCTTCCGATCCGTCGTCCGATACCTCAAGCGGATCTACGTATTCCCTCGCCCCGTCATCGCCGCGGTGGGCGGCATCGCCCTGGGAGGGGGGTTCAACCTGGCGACGGTCTGCGATATCATCATCGCTTCGGAAAGCGCCATTTTCGGGCACCCGGAGCTGAAATTCGGGGTGAGCCCCCTGTTCAATCCCCTCCGCCAGCGTGTCGGCATGGCCAAGGCCAAGGAAGTAACCATGCTGGGGGAGCCCATCGGCGCCCGGGAGGCGCTCCGCATCGGGCTGGTGAACAAGGTGGCGACGCCGGAGGGTTTCATGCTGGAAGCCCTGAACATGGCGGAAGAGTTCACCAAGCGTTCCGCCAACGCCCTGGAGGCGATCAAAAAGATCTCGCACATGGTGCCGCTCATGGACGGGGCATCGGCCCTGGAACTCGAATTCGACGTGGCCGCACTTTTGTTCTCGCGGGCGGAGCGAAAGGTTTACATGCAGACGTTTCTGGAGCGGCTGTCCGAACGCAAAAAGAAGTGATGCCTCAGGAAATTTCCCACTCGATGTCGGGAGAGGCGAAATCCTTCAATTGATCCCGACGCTTCTTGTGCTGTAGCTTCTTCAGCGCCTTCGCCTCGATCTGGCGGATCCGCTCGCGCGTGACTCCCATCATTTCCCCGACTTCCTCCAGGGTAAAGGGCCCGAAATTGCAGGCAACCCAGGTGCAGTTGAAAAAGGTTTCGTTCTTCAGGCGCCATTCGCACGAGGTATCCATGCAGACTTCAGTGATCTGGCACCCCTTCTTCTTGCAGCGGTAGAAATTATTCAAGGACGATTCCCTCTCCCTCGAGTTGAAGTGGCTGTAAAATATTTATGCGTTGTGCGTTTGTCAACGCCGAAAAAAGAAAAACGTGGATCAGAGGGCGGTCATTTTTTCCGGCGGGCGACGCTCAGGCACGTAGACGTGCAAGGCATCGTTTTCGTTCCACTCCCGCGAGACGTAGAGGTTGCAGTAACAGCTCCCGAAATCGGCGACGTCCTGTTCCCTGTACGCGCAGGGGCAGAGGATGTCCGCATCCTCGTCCCGGTTGCCCGAAGCAAGCCGGCACGGACAGGACATGTAGCCGTACCGTTCACGGTTGACGAGGAGATCCTGGAGGATATCGAGGACGCGTGCGCGGTCGCGGTTGAAAAAGAAGCCCTTCGCTTCCTGCGTCTTCTTCAGCATTTCGTACAACTGACCGACGTTCATGACAGCCCCAGCGCGGCAAGGATTTTCTTTTCGTTGAAGCCGACGATGACCTGATCGTCGATCAGCAGCGTCGGAAAGGTCCGGTTCGGGTTGTACTGCGCCACCTCCGCGAGGGCCGCTTTACGCGCTTCCCCCGTGAGCAGGTCGACGTCGTTGAAGTCGTAAGGAAAGCCGTTGTCGGTCAGGAACTTCTTGGTCGCCTTGCAATGACTGCACGTGCTCAGTGAGAAAATTCTGATCTGACGGGGCATGGCGGGGTCCTCCTCGGGGCGGGCAGTGTCCGGGAGTGCCATCCCGGATTCTGAAAGTCTTTAGCACAAGCCGGGACAAATAAAAAGGGAAGAGATATCGAATAATCTCCTTGACAAGAAGTCGGTAGAAGCCATATAAGTCAAGTTTTCGCAAAAATGAATACAGAATATCCGCGGGATGATGGAATCCCGGGCAGGGGATTATCCCCGGGGAACGAACCATGAAGAACGATCAGCAAAAAGTTCGCAACATCGGCATCAGCGCCCATATCGATTCCGGCAAGACGACCCTGACCGAGCGGATCCTCTATTATACGGACCGCATTCATGCGATTCATGAGGTGAAGGGCAAGGACGGTGTCGGCGCGACGATGGACTCCATGGAACTGGAGCGGGAGCGGGGCATCACCATCGCTTCGGCCGCGACCTACTGCCAGTGGCGGGACCACGAGATCAACATCATCGACACCCCGGGGCATGTCGATTTCACCATCGAGGTCGAACGGTCCCTGCGCGTCCTGGACGGCGCCGTTCTGGTCCTGTGCGCCGTCGGGGGGGTCCAGTCCCAATCCATCACCGTGGATCAGCAGATGAAGCGCTACCGGGTTCCCTGCCTGGCGTTCATCAACAAGTGCGACCGCAGTGGCGCGTCCCCCGAGCGCGTCATCGAGCAGTTGAGGTCCAAACTGGGGCACCGGGCCATTCCGCTGCAGATGGCGATCGGTTTGGAGGCAGATTTCCAGGGAGTGGTCGATCTGGTTGCGATGAAGGCCCTCTATTTTGAGGGCGAAAAGGGGGAACGTGTCGTGGAGGCGCCCATCCCCGCCGCGTTGATCGAGCAGGCGAAGGGGTGGCGGGAGGCGCTGATCGACGCCGCATCCCTCGATTCCGATGAATTGACGGAGGCCATTCTGGAGGGCGGGGAGCTGCCGGAGGGGGTGCTGATCGAGGCGATCCGCCGCGCCACCCTCGCGAGAAACCTCACACCGGTCCTGATGGGCTCGGCCTACAAGAACAGGGGCGTGCAGCCGCTTCTGGACGCCATCACCCGCTATCTGCCCTGTCCGGCGGACATCCGGAACGAGGCCCTGGATACGGCCCACGAGGAACGCCCGGTCGTCCTGACGAGCAGGACCACGGACCCGCCCGTCGCCCTCGCCTTCAAGCTGGAGGACGGACCCTACGGGCAACTCACCTACATTCGCGTCTATCAGGGCGTGATCTCCAAGGGACAGACCCTGATCAACGCCCGCAGCGGGAGAAAATTCAAGATCGGGCGCGTCGTGAGGATGCATTCCGACCAGATGGAGGACATCGAGGCCCTCGAGGCCGGCACCATCGGGGCCCTTTTCGGAATCGAATGCGCCTCGGGGGACACCTTCGTCGCCCCAGGTCTGTCTTTGACGATGACCTCCATGTTCGTCCCAGAGCCGGTCATTTCCCTCTCCATCATGCCGCAGGACAACAGGTCGCAGATCGGCATGTCCAAGGCCCTGTCCCGCTTCACCAAGGAAGATCCGACCTTCAAGACCTTCGTGGACGCTGAAACGGGGGAAACGATCATCGAAGGGATGGGGGAGCTGCATCTCGAGGTCTATGTCGAGCGCATGCGGCGCGAATATGACTGCGACGTGACCACCGGCCAGCCCCGTGTGGCCTACCGGGAAACGATCACGCAGCGGGCGGACTTCAACTACACACACAAGAAACAGACCGGCGGCGCTGGCCAGTTCGGCCGTATCGCCGGATACCTCGAACCCCTGGAGGACGGGGATTTCGAGTTCGTCAACGCCATCGTGGGGGGGGCCATTCCCACGCAGTTCATCCCGGCCTGCGAGAAGGGGTTCCGCTCCTGTCTTGCAAAGGGTCCGCGTATGGAATTCCCCGTAACGGGCGTCCGGGTGGTCATCGATGACGGGGCATCGCACGCCGTGGACTCTTCCGACATGGCTTTTCAGGCCGCGGCGCGGGGCGCCTTCCGCGAAGGGTACCTGCGGGCGCGCCCGGTGATCAAGGAGCCCATCATGAAGGTGGTGGTCGAGACGCCGACGGAATTTCAGGGATCCGTGATGGGGCTGCTCAACCAGCGCCGCGGGATGATTCTCGGCGCGCAGGACGAGGGCCCGCAGTGCGTCATCGAGGCCCAGACGCCCCTGGCGGAGATGTTCGGCTTTTCGACGGTTCTGCGGTCCGCGACCCAGGGCAAGGCCCAGTTCACGATGGAATTCGCCCTCTACCGGCAGGTTCCGCAGGGCCTGGCGGAAAAGATCGCCGAGGAGATGGCGGCGAAAAAGAAACGCGCGGCCTGATGAAGTCCAAAGGGCTCCTGCCGCTCTTCGGCGGCGCCGCCAAGGTCGTTTTTCTGAATCAGTGGAGGGGAACCATGACCAGCCCAGACTGGGATGTCGCAAGCCCGCTGAGCCGTCTCGGGCTCGAGGATGCCAACGGGATTCCGGAGGGAGGCTTCGGCGCCGTCGCCGCCCCCGCCGGCGTCGGGAAGACGGCCCTTCTCGTCCAGCTTGCCCTGCATGCGATGCTGAAAGACGAAGCCGTCCTTCACGTCAGCCTTCAGGACCCCGTCCAGAAGATCGGTCTGTGGTACCGGGAGCTGTTTCAAAACCTCGCGGGGCGCGAGGCACTCCCGCGTGCCGGTCAGGTGTGGGAAAGGATTCTTCCCAACCGCTTCATCATGTCCTTTCAGGTGGAGGGATTCAGCGTGCCCCGGCTGGAAGAGCGGATTTCCGATCTGACCGCCCAGAATATTTTTCATCCCCGGCTCATGATTGTCGACGGCCTCAGGTTTCAGCCCGGCATTGACCCAACGCTGAAGGATTTGAAGCGGTATGCGGAAAAGCAGGGCCTGCGGGTCTGGTTTACCGTCCACGTCCATCGACAGGATGGAGACGCCCACGGACTCGGACCTGACGGGCTGAACGCGCTACTGGAGATGTTTTCCGTCATCCTGAGGCTCGACACGGTTGGGGACGAGATCAAGATTCGCGTGGAAAAGGGCTTCCCGGGCGGAGACGCGCCCGCCATCCTGAGTATGGATCCGACCAGCCTGCTCCTCCGCGCGTCCTGAGAGGTGAGAAGCGATGACGAAACGAAACTGCCTGAAAAGGTCGTGGGGACGGGCCGCCATCGGTGCCGTGACCCTCGCCCTGCTCGCGACGTCCGGTCTTGCGGCCCCGACTCAGGGGCTCAACGAACGGGCCATGGTCCAAAGGGCGGAAGAGGTCACCGCCCTCAAGAACACGTTCGTCAGGACGGCCCTCGAGCACGCGGGCCTTCCCTATGAGGCCGACGCGACCGGATTTCCCGTGCGCGTCCAGTATCGTGAGGCCTGGAAAAGCATACAAAAGATCGAGGTCGTGCCGCTGACGGACCCGACCGCCGGTGAGGGGGGCGTCAACGGTCACCGCGTTTTTTTCTTCACGGCGGACGACATCTTCCAGATCGATTCCCCCCTGCCGGTCAGAAAATGAGGCGCCGGGCGCCGCACGTTTGACCGGCCGGCACGGGGGAGCGGGCTGTTTCAATCCGGGATGGACATGCACATCAGCGAAATTCTGAACCGACAGAAAATCAGCTTCAGTTTCGAGTTCTTTCCCCCCCGAGACGCCGGGGGGGCCGAGAGGCTCTTTGCCACGATCGCCGATTTGACGTCGCTCAAACCATCCTACATCAGCGTAACGTACGGCGCGGGGGGATCGACGCGCACCCTGACCCATGAGCTTGTCCGGCGCATCCGGAAGGAAACCTCCCTCACGGTGGTCTCGCATTTGACCTGTGTCGGTTCGACGCGGGAGGAGATTGCGCGGATCCTGGACGCCTACGCCGCCGACGGGATCGAAAACGTCATGGCCCTCCGGGGAGATCCGCCGGCCGGACAGCGGGACTACGCAGGAGAGGCGGGCGGTTTCGCTCATGCCGACGAACTGGTGACGTTTATCCGGAAACGGTTCCCCGCGTTCGGCATCGGCGTGGCTGGCTATCCGGAGGGGCACGCGGAAACCCCCAACCGGCTCAAGGAGATGGACTATCTGAAGAGAAAGGTCGATGCCGGCGCCGATTTCATCTGCACGCAGCTGTTCTTTGACAACCGCGATTTCTACGACTTTGCGGAACGCTGCGCCCTGGCCGGGATCCAGGTTCCCGTCATCGCCGGCATCATGCCGCTGACCTCGCGTCAGGGGATGCTCCGCATGGCCGATCTGGCGCTCGGCACGAGATTTCCCGCCGGCCTGCTGAAGGCGGTGTCGCGTGCCCGGGACGACCGGTTTGTCGAGAATGTGGGGGTGCAATGGGCGACGGAACAGGTCCGGGACCTGATCGATCAGGGGGTCCGGGGCATCCACTTCTATACCCTCAACCGTTCGAAATCGACCCTCCGGATCTACGAGGCGCTCGGCGTGTCGGATTCCGCGCAACTGGTCGAATGAGTCACCCGCGGCGCTCGAAATAATCCCACAGGATCTCCGCGTGATCGAACGCCAGGGGGTGTGGCAGGCGGTTTCGTGCAAAGATCCCCGCGTCCAGGGCGTCGTCGCCGGGGCGGGGCTGACCGGTGGCGCGGGCCATGAACACCGTCGTAATGGCATGCTGACGCGGGTCCCGGTCGGGTCGGGAATAGGTGTGCAACTGGCCCAGAAGGGTCACGTCCAGCCCCGTTTCTTCTCGCGCTTCCCGAACCGCGGCCGCCTCGAGGGACTCCCCATAATCGACGAACCCCCCCGGGATGGCCCATCCGTGCGGCGGATTTCTTCTCCGGATCAGGACGATCCCCTTCGCGTGGACCTCCACGATCACGTCGACCGTGGGGACGGGGTTGCGGTAGGCGGCTTCTTCGAACCCGCAACGCGGACAGCGCTTGATCGTTTTCACGGCGTCTCCCTCTCTCTTCCTGCGGAAAGTTCGCCTACATTAAAGGGGGCTTCCCGTCCTGTCAAGGCGAATCGCCCCGGAGGCGCCCGTCCGGAAACGAAAGAATATATTTGACATTTTTCGGCATTGGGCGTAAAGAACGGCTGCTCAAGCGGGGGGCGTAACGGGGCTGCGCCGCATTCCATTCGTTCACGCCCAGCGGGCAACGCGGCGCCGGAACATCGCCCGTCTTGAACGGCCTGCGCGCCGGAGCGGCTCGCCGTTGCCGCAGGCTTCGCCGAAGACCGAATCTCCTGATCGTTCAGGAAATCGATACCGAATGTCCGTTGTAAGGAGGAGCGCATGAATAAGCAGATCGAACCCGACAATCTCCTGGACTTCCTGGAGAACACCGCCCAAAAGTATCCGGATAAACCGGCCTTTGGAACCAAGACCGCCAGCGGCGTCTATGAATGGGTCACGTACGGCCGATTCGCCGAACGCGTCGATCACCTCCGGGCGGGACTGGCAAAACTCGGCGTCGGCCGGGACGACGCCGTCGGCATCATTGCCAACAACCGCCTGGAATGGGCCATCGCGGCCTTCGCCTCCTACGGCCTGTGCGCGCGTTTCGTGCCCATGTACGAGAACGAATTGCCGAAAACCTGGCAGTACATCGTGACCGACAGCGCGGTGAAGGTTCTCTTCGTGTCCAAGCCCGGGATCCTGGAGAAGGTCAGGGAATTTCCGGCGCTCATTGCGACGCTGAAAAAATTGGTCCTGATCGAGGGCGAGGGACCCGATTCGATGGCCGGACTGGAGAAGGTCGGACAGGCGAACCCCGTCGCCTCGCAAAGGCCCAAGGGAGACGATATCGCTGGCCTGATCTACACCTCCGGAACGACGGGAGATCCAAAGGGCGTCCTCCTTTCGCACCGCAACTTTACCAGCAATTCCATTGCGGGCCTCAAGATGTATCCCGAACTCAAGGGTCCGGGAGACTTCAGCCTCTCCATTCTGCCCTGGGCGCATTCCTACGGTCAGACGGCCGAGCTCAACGCCATGATGTACAAGGGCGGGGCGATCGGCTTCATGGAAAACGTCACCACCATCGTCAACGACATGTCCCTCGTCCGCCCCACGTGGCTGATCGCCGTTCCACGCGTCTTCAACCGGATCTACGACGGCCTCTGGAAGAAGATGGACGAGGAGGGCGGGATCGCACGGAAACTGTTCGTCATGGGCGTCGAGGCGGGGAAGCGCAAGCGGAAACTGGCCGCGGAGGGGAAGACCTGTTTGATGACCAACCTGAAGTTCGGGCTGGCCGACCGGATCGTGTTTAAGAAGATCCGCGAGAAAATGGGCGGGCGGCTGAAGGGCGCCATGACCGGCAGCGCCGCCATGAACGTGGAGATCGCGAACTTCTTCTTCGACGTGGGGATCCCCACGTATGACTGCTACGGCATGACGGAGACCTCCCCGGCCATCGCGATGAACGCCTCCTACGCCTACCGTCTGGGATCGGTCGGGCGCGCCATTGAAAACGTGCGGATCGAGATCGACCGCTCCGTCGTCGAGGAAACCGCCAAGGATGGCGAGATCGTCGTCTACGGACCGAATGTCATGCAGGGGTATCACAACAAGCCGGAAGAAACCCGGCAGGTCATGACATCCGACGGCGGCATCCGCACGGGAGACCGCGGCCGTCTGGATGAGGACGGGTATCTGTTCATTACCGGGCGGATCAAGGAACAGTTCAAGCTGGAAAACGGCAAATTCGTTTTCCCCGCCGCGCTGGAGGAGGACATCTGTCTCAACCCGTACGTGGCGAACGCCATGATCTATGGAGAGAACCGCCCCTACACGGTCTGCCTGGTCGTGCCGGATTTCTTTTCCATCGAGCAGTACGCCGAGAAGCACAAACTCCCGGGGGAGATGAAGGCGCTTGTCGAGAGCAAGGAGATTCAGGACCTGATCGCACGGGAAATCACCGAGATGCTGAAGGGCAAGTACGGCGGCTACGAAATACCGAAGAAGTTTTACCTGCTCGCGGAAAATTTCTCTCTCGAGAACGGAACGCTGACCCAGACCATGAAGGTGAAGCGGAAGGTGGTTCTCGAACGCTATATGGACAAGATCGAGGCGCTTTACCGGTAGCGATGGACGACAGTCGGGAAGGGGGAGAGCGGATATGATCGGCGTGCTCATCGTTACGCACGGCAATCTCGGTGCAGAACTGATCAAGGCGTCCGAGCTGATCAAGGGGAGCCTCGAGGGGATCATCCCCGTGTCGGTGGATCAGACGAAAGGGGTTGAAGAGGTCAAGAAGGAAATCACCTCCGCCTTAAAGAAGCTCGACAAGGGCAAGGGTGTGCTGGTGCTCACGGATCTCTTCGGTGGAACGCCGTCGAATATTTCCCTCTCGTTCATGAAGCCCGGGAAGGTCGAGGTGCTGACCGGCGTGAACCTCCCCATGCTGCTCAAGATCCAGGACAAGCGCTCGGACATGGATTTGAATGACTTTTCCCACTACATCAAGGATTACGGTCGCAAGAACATCTCCCTCGCCAGCGAGATCTTGAACAAGAAGATCGGCGGGTAAAAAGGGTCGCATGAACGTCGTTCTGGTCCGGGTGGATAATCGGCTGGTCCACGGTCAGATCATCGAGGCGTGGATCCCCTTTACGAAGGCGGCCTGCCTCGCCGTCATCGATGACGAGGTGGCCGACGACCTCTTCCGGACCACCGTCATCCGGATGGCGGTGCCGAGGGAAATCGAGGTCATCGTCAGCCGCGTGGAGGACTTCGCCGGACAGTACCTGCCGAAGCCCGGCAAGGAGCCGACCATCGTCCTGTTCAGTTCCATCGAAGATGTCAAACGCGCCCGGGTCTGCGGCTTTCCGATCGAGAAGCTGAATATCGGCAACATCTACGCCGACGAATGCCAGGTGAAGTGCTCTCCCTGTGTGCTCCTGAGCGGGGAGGATGTCGAAGCCCTTCGCGCGCTGCTGAAGGACGGCGTGCAGATCGACGTTCGGCGCGTCCCGGGGGACAAGCCGCTGGACGTTCGCGACCTCATCGAGGGGGCGACGGGCGAATCCGTGCCATGAATCGAGAGATGAACGCATGGTCTTCAAGGCGATCGTCATAGCCGTCCTGGGGGGGCTCCTCTGCCTGGACAGAATCGTCCTGCAGGGCATGGTGTCGCGCCCGGTGGTCACGGGTCCGATCGTCGGTTTCTGCCTCGGGGATGCCTACACGGGGCTGATCGTCGGGGCCTTCATGGAGCTGTTCTGGATCAACCGCTCCCCCATCGGGGCGTACGTTCCTCCCAACGACACGCTGGCGACCGTGGTCATCACGGCCGCCGCCATCCTGGCGGGGCAGTCCATCGGAGCGACGTCCCGCGAGCTCATCGCCCTGACCTTTCTCGTCTGCCTTCCCGCAGGCCTGCTCGGGCAGAAGCTGGACGTCTGGAAGACCGCCCGCAACGAGCTGCGGGCGCGTCTGGCGCTGAACGAGGCGCAGACGGGAGACGCGGAAGCCGTCTCGCGCCGGCATCACCAGTCCCTGCTCCAGGCCTATCTCGGCGATGTCATCCTCATCGGGGTTGTCCTCCTGCCGGCAACGCTCTTCCTCGGATGGATCTACCCCCTTTTTCCACTGCCGTTCATGAAGACGCTTCTCGTCGTCTACTTTCTGCTGCCCGTGCTGGGGGTGGGCATTGCCCTCAATACCATCCACGTCCGGGGCGTCATCCCGGTTTTCTGCGGATTGTTTCTGACCATGAATGTGGTCCTGGAATTGTTCCGGTTCGTCTGAGCGCATGGAAGCGGACGTGATCATCGAGGCCATGATTCCCGGGGATATCCCCGCCGTCATCGACATCGACGCGGACTCCTTCCGCGTCCCCTGGACGCCGGGATTGTTCGAGCAGGAATTGCGGTGCGATTTCTCCCGCAATCTCGTCGCGCGGATCGCCGGTGGCCGGGGCCGGATGGTCATCGGCTATATCGTATGCTGGCTGGTGGCGGAGGAGATGCACGTTCAGACCCTGGCGGTCCGAAGAGACATGCGCCGGCGGGGCATCGCCTCGCGGCTGGTCGCCGAGACGATGCGCATCGCCCGCCAGGCGCGCGTCTTCGAGGCCAGCCTGGAGGTGAGGCGTTCGAATCTGGCCGCCTGCAGACTCTACGAGAAGTTTGGTTTCCGCGTCAAGGGGGTGAGGCCCGCCTACTACAGCGATGTCGGGGAGGATGCCCTGATCATGGCGGCGGAGGTGGCGCCCGGTTTCGGAACAGGCGAACGGCTGAGCGGATGAGGAGATCCCGAGGATGAAATCGAAAGAGATGGCGCCGGGGGCGGTCCTGTCCAACCGGGCCCTGACCCCCCAGCACTTTCTGCTCGCCCTGTCCCTGCCGCCCGCCTTTGCGCGGCCGGCGCCCGGGCAGTTCGTCATGATTCGTCCCGCCGGGGGCGGCACGCCGCTGCTCGCGCGACCGCTAAGCCTTTACGGCCATCGCGGCGGACGCAACGGTTCCCGGATCGAACTGCTGTACCGGACCGTCGGCGCCGGCACCCGGCAACTGGCCGCCCTGAAGGCGCGCGATGCCGTGGAGATTCTCGGGCCGCTCGGCCGGGGATTCATCCTCGGGCCGGACGTCGATGAAGCCGTCTTGATTTGCGGCGGCATGGGGGTGGCGCCGCTCACCTTGTTTGCCGAACGCCTCGGGCGGACAAAGGCCCGTCCCCGCGTCGTCTGCTATTTCGGCGCCAGAAGCCGCGATGACCTGATCGGTCTCGACCGCCTGAGCCCCCTGTGCGCCGAACTGCACATCGCCACCGAAGACGGCAGCCGCGGCGAGCGGGGGCTGATCACCGATCTCTTCGCGGCGCGGATGAGATGCCATGATCCCCGCCGGGCCGCCGTGTTCGCCTGCGGTCCCAACCCCATGCTGCAAGCGCTTTCCCGGCTGCTGGCGGGAACGTCGCTCCACTGCCAGGTCTCCGTCGAGGAGCGGATGGCCTGCGGCATCGGCGCCTGCCTGTGCTGCGCCACGGCGGTTGCATTGCCCGGCGGCCAGGCGTCCTACCGGCGCGTCTGCTGCGACGGGCCCGTTTTCAACCTCAGGGATCTCCTCTGGGACGCGCCATCCGCCCGCTCCGGCTCAAGGGGGTGCACATCGCCATGAAACCGTCCAAGCCCATCGACCTGGGGGTCCGCATCGGGGGTCTCGTGCTGAAGAATCCCGTGATGACGGCCTCGGGCACCTTCGGATACGGCGAGGAATTCGCCCCCTACAGCGACTTGAACCGTCTGGGCGCGGTGATCGTCAAGGGGCTCTCCCTCGAGCCCAGAGGCGGCAATCCCCCGCCCCGCATGATGGAAACCCCGTCCGGCATGCTCAACGCGGTCGGACTGCAGAACATCGGCGTCCGCACCTTCATCCGCGAGAAGCTGCCCTTCCTGAGGCGGTTCGACTGCGCGATCATCGCCAACATCTACGGTGAAACCCCCGAGGAGTACGAGCGGGTCGCCGGCCTGCTGAGCCGGGCCTCCGGGGTCGACGCGCTCGAGGTGAACATCTCCTGCCCGAACGTCCGGCGCGGCGGCATCGCCTTCGGTGCGCAGCCCGACGCCGCCGCGGACGTGACAAGGCGCGTCAAGACGGCCGCGGCGGCGCTTCCCGTCATGGTCAAGCTCACGCCCAATGTCACGGACATTGCCGGGATCGCCCGGGCGGTCGAGGAGGCCGGCGCGGACGCCATCTCCCTGATCAACACCCTGACCGGGATGTCGGTCGATGTCGAGAAGCGGATCCCCCATCTGGCGAACGTCACCGGCGGCCTCTCCGGTCCCGCCATTCGGCCGGTCGCCCTGAGGATGGTCTGGCAGGCGGTGCAGGCCGTTTCCATTCCCGTGGTCGGCGTCGGCGGCATCATGACCGCCCGGGATGCCTTGGAATTCCTGATCGTCGGCGCCCGGGCCGTCCAGGTGGGCACGGCCAATTTTATCCGCCCCGCCGTCACGATGGAGATCATCGACGGGATAGCCGCCTACCTGGCGCGGCACGGATGCGGGTCCGTGACGGAAATCATCGGCAGCCTGAAAACGCCGGGTGCGGAGCCGGCAGGGGGAGGCGAACGGACATGACGAAGCCGGAATGGATTGCCGAGGGGGTTTGCCTGGTGGGGGGACCGGAGGTCTCCCGCGCCGATGACGCGACCGTTTTCATCATCGACGGTGGGGATGAGCTCGCCATGATCGATTCAGGCGCCGGACGCAGCGTCCGGCGGATCGAAGACAACATCCGGGGTGAGGGCCTGGACCCCACCCGGATCACGCAGCTGATCCTGACGCACTGCCATATCGATCATATCGGCGGGGCGCCCCACTTCCGCGAACGCTTCGGCTGCCGGATCCTCATCCACGCGCTCGACGCGGAGGCCGTGGAGGCGGGCGATCCGAAACGCACCGCCGCGGGCTGGTACGACACCGATTTCCCTCCGACCCGGACGGACGGACGGCTGACCGGGGCCGGGGGCGTTCTGCCCGTTGGAAACACCGAGCTCGCCTGGATCCATACGCCCGGGCACACCCCGGGATCGATCTGCCTTTACCTCGACCGGGGCGGCCAGCGGATCCTGTTCGGTCAGGACATCCACGGCCCGTTTCTCTCCGCCTTCGGCTCCGATCTGGACCAGTGGCGCCGGTCCATGGACCAGCTGCTCGCGCTTCACGCCGACATCCTCTGCGAGGGACATTTCGGAATCTTCCGGACAAAGCCCGGCGTCCAGCGCTACATCCAGCGCACCCTCGACCAGAACCGATGATCCCCCCTCAGGGGAGGGCCTCGATCGCCGCGATTTTTGCCTGCAAACGCTTGGGGGAGACGGGCGCGGGGGTCTTCAGCTCCTGGGCAAAGACGGAGACCTTGTATTCCTCGATCATCCAGAAGAGGTCCTCGATTTCCCGCCGTTTGTCCGCCGTGGTATGGGGCGTGATCTCTGCCGTGAATTCGGACAGGCGCTTCGCGTAGGCGCGCAGGGGCGCTTCCCGGGCGAGCGCCCGGTCCAGATGATCGAGCCCGCGTTGGGCGCGGATCGACAGGGCGGCGAGATAGCGGGGGAGGTGGGCGATGCGGTCCGCGGGGGTGGCCTGGAGGAAGTCGTCCGGGATCAGGCGGGCCAGTTCCCCCTTGAGCGCCGCCAGAAAGGCGAGGGCCGGACGGTTGAAGCGGTGCGCCTTCTCAAGGGCGCTCAGATTCCGCGAGGCGTCGGAGGCGGCCTTCAGGACGGGCGAGACGAGGGCGGTTATGTCCAGCGCGTGCGGCATCAGCCGGGCGCGCAGACCGGCGAGCATGTCCTGAAAATCCTCCCGACGGCGCACACGGACATCGACCAGATCGCCCAGCACCTTTTCGAGGATCCGCCGTTCCCACGCCGCCGGGCCCCCGCAGAGTGCGGCCCGCGCCTTCATGGGCACGGAGAGGGCGACGGCCTTTTTCAGCGACTTGAGTTCACCCGGCAGGCAGAGGCAGGCCAGACGCATGACGCCCGCGTGATGAACGCCTTCCGCCTCGCCCGGATCGGTGCAAAGCCGGGGGCGGCAGCCGTCCCCGGCGGCCTCGAGGGCCGGGTAGGCATACCCCCGGATGCGGCCGCGTTCGAGCAGGGGGATCCGTTCGGGAAGGTCCGGAAACGCCCAGTCCGTCGCGGGAGGCGTTTCCCATTCGGCCCGAAGCCGTTCGAGCGCGGAGGAGGCGCAAACCTCGCGGCGCTGCTCCCGCTGAAGACGCGCCAGGTCCCGGCCGGCGACAACCTCCCCATGGTCGTCGTCCCAGACGGCGACGCGCATGTGCAGGTGCTCGGGCAGCGGGATCGCGGACCAGACCGCCGCGGGCACGTCCAGTCCGAAGCGTTGCGTGACGAAGCCGGAGAGCGCGGAAGGCAGGTGTTCGTACTCGCGGTCCATTTCCGAACAGATGATCCCGGCGCTCTCCGTCAGGGGGGAGAGCCGCTTGCGGGCCTCCTTCGGGAGGCCCTTCAGCAGGGCCAGGATCTTTTCCTGCCAGAGGCCGGGGCAGCCCCGTTCGATCTCGGCCGCCCGGAGGTCCGGCAGCGCCTCCGCGGGGACCCGGAGGGTTACGCCGTCGTCCGGCGCCTCCGGGGCGTAACGGTACACCAGCCGGAAGCGGTCCGACGCAACCCGGGTCTCGTCGGGATAGAGCCGGGGAATCTCTTCGTCCGGAGGGCGGCGCCAGAGATCCTCCTCGGACAGCCGCAGGAAGGCATCTGAGCCCCGTTCCCGAACGACCTTCATCAGGCTCCGCATGCTCCACAGGACGGGGAGACGCGTCCGGTAGAAGCGGACCAGGTCGTCGTCATCCACGAGGATGTCGTGGCGGCGAACCTTGTCTTCGAGGACGCCGACGCGTTCCCGGAGCGAAAGGTTGTGGCGCAAAAACGGCGGGCAGGGCCGGACCCGACCCTCGACCAGGACCTCACGCAGAAAGATCTGGAAGGCCTCCTCCGGAAACAGGGGCCCGAAGGAAACCGGACGGGCCGGAACGATCACGAGGCCGAAGAGCGTGACACGGGCGTCGGCCACGACCTCGCCGCGCGCCGGGTCCCAATGGGGGCCGCTGCAGCTGGTCCGGCAGAGGGGGCCGGCCAGCGACTCGATCCAGGCGGGATCGATCTGTGCGCAGGTGCGGGCGAACAGGCGCGAGGTTTCCACCATCTCCGCGGCGACGATCCATCGGGGGCCCCGGTTATAGAGGCCCGAGCCCGGAAACAGGAACGCCTCGCGACCGTGCGCCGCGGTGTAGACGTTCTTCTCCTTTTTGACGGCGATGTTGGACAGGTGGCCGCTCAGGATGGCCCGGTGGATGCGGGCGTAGGGATCCTCCACGCGCGTTTTTTTCGATGCCGGCGTTGCCCCGCCACCGGGAGGCGGCGGGGCCTTCGCCCCGACTCCGGCCTCCGAGGCCAGGGTCGCGAGCTCGTCGCGGACGGCTTTCCACTCGCGCATCCGGCGATAGGACAGGAACTGCTCCCGGCAGTAGCGCTTCAGGGCGCCCTGGGAGCCCGTCAGCCCAACCTGTTTCCGGCAGTGGGTCCAGAGGGTCAGCAGCGACGCGAAATCGGAGAGGGGATCCGCAAAGGCCCGGTGCGCCTGGTCTGCCTGCGCGGCCTTGTCCGGCGGTCGCTCACGGGGGTCCTGGATGCTGAGCGCGGCGGCGATGACGAGCATCTCGTCGAGGCACCCCTCGCGTTCGGCCTCGATGATCATGCGGGACAGGCGCGGATCGAGGGGAAGCCGCGCCATGGACCGGCCGCGGGGCGTCAGGCGGTAGGGCTCCCGGGCCGTGTCCTCCCGGCCGGTCCGGACCGCGGGCTCCAGAGCGCCCAGTTCCAGAAGCAGCTCGATGCCGTCGCGGATGCGCTTCGGGCTGGGCTTGTCGATAAACGGGAACTGCTGGATCCCCCCCAGATTCAGCGCCATCATGTTCAGGATCACCGCGGCCAGATTCGCCCGGAGGATCTCCGGCGCCGTGAAGGGCGCGCGCTTGAGATAGTCCTCCTCGCTGTACAGCCGGACGCAGACGCCGTTCCGCAGCCGTCCGCAGCGGCCCAGGCGCTGGTTGGCGCTGCTGCGCGAAATGCTCCGGACGGGAAGGCTGGTGGTTCGCGTCCGCGGGTTGTACTGGCCGATTCGCGCGAGGCCGGTGTCGATGACGAAACGGATGTTCGGGATCGTGAGCGAGGTTTCCGCCACGTTCGTGGCGACGATGATTTTTCGGGAGGCGCGGGCCGGCTGAAAGACGCGCCGCTGTTCGGAGGCGGGAAGACGGGCGTACAGGGGCAAAACGGCCCATGTCCCCATGTTGCGGCCTTCGAGCAGGTCGCAGGTCTCCCGGATGTCCGGCTCCGTCGGCATGAAAATCAGGACGTCGCCGTCTGGATGCCGCGCCGTGATGTTCACGGCCGCCGCCACGGCGGCCTCGACATGGGTTTCCTCGTCGGCCTCCGACGGACCGGGTTCAGGAGGCTGGTAGAGCACCTCCACGGGGTAGGTCCGCCCCGTCACCTCGATCACGGGCGCCCGGTCGAAGGCGAGCGAAAATTTCTCGGTGTCGATGGTCGCCGAGGTGATGACGAGATGGAGATCGCGCCGGCGCTCGAGGAGGGTCTTGACGATGCCGAGAACGAAATCGATGTTGAGGCTGCGCTCGTGCGCCTCATCGACGATCAGAGTGTCGTAGCGGCGAAGCAGTCGATCGCTTTGCGTTTCCGCCAGGAGAACCCCGTCCGTCATGAACTTGATCCGTTGCCCGGGACCGCGGCACTCCTCGAAGCGGATCTTGTATCCGACCGATCGCCCGAGGGGCTCGTTCAGTTCCTCGGCCAGCCGCTGCGCCACCGTGACCGCCGCAATCCGACGCGGTTGCGTGCAACCGATGAGCCCCGCGACGCCCCGTCCCGCCTCCAGACACATCTTGGGAATCTGGGTGGTCTTGCCAGAACCGGTTTCGCCGGCGATCACGACGACGCGGTGCGTCCTGAGGGCACGGACAATCTCCGTCCGCGACGCCACGATGGGAAGGCCCGCCGGATAGTTCAGCCGTTCGAGGGGAAACGCCCCCCGGGCGAGCCCTCCCGTCCGGACAGGTCTGTCTTGACGTTCATGCACCAATGACACCTCCCTCGCGGGGGACCTATTTCACAATCGACGCCCCTCTGTCAACCGCGGCGACGAAGCGCCCATGACGGCGAAGACGGATTAACCGGTTGACATTCGGGGAGGCGAATCGTATAAACTCCCATAATGACAAGGATTGCGCTCGCAAGGAGGGCGAAGCATGCCGTTGGTCACCTTTTACTTCCAGTTGCACCAGCCCTGCCGTCTCCATCCGGATCGGGACAAATTTCTCTGGGAGGACAAGAACCGGGAGATCTTCCTCAAGGTGGCCGAGAAGTGTTACCTGCCGGCCACGCGCCTCTTCACGGAGCTGATACGGGCCTACCCCCGCTTCCGGATCACCCTGAGCATGTCGGGGACCTTCCTCGAACAGGCGGAAGTTTACCGGCCCGCCCTCATCGAGGCCCTCCAGGAGCTTCTGCAGGCGGGCGGCGACCGCGACCAGGTCGAATACCTGGACGAGACTTATTACCACTCCCTGACCAGCCTCTTCGCCGATCCCCAGAAGGAGGAGTTCCGGGCCCAGGTCTCCCTGCATCGCGAAAAGATGCGCCGGCTCTTCGGGATCTTTCCGACCTCCTTTCGAAATACCGAACTGATGTACAACAACCACATCGCCGATGTCGTCGCCGATATGGGTTACCAGTCCATTCTGTGTGAGAAGCGGGCCGACATGTTCCCGGACCAGGAGCCGCCCGTTTCCCCGAACGCTGTCTTCCGCGCCCGGGGATCTTCCCTGATCGTCCTGCCCCGCAACCGGGAACTCAGCGATGACGTGGCCTTCCGTTTCCCCCACCGTCCCCTGACCCCGGATGACTACGCCGGCTACCTGGCGCGGATCGACGGGGAAGCCGTCTGCCTCGGCTATGATTACGAACACATCGGCGAGCACCTCTGGGAGGATACGGGCATCTTCGAGTTCTGGCGGGGATTGCCGGCGGCCCTCGAGCAGCACGAAAACATCGTCTGCATGAACCCGTCGGCGGTTGCCCAGCGGTTCCGGGACGCCGAGTGTCCGATCCTCGATATCCACGGGCTGGCCACCTCGTCATGGGCGGATGTCGGCCGCGACACCTCCGGGTGGCTCGGAACCCTGACCCAGTATGCCCTGTTCGACGAAATCGAAGCGATGGAGGGGGAGGCGCGCCGGTCGGGAACGGAGCTGCTCACGAAATGGCGTCACCTGACGACCTCCGATCACATCTATTTTTTGCACGAGTCCACCGGCGACGATCACGCCGTCCATTCCTACTTCAACCCCTACGGAGGCTCGATTGCTCAGCCGACGTACGTTCTGACGCGCAAGATCGACGAACTCGGCGGCGCCCTGAAGCGGTTTGAAATCCTGAAGCGGTCGGAGCGGACGGCGCTCCTCATCATCACCCCCGAAACGGGCCGGCTGCCCGCCGACATGGACGCCCTGGCCCAGTACGTCTCCGGAAAGAGCGGCGGCCAGGGCGAAGTCGTCTCCGCGCTGTGCGAGGGCCTGGTGGAGCGCGGCATCGACGTCCATCTCGCGACCCTGAACCTCAAGAAGCGCTTTCAGCGCGAGCGGGGCATGAACGAGGACCAGTGGCGGGAGGTGCGCTACAAGATCGACTCGAAGAAGATCCACCTCGTCAGCTCCGCGGTTTTCTCGGGGTTGATGAGCGCCTACTCGGGCGATCCGATCCGTACCGCGGTGGAGTTCCAGCGGGAGATTGTCAACAACGTGATCAAGTCGGTGCGCGCGCGACACCAGGGGCGTCTGCTGATCCACAGCCACGATTGGATGGCCGGGGGTCTCATCGCGGCCTACGCAAAAGCGACGGGCATCCCCGTCCTGCACACCGTCCACAACGTCTTTACGGCCCACCTGCCGGTCGAGATGCTGGGCGGCATCGATTTGAGTCAGCTTTCGGAAATGCTCTTCTGGTCGGAGGACGGTGGGAAGGTCTGCGTCGATTGTCAGTCCACGGCCATCAAGAACGCGACCCTGATCAATTTCGTCGGTGAGCGGTTCCTCCGCGAGGTCGTGGAGGACTTCTTCCTCGACCGGCCCATCGTCCCCCAGAATGTCCGGAACGAGGTCAAGGCCAAGTATCACTACGACTCGGCTATCTCGGTGCTGAACGCGCCGGCCTCGAACATGTATCCGGAGCATTGCGGCGTCCTCATGAGAAAATACGGTCCCGAGGACGACATCATCGCGGCAAAGCGTCAGAATCTGATCGCGTTTCAGAACGAGACGGGCCTGAACGTCAACCCGGATGCGATCCTGTTCTACTGGCCCTCACGGCTGGACCCGTTTCAGAAGGGCGTCGAGCTCCTGGAGGATCAGGCCCAGGCCTTCGTCGACGCGCACGGGGATGCCCAGATCGCCATCGTGGCGGACGGGATCGGCAGCGACCGGACGCACGTCGATATCCTGGGGCGCATCGCGTATGGCTCCGGGGGCCGGATCGCCTACCACGCCTTCAACGAAAAGCTGTCCATGCAGGGGTATGCCGCCGCGCACGACGTTTTCGGCGCCTCCCTGTACGAGCCCTGCGGACAAATCGATCAGGTTGGCAACCTCTTCGGGGCCACGGCCACCAACCGGGACACCGGCGGGTATCACGACAAGATCAGGGAGCTGCGCCTGAAGGTGGACGGGGCGCCCCAGGACACGGGTAACGGATTTCTCTTCCGGGACTATGACGCGGGGGGGCTCCGCTACGCCCTGGAAAAAAGCCTCGCCTTTCACCGGCGGCCGCCGGAGGTCCGTGAAGCCCAGTTGAAGCGCATCATGATCGAGGCGCGCGAGCAGTACGACCTGGGCAAGATGATCGCCCAGTACATCCGCATCTACGAAATGCTGAACGACGGGCGCCCGCTCGCCTGAGCGGCGACACCCTCTGCGGGAGGAAGTAGATTTCAGCCCAGCCGCGGAGAGGGCGATCCGGCACCCCCGGCAGGTTCAGGCCGCCTTTCCACCGGACTTAGCCTCCAGCCACAGGGGAAACGATCACCGCCAGCCCGTGTCCAGGTTCATGTCTTTCGGTGCGTCGAGCTGATAGGTGGTCAGCAGGAATTTCTTCGCCCCCGCCGGAAGTTCGAAGGACCAGGTCAGCGTTTCGGTGTTCTTTTCCGTCGTGTCCGGATCCAGCACGGTCTTCAGGCGGATCCGTTCGTCGCGGACCTGCGGATTCGGCTCTTCGAGGCGGATCCGGACCGGGATCGTCCGGTCGTTCTGGAGCTCCAGACGCCAGTCCCAGATCCGCGTCTGACGGTCGGCGATGAACCCCTTTTCCCCGGACTGGCGCTGGAGCAGTTCGGCGCGGGCGCTGACGAGCGGGTCCACGCCGAAGTAGATCTCGCCCTCCCGCCCGGAGAAGGCAAATTCACGCTTGCCGAGAACCGCCCCGTCGATCACGAACTGACCCGATCCAGCGGGGATGTCCCGGGGTTCGGCGAGTGAGACCTCCGCCCGGACGAACGCCTGGTTGGAGACGCTTGGCCGCAGGAGATAGGTGAACGCGGCCGGCCAGAATTCATCCCGGATGCTGAATTTCCGTTTCGGCCCGGCCGGGATCGTTCGCTTCCCCAGCGGCCAGAGGGTGAAGGTGCTCTTCGTCTCCGGCACGGGCGCGGGCGCGGCCGAAGCTCCGACCGCCTCGTCCGTCGCCTCCTCCATGAGCTGAATGGCGTCCGCGCGCGCGGCCTTGCGCTGCACCATGGGGCGATAGGTCGGCCGGGGTTGGATGACCCAGGGCCGGAACTCCGGGGGCGTCAGGGACCGCGGGGGCTGGAGGGTGGCGATGTTGACCCGGGTCTCGACCCAGTCCGTGCCGGAGCTCTGCCAGACCTCGGCATCCCAGGCGAGGAAGATCCGCTGCTCCTGGGGGCGGGCCTCGATCCGGTAAAGGGGGAGCCACCCGCAGCCGTTCAGGACATAGGAATAGTTCAGCGACAGCTCCGCCGGACCCCGTCCGCCCAGCAGCAGCATGACCTCCCAGGCCGTCTCCTGGCTCCCGGCGGCGCGCTTCAGCTCCTCCTCGGCCAGGGCAATCTCCCGGTCGATCTTTTCCAGCTGCGGCTCCAACTGGACCTTCTCCTGAAAGACGCGGCGGCTGTTCTTGCCGATGGCGGCGGCGAGGTTCACGGCCTCCGCGAGCGTCTTGGTCTTGGCCTTGGCCTGGTTCTGCCAGAACTGGATCTGGGTGTCGATGCCCTGCTGGGAGGCCTGGAGGAAACCCCGCTCCTCCTTGAGCTTGGCAATTTTTGCCTTCAAAACGCGGATCCCTTCCTCGTCCTGGCGGGTGATTTGGCGCCAGGACTGGTCCTCGATCCGCCAGCCGGCGCCCGGCGCGGTTTTCGTCACGAGGGTCTCCGGGTCCGCCTGGGCCGGCAGGGTGAAAACGGCCTGATGGGCATTGGCGCTTCCCCGTACGGTGTACTTCGCCGTCTCGACGACCAGCGCGGAATGGGGAAAGAGCGTGACCTCCTGGACGGCCGCCGCCGCGGCCAGTGGGCCGGCGAAGAGCCAGAGCAGGCCGAGCCCGAGGAGCGTTACCCGTGCGGTCTGGGTTTCAAAGCGGGACAGCTTCATGGCGAATCCTCCTTCCTTCGTGACGTCGGTCGACGCCCCTGCCGGGCGATGCGATCAGGACGATCGAACGCGGTCGGCGATCCTCTTGACCTCCGCGATCACGGCGGACAGATCGATCGTGACGAGTCTCCGGTCCCGCAGGACGATCCGGCCGTTGATGATCACGGTGGCGACGTCCGCGCCGGAGGCGGCATAGACCAGTTGCGAGAACGGATTGTACAGGGGCGTCAGGTGGGGTTTGTTCTTCAGCTCGACGATGATCAGGTCCGCCGCGGAGCCGGGACTCAGGGTGCCGATGCGATCGTCGAGCCCCAGGCAGCGCGCGCCTCCGCGGGTGGCCATTCCGAGAACCGTCCGCGCGTCCATGACGGTCGGGTCGTCGAGCCGGATCTTGTGAAGCTTCGCGGCGGTGTCCATTTCTCCGAACAGATCGAGGTCGTTGTTGCTGGCAGAGCCGTCCGTTCCCAGGCCGACCGGAATGCCGCGCGCAAGCAGCGCCGGAACGGGCGCGACGCCGGCGGCGAGCTTCATGCTGCTCTCCGGACAGTGGGAGACGGCCACACCACAATCCCGGAGGATCGTCATCTCCTCCTCGTCCACCCAGTTGACGTGAACCGCCAGGGTCCGGTCGTCGAGCACGCCCAGCCGGTGGAGGTGGCGGACGGGCGTCGTCCCGTAGCGTTCCCGGACGATGGCGGTCTCCTCCCTCGTTTCCGCCACATGAATGCAGCAGAGCGCCCCGTGATGACGCGCGACGTCCTTGACGGCCGTCAGGCTGGCGGGCGAGCAGGTATAGGGGGAATGGAGGAAGAGGGCGGGGGTGACGAGCGGGGAGACACCTTGCCACCGGGCGAGAAAGCGCTCCGCCCGGCGCACCTGGGACGAGGTGTCCGGCGCCTGCGGCGGGGGAGGGTCGAGGAACCCCTCGGCCACGATCCCCCGCATCCCGGCGTCGAGCGCCGCCTGGGCGACGCGCTCCTCGTAAAAATAGCCGTCGCAGAAGGTGGTCGTTCCGGACAGGATCATCTCGGCCAGGGCGAGCAGCGACCCGGCATAGACGGTGTCCGGACGAACGTGGCGCGCCTCCGCGGGGAAGATATGGCGGTTCAGCCAGTCCATCAGGGGCAGGTCGTCGGCGAGTCCTCGGAAAAGGGTCATGGGGAGATGGGTGTGCGTGTTGACGAGCCCCGGCAGGATGATCGTTCCGGAGGCGTCGAGGGTTTCGGCGGCGTTCAGGTCGCTTCGGGCTTCGGGCGCGATCCCTTCCTCCAGCAGGGTGATGAGGCCGTCCCGGATGCCGATCACGGCCGGCTGAATCCGCGGCCGGTCGTCGGTCAGGGTCAAGGCCGTGCCGCCCCGGATGAGGAGATCGAACGCGGGCATGCCTTACCTCCGGAGGCTCTCGCGGATGCGCACGGCGATCTCGCGCACCCGCCGCATGACCTCGGTCTCGTCGATCGTGGTCAGTCTCCGGTTCCGCAGGACCACACGGCCGTTGATGAGCACCGTGTCAACGTCGGCGCCGGAGACGGCATAGGTCAGGTGCGAGTATTCGTCGTACAGGGGCGTCAAATGGGGCTTGTTCATGTCGATGATGCAGAGATCGGCCTTCCTGCCGACCGCGAGCGTGCCGACGAGATGGTCCAGGCCGAGGACCTTCGCCCCCTCGGACGTCGCCATCCTGAGGACGGTTCGGGCCGACATGACCGTGGGATCGAGCCGGGCGGACTTTTCCAGCTTGGCGGCTGTGTCCAGTTCCTGGAACATGTCCAGGTTGTTGTTGCTCGCGCAACCGTCCGTGCCGAGCCCGACGGCGATCCCGTGCGCGCGCATGGCGGAGATCGGTGCGACGCCGGAGGCCAGCTTCATGTTGCTCTCGGGGTTGTGCACCACGTTGCAGCCATGATCGGCGAAGAGGCGCATGTCCTGTTCGTCCATCATGACGCAGTGAAAGGCGATGAACCGTTCATCGAGCAGGCCGATGTCTTCAAGAAAGGCCGTCGCCCGGCCGCCCAGTTTGTCCTGCAGTTGTTTGACCTCGCCCGCGTTTTCCAGCAGGTGCGTCGCGAGGGGGACCTGGTAGCGGTCCGCCAGGGCCTTGCAGTCCTTTAGAAGATCCGGCGAGCACGTGTACAGCGCATGCGGTTCGACCATGACGTTGACGAGCGGGTCGTCGGCCCAGGTCTGGATGAGTTTTTCCGTATAGGCGAGGCCTTCGGCGGGGGTCTTGATGTTGGGAGAGGGGAAGTCGAAGAGGACCTCGCCGATCAGGCACCGCATCCCCGCCTCTTTAGCGGCGCGGGCCGTCTGATCCTCGAAGATGTACATGTCCGCGAAGGTGGTCGTCCCAGACTTGATCATCTCGGCGCAGGCGAGCAGACTTCCCCAGTAGGCCAGTTCGGGATCCACGTTGCGGGCCTCGGCCGGGAAGATGTAATTGTTCAGCCAGTCCATGAGCTCCATGTCGTCGGCGATGCCCCGGAAACACGTCATGGCGGCGTGTGTGTGGGCGTTGATGAGCCCCGGCATGACAATCGTGCCGGTCGCGTCGACGGTCTCCTTCGCCGCAAAGCGTCGGGCCAGTTCGTCCCGTGGACCCAGTGCGACAATGCGGTCGCCGTCGATGGCGACCGCCCCGTCAGTCAGCTTCGTATCCCTGTCGTCGAACGTCAGGACCGTTCCGCCGGTCACCAGAATATCGACTGTCCGCATCGTCGCATCCCCTTGCTTACGGTATTGATTTGCCCTTAGCACATTGAAGAAACGCTCTTCAACCTAATTCCGAATGCGCGACTCGGGCCAACGCAATGCGCATCCCGGTCGCGAAAAAGCGGCAAGAGCACGGCGGACGATCTTGTTGACACCCCAAACCAAAAATAATATAGCGTGATGCACGCACATCAAGGCCTGGGTGGCGGAATTGGTAGACGCAAGGGACTTAAAATCCCTCGATCCTTGAGATTGTGAGGGTTCGATCCCCTCCCCAGGCACCAGAAAATAAACGGCTTTCGGCGATTTTGTCCGGAAGCCGTTTTTGTTTGGTGGGATCGTGTAAGCACAATGTAAGCAGTCGGGGGGGGTTTGTAAGAGAATAAAAAAAGGCCGGGCGTTTCCACCCGGCCCCGGTCGGTCTCTATGCCTTCAGGTATGATCGCAACAACTTTTCAACCTGATCCCGTGTCGCTTGCGGCCCCTTCGCCGCCTGCTCTGCAAGTTTCACCATCCGGATCATCTGCCTCAGTTTCCCGTCATACTTTTTCGATTGTCGGTCCATCCTGCCCCCCTTTCTGCAATCGCTTCCTTTAGGATCGCCTCGACGTCAATGCCCTGGTCCCGGAGAAGATCGCACTTTTCGAGCACGCCCTCGTGCGCCTCGATCCATCGTTGCCGTTTCAGCCTTGACGCTCCCGCTGTTCCGGTGTAGCCTTTGACCATGCCTTCACGCTCATACTTCCCCCCTTCATGGAAAAAGCCCGGAGACCTTCCCGGCCCATGAGTAGGCCGCCCGTCCGTCGCCGGGTCGGGAATCTCCAGGCATTTGCGATTGTCTCTTTCATGGCTCATGGTGACGTGCTTCTCGCCCGGATCGAAGATTTCCGATTCGGGAATAGGATCAGCTCGCGCTCGGAAGCGATACGTCGATTGATTGAGGAAGGACTGAAGGCAGCGGTACCACCCAAGCAGAAACCTCCCCGGAAATAATTCCCCCCTCGCCCAGGCTCACGGGGATCGCCAGTATTGAGCGATCACGCTCCGGCCTAGGTACGTCTTCGGCTCGCGGTTTACCTGCGCCAGAAGACGCTCCCGAAGTACGTCATCATCCATCCCGGCCGCCATCGCCATAAGATGGAAGGGCCCGGCCATCGTCGTCACGGTTTCCAGGGCACGGGCGTGATACGGGTTGCGTGGATTTCTCAGGGCGTCGGCGACGTCGGCGAGTACGGTTAACCACAGGCCCACAGGCCCCTCGGGATGTTCGTCGATTTCAAGGTCAATTCGTGTTGAGATCATATCAAAGGAGGGGCCGGGGGATGGACTTCCCCCGGCCTGCCACGTCCCGGAAGCGCGTGGCTCGCTTTCCGCTTCCCGCCCTTTCTTTTGCGCCGTGGGCGGGCCCGCCGGGCCAGGTCTGGAAACGGCGTCGTCTCCCCGGCGCTATGCGTCAAGGACTACGAACGGGCTCAACGTATCCCCGCCGCCTGCCGGCGTGATGGGGGCGCTGAGTAGAGGCTTACCGTCGCACCGGACGATCAGACGCATGTCCACGACGTCAGAACTCCAGGTGGCTGATGCGGTCTTCTCGAAACGGCCGGTCTCACGCATTCCGAGGCCGTAGTACGAAAGGTCCGTCAGGATCAGGCCGCCTTTCGCCGCCATCGTGGGGAGCTTCTCAGAAACCACCAACGGACGGCCCAGGATCGCCATTTTGATGTCGGACGCGCCCGGCTGATAGCCCAGAACCAGCTCGCCAGATCCGGCCGCCACGACCATCGCCAGCAAAATCTCGAACGTGGATGGCGAAGCGATCCATACGCACTTATCGAGCGAAGATGGAATCATTCTTCCCATCATGTGCGTCAGATCCGCAAACGTGATGGTGTTCGCCGTGGTGCGTGATTCAACGATGGTCGCCGGTGCGTCGAGGATTCCGAGCGGCTGCCCCACGCCGGACCCGGTGAGGATCGCCTGATCGAGGCTGAAGGCCAGGCTGTTTCGCATCATGGTCCCGAGGCTCACCGAAAGCGCCGTTGCATCCTGGAGGCACTCGCTCGAGATGCTGACATACAGCGCCAACTTTTTCGCGAACAGACTCAGGCTCCGCAGCTTCGGCGTTACTGCGCTCGCCGCCGCGCCCTCTCCGATCCAGGACCCACGCACCGAGGCGATGGGCCCCCCGGTGTGGTCGTCGCTGTCCCACCCCGCGATATGAAGCGTGTCACTCTCCATCGGGAAGATCTGCACGCGGCCGAGGGTGACGGACTGTTCAAGGCCCGCGTCGTAAATCTCAGACCACAAAATCTCGGGCACGGCAAATCCGCCCTCGGTTCCGTGGATCGCGTTCATGGTCCGGAGCTGCCGGAGTTTTTCCTGGTCGTCGTGATACAGGGCGACCGTCAGCTCCCCGATGTTTCGGATATTCGAGTCCTGCGCGGGCTCACGGCGGAACACCTCACGCCAGGTCCGCTTCGGTTTAAAAATGTTGAAATCGGTCATTGCTGCACCTCTCGCAGGGAAGTTCACACGGTGGGGCTGATCGCCCGCCGGGGGTTCTTTGGTTCCGGCCACGTCGCGCCGGTCGAATTCTTCGCCGATGGCGTCCAGGTAGGCCATGCCAACATCGAAGGCCAGGGTTTCAGGCTCGGTCAGGTCGCGGCCGTCGGCCTTCGCCCGGTCGAGCACCGCCTGGGCTGCCTTACGGACGGCGGATCTTTCGGCGTGGAGATCCTTCCACGACAAAACGGCGACCTTGTCTTCCGGGTCGGCCGGGAGGGTCAGGCGCAGGTGCTTCTCTGCAAGCAGTCTTTGGGATTCGGAAAATTTATTCATAATGAGTCCTCTCTCTTTTCGAGTACAGGCCCCGGTGTCCCGAGGTGGTCTATATTCGCCGGGGGTCCCCGGGGGCTTGGCCCCGGTTTCACCCCGCCCGGAAATCAGGACTGGGCCTGGGTTCCGGGCATAAAAAAAGACGCTGATCCCCTCCGGGTGAGTGTGGCCTCGACGTCCCACTTTCGAGGCCCCCCGGCAGATCGCGCCTTCCTGATTTCCCGTATAGAACGAATGTTCTAAAAAAGTCAAGCATTAATTGAGCGCCTTTTTCGGATCGCCTCCCGCCTTGGCGATCTGGTCTTCGGTCACGATGGGCCGGGAGCGTAGGAGATCCCGGATCGCGCCACAAACGGTTTGCAGGGCCTCGTGCAGGAGATAGATGCCGTCCCCGTCCCCCGCTGCCGACAGTTCGTTGATGCGGCCTATCAACGGTTCTAGCACGTCCCTGTGTCGGTCGTTGAATTCCGCCGCGATCTGATTCGCTTCACGATTCTTCTGCTTGTCCATGGTCATCTCTCCGTTTCTTCGAGAATTCGATTTCTGCCCAGCACCGGCGCTTGTGCCCAGCTGCCTTCCATTCCGCGACGAGTGATTCCTTATTTGCTCCCCACAGCGCCCTCAGTTCGTCCCTGCCGGCCGGGGATATAAGCATAAACGGGCGGAAGGCAAGCTCCCCGTAGTCTTTCCACGTCCCCTTAGGCGGCCAGCACTTCCCTGTGAGGAGTAGATGCTTCTCCGGAAGTGTCAACGATCCAACGGGCTTCCGTTTGGTCCTGGTGCGATTCGTCGCCATGATTACCTCCTACCGTTCCCCGGGGGGCGGCCCGGTCCGTTATTCCGTAGTGGTTCAAGATCCAGGTTCAGGGCCTTCAGGCCGGCCAGGAATGCGGCCCGGGCGTCACGTTCGACAGGCAAAAGGGGGTGAGGTTTCGGTGCGCCGAATCGATCCCTAAACATCATGCCGCACTCGTCTATCGTCTTCCGGGCTGCCTGGCTTCGATCATAGGCTTCGAGCGCCACCTGGAGGATATGACGGCCGGCCGCGTCGTCAATGACGTACTCGGCCGTTATCGACGTCCAGAGGCGCTTTGCATCCGCACTCAGATGATCGGGGACATTTTGTTCCATACGAACCTCACTTTTTTTCAAAGAGAAAACTTAATTTCATTAAAGCTGTACAGCCAGCCCGGTTCAAACCCTTGTTCATGTTCATGTTTTACCTCCCCCTGGGAGGGGGCGTTCGATCATCCCGGCTGCCGGCCGTCTTAACCCGGGTGGCTTCTCCGCGTGCATTACCGCACTCAAAATATCCTGGCATCGCCCTCATCCCACCACCACAGTCCAGACCTTACCCAAGATCATGCCGACCACCACGCACCACATCCACAGCACGATGTTTTCAAGTACGTTCCAAACTGCTTTCATGGTCATTTTCCTTTCATTGATCCTCACGAATGCCACGGGCAGGTTCGGACGATCTCCCATCCGGCTTTCACATCAAAACTGATCTTATTCGCCGATGGGTTCGGGTCCTCCTCCCGGAAGCGATTCTTCACGATCTCGATCTTCCCCCAATCCAGGGCAAGGGCAAGGGTCGCCGCCTTCAGGCTGTACACGCCCCCGGTCCCCATCCGTGCCTCGGGTTTCTTCTGTACCGTGATCAAGGCCACGCCCTGGTCAAGACGCCGGATGATATTGCTGATCACCCCATGAATGTTGTAGGGCTTGTCCCCGTCCGGTTCCAGGTAGTCAACGACGTTGAAGGCGTCGGGCTGAATCTTGTCGGTTATGCTGTTGAAGTCCCATCCGTCAACGACCTTCATGCCCCGGGCCCACTCGGAGATGGGGTCGGGAAAATAACGGAGCTTTTTATGTAGGGCCTCGGCTCCCATTTCGGCGTTGTAATAGAGTGCCGGCATACGGCCCATATTCTCCCGTATGGCATTCAGGGCGAAGAGGGTCTTCCCCATCCCGGAGACTCCGGCAATGACGATGACGGCCTTCCTGAAGAGCTTCGTTTTCTTGTGAATGTCCAGGGGAAGGCGAAGGTCGATTGACTTCCCCGGATCGGCGTTCTCGAAGTCCATAAATTCAATGGTCCGGTCGATCCGGCGATAGCAGCCGCGCTGATTCCCGTAGCGTTCAAGCAGGGGTTCGGGTCCTTCGCACAATCTTCGGAAGGCAAGATTCGCGGCCTGCTTCTCCTCCCTTGTCGCCATTGTCGCCTCTTGATGGAAGTTTGTCGCCAAAAAGACGCCATTTGTCGCCAACACCCATTCTCGAACCTCGGCCGCGATGTTTCTCTCCCGGCGTTCGGATCTCTTCATGGCGCTGTCAATTTTTGCCCGGATCTCATTTTCGGGAAAAGGCGGATTCGAGTTATTGGCAAGGATATTAAGCACATACTCGGAGAAGTCGGGGGCGCACCGGTTCTTGATTAGGCTATTCGCAACGGTGAAAAGGTCTTCGTCACGCCGTCCCTGGTGAAAGTATTTGTCGCCATTGTCGCCATTTGTCGCCTTGTGTCGCCTGTCCGCGTTGCTCCCTCTATATAAAGATAGTTTTTTTATTAAAGACAGAGGCACCGTGCCCAGGGGGACGTCACCGATGGACTTTCCCTCTTCCCAGGTGTAGGCCTTGCCATTTCCATTGACGGACGGGGGCGCGATGATGTAACCGCCTTCGCCCCGGAAGTCCACGCCCGGGATGACACCCGTTCCGACCGTGATCCCGCTGCCGGCCGGATAGACGAACCACAGGTGCCAACCTCCTCGTGGGGTCCGGGCGATGGGAAGGATCAGGGCGTCGGGCAGCATCTTCCGGACGGCCTCGAAACCTTCGGGCGTGTCGCAGTCAATGACCAGGATTCCGGATATGGTCCCCGTCACCAGACCGACCATGGCGTCGGGATGATCCGCCCACCATGACCGGATCTCTTCGGGGGTCGCGAATTGTTTCTGGTAGGCCGCCCAGGGAATGAAGGGTTTTTTGTCTGGTCGGATGGGGATGACCGAAAGGCCCCGGCCGGCGTAGTCCAGGGCAGCGTGAAGCATATCAGTCCGCATGAATGACACCTCCTGCCAGTTCCGCCCGGATGATCTTCTCGACTCTCTCGGGGGTGTCTGACCTCCCCTTACAATTCGAGCACAGGCAATAACGGAAAACCCGCCCCTTGCCCCCGGGCGCTCCCCACGCCACGGGATCGTCGGGCGCGAAGATCGCCATCACCGCCGGCGTGTTTCCACAAATCAGACAACGGTCAATCATCGTGGGACTCCTCCTTGACGGCCGCGAGCATCTCGGCGGCGAGTTCCTTCAGGCGTTCACTCTTCCGGTCTGTCTCGGCGGCGAGCTGTACGGACGTCGGCGTCCAGGTTTCCGTTGACACGTCGAACAAGATCGTGGCGCTCATTGCCCGGCCCTTTCGCTCGTGTTCCTCCGGATCTTCGATTCGATGAAGGAATCAAGATCGGCCTGCCGGTACCGGACGGCTTTCCCGAGCTTCAGAAAAACGGGACCGCCACCCCTGCACCGCCATGCTTCCAGAGTCGCCTTGGAGACGCCTAGGTAAGATGCTGCTTGCTCAGTTCTGTAATTCATATGTCGTTCCCCCTCGTATTCTATGATTGCTTGATCTCTTGCCTCATATACTATCACGAAAGATGGTTAAGTCAATGAAATCATTAGGGTATTTATTGATAGCGAAAAAGCAAAAAAAGGGGGGCGATTATTACCCTACGGGAAAACGACAGCGGGGGGATTAAACGAGGGTGCTTGTCTGTTTGATCAACGGGCGTTTTTTGATCGTGTCCTTCAGCCACTTTTGAATAGATTCATTCCCAAGGGTGAGACCGACCAACGGAAGGCAGGACTTAACGAAATCAAAGGCGGGTCCATAGGGTCGGCTGCCGTCCGTCCGGGATGTCATTCCCCTGCCGGTTGCCTCTTCATAGATCAGCAAAAGGGTGCTCATGAATGCGCCCATTGCCAGATCACGATCTTTTTTCCTGGGCGCTACACTCTCGGCGTAATTATCCGCCCGGACTTCTATCGCTTTAAGCGTAGCCATTAGATTTGTCACGGTGTCATCATGCATCAGTCCGACCATGACGCACGAGTGCTTACTGACAAAATCAAAATATTCCCTGGTCGCCTCTGCCACCTTCCGGACGGATCGTTTCTTTTTTTCGAGCGGACCCGTTTCGAGCGGCGTATGCTTACCGGTCTTATTCTCGACGTGGAAATAATAATTACAGGCCCCCCTGTGCAATTTCGCCCGAAGATCATATCCCGGCTTCG
>Ga0209606_1000484_pt1 | contig 59241 bp, 37 predicted proteins | sample AD_UKC057_MetaG_FD_184412 | JGI IMG/M metagenome (GOLD analysis project Ga0209606, IMG submission 184412) | Active sludge microbial communities of municipal wastewater-treating anaerobic digesters from USA - AD_UKC057_MetaG (SPAdes) (version 2) | ecosystem: Engineered > Bioreactor > Anaerobic >... | reverse complement strand
GCGCCAATGGCCCAGACTACCGTAGGACCCGTTGTGCGCGCCTCCACAAAGAGGTGATATCCCTCGGCAGACAGCGCGGGGTGTTCCGGTTGGGCCGTCAGGGCAATGACCGTGCCCGAATCCGGCCAGGTGTCAACAGCCGGCCAGAGCAGCCCCGTCCGCGACTGGACCTCCTCCACAAGTGCTGCAGCGGCTTTGTCTTCCGCTGTCTGCAGCGGTCCCGGGTTCAAGGCCAACACGGCGTTCGTGAGGTCTATCGCCCCCGTAGCCGGGGTGTCGGCATTCGCCACTTGAACATAGCCCTCCCTCACAGCCGTGAATGTGCCCGCCGCCGTGGCGACCGTCAATGACACAGTATAGCCACCGGGTCTGGTGTACACGTGCACAGGATACTGGTCTGTGCCTGACGTGCCGTCGCCGAAGTTCCACAACCACGACCTTATGGGCGTATCCGGGTTTTCGGAAAGGGTCTGGAAAGAAACCGTCAGAGGCGGTTCGCCCAGCGTTCGGACCGCGCTGAAATCCGCGGGCGAAACCCCGGCCGATACCACAAGGGCCACCGCGCTGCCCGGACGCACCAGGGTGCCCGCCGCCGGGTCCTGACTGATCACACTGCCCAGAGGCACGGTCCTGCTATGGGCCTGTGTCACCGCGCCTACCACCAAGCCTGCCGCGCGGATCGCCGATTCCGCGGCCGCCTGTGGTAAACCTTCCACCGAAGGCACCTGGACCGGCACAACGGTGATGTAATTCTCTTTCGTCTCCGTGTCCGTCTGGCCGTTTTCAGACGTGACAGTCAAGGATACGGTAAAGACGCCCAGCTCCTGATACGCGTGCTGGGGGTCGGTTTCCGTGCTCGTCGAGCCGTCGCCGAACTCCCAGAACCATTCGACAATGGGGAAGGTTCCCGCTATGGATTCGTCTTGGAAAACCACAACAGCACCCGAAGGGCCCGGAACCGGCTCGCGGGACACCGCGGAGAACGCCGCTTCGGGGGCCACCGGCTCAACGGTGATATAGTTCTGTTTGGTCACCGTGTCCTGGCCGTGTGCGGTCTGAACGGTTAGAGACACACTATAAGTGCCGATACTGCTGTAAGCATGCACGGGGTTCTCGGCCGCGCTCGACCCCCCGTCGCCGAAATCCCACGCGTAAGAGGTGATGGCACTAGTGCCCGGACTCGAAAGACTGGTGAACTGAACGCTCACGCCGGGAGACGTGTTGACCGGATCGGCAGCAAATTCGGCGGACGGCGGGCGCTTGGCGCTCACCAAGACATACCCGCGCCTTGTCAGCATTGCAGTCTCGTTGTCGTTGGATACGGTAAGCGAGACGTCGTAAGAGCCCTCGGATGCATATGCATGCCGGGGATTCTGCTCCGTGCTGGACGCGCCGTCGCCGAACTCCCACAACCAACTGACAATGGCCGGAGCGTCAGCAACAACTTGCGAATGATCGGTGAATTGCAGCTCCTCATCGGTAAAAGCAGTGTTACTGCTCACGGAGAAGGATGCCCCTAGCTGTCGCGTGGCCTGGACCAGCACCTGCACTCGGGAAACCCCTTCGGCGGTCACATTGATTGTGCCGGTGTTCGAGCCCACATTCATGAGGTTACGGTCAAGGGTAACCGTGATGGTGACCGGATCGTCGGGGCCGGTACTTGTGCCGGTCTCGGGAGAAACGGCGACCCACGCATTGCCGCTCGAGACCCGGAACTGCCCCAGCGGAACGCTGGTGTAATTCTTTCGCACCTCGAAGGTCAATGACGTTTCGGAAGTGCCGAAATCCAGAGACGTTGGAGAGACAATCAGGGCCACGGACGCATTCTGGCCGGCTGGACACCCCACAAAAATCGCCGCGCAGACAACGCTCAAGACGGCGACACACGCTGTGGACAACAATCGCGATCTCATGGATAAAACCCCTTCCCCTGAACCGCCTCAAATCACTCCGGCAAGTCTACCCTATAAACCGGCCAGCATTCATCTGTACCCACACGCTTACTATGGTGCCGATCGGAGGCCCAAACGTCAATCACGAATCTCATATCGCGTATGGTCTTCGAGAACACATCACGATTCAACAACAAGGGTTTATGACTACTTGGCCACCAGTTTCGCGGGAATTGACCCGAAGTCAAGAGCCCAAAAGTCAAGACTCCTGTCAGGATTTTCCGGATTCGAGGGGCCACGGTCTGGACCGTATGCAAGGGTGTATCCATCCTCGTAAGGCACGATACAGCCTTTCGTTAGCAGTGCAAGCGGCTCCTGGATTCGGAGGCTCGGTTCCGGCGATTTAATTATGCGATTCCGCCTGACGCGCGAAACAACCAGGACATGGCCGGGCTCCGGGCCGTCGTGACGGAAACGGATAACTCCGAACCATCGCCATTGACATCGAAATCAAGCCCGTGCCAGCATGGGTGTGCCGAGGGGGTGGCCTATGAACAATCACGGAAAACCCGATTCGGGTCTCATCAATCGCCGGCAATTTGTTGCGGCGGCGCCGGCACTGTTCGCGGCGGCGTGCACAACAACCCGCACGACAGTTACGGAAAGGCGCCCTCCTCCAAATATCGTAGTAATTATCGCGGACGACTTCGGGGTGGGCGATATTCAGGCGCTTACGCCCGGCAATCCAATCCCGACGCCGAATCTTGATCGTCTGGTTCATGAGGGGGTCGTCTTCACCGACGCGCACAGCGCTTCAGCGGTATGTTCGCCCAGCCGCTACGGTTTGCTGACAGGGCGTTACTGTTGGCGGACGCGGCTGCAGGAATGGGTGCTTGACGCCTACGAGCCGCCGCTCATCGCACCCGACCGCTTAACCCTGCCGCAACTTCTCCGGACTCACGGCTATCATACGGCGTGCATCGGCAAGTGGCACCTTGGCTGGGACTGGGCCGGCGACGGGGAAGGTCGCGCAAAGAAAGCCGATTTCACCGTGCCGATCGGGTCGGGGCCCACCACTCGAGGCTTCGATTACTACTTCGGCACGGACGTACCGAATTTTCCCCCGTTCGCCTTCATCGAGAACGACCGGGTAACGGTGCAGCCGACTGGCAAGAACAAGCCAGACCCCGCGATTCATATCGGGTTCGACAACGCGCCGATGGCCCCGGGCTGGCGTTTCGATCGGATCTTACCGGCCCTCACCGAACGTGCGGTGGGCTACATTCACGAGCAGGCCTCCAGCAAGAGGCCGTTCTTTCTTTATTTCCCCATGACGTCGCCGCATGAACCGATCTCGCCGTCCGAGCAGTTCAAGGGCAAGAGCGGCATCGCCCCAATCGCCGATTTCTTGATGGAGACGGACTGGTCGGCGGGGCAAGTCATAAACGCGTTGAGTGAAGCCGGAGTCGCGGAGAACACGCTCGTGATATTCGCTGGGGACAATGGTCATTCGCACTATACCGGCTGGGAGTTGCTGGTAGAACACGGTCATCGGCCCAGCGGCCCCTATCGCGGTTGGAAAGGCGAAATCTGGGAAGGCGGCCACCGAGTGCCCTTCATCGTCCGGTGGCCGGGCAAGGTGAAGGCCGGGTCCCGGTGCAGCCAGCTCATCAGCTTGAATGACGTGATGGCCACGTGCGCCGCGATTGTCGGCGAAAAGCTGCCGGATAACGCGGCCGAAGACAGCGTGAACATGTTGCCCGCGTTTGTCGGACGAGCGAGGCGGCCGTTGCGTGAAGCCCTCGTGCACCACAGTGTCCGAGGAGGCTTCGCGATTCGACAAGGTCCCTGGAAGCTGGTCATTCTCTCCGAGAAGGAGGGCGACCCCAAATTTGAGCTGTATGATTTCGCGAACGATATCGCCGAAACAGAAGACGTGAGCAGCCAGCACCCGGATATTGTACAGCGCCTGACCGTGCTGCTCGAGTCTTACGTGGACGAAGGGCGCAGCACGCCGGGCGCGCCGCAACGCAATGACACGCTCGATATTGACTTCCGCCACCTGCCGCCGCAACGCTGGGCGCGGCCTGCTCCGAAGTGAACGCCGGCGGCTTCAATGAGCTCCTGATGACCATGTGCAATGCTGAATACATCAGATACGGGTATTTCATTGTCATCGAGGTCCAGGTCACGGCCGGAGGAGTCTTGTTGCAGACTGACCGCGATCTTCAGTCCCAGGGCTCCCGGCGACACGTTGAGGAGAGCATCGCACGCCCCGACTGCGAAGCAGAGGCGGCGTGTCAGGATAATGCCCCCATCAAAAAAGCTCTGCATGGCCCACGGCCCGGATCTCCTCTGTTGCCTTCGCCGTGCGCACTTCCACCAACCGGCCGTCTTCCAGCCGGGCAATCGCCTCGAACCGGCCAAATACCCGCGCGTCGTGCGTTGCCAAGACAACGGTCAAGCTCTTCTGGCCCGCCAATGCCTCGATGGTGTCGAGGACCCGTCCAGCCGTCGCTCCGTCGAGGTTGGCCGTCGGTTCATCTGCCAGGAGGACATCCGGGTCATGTACTACCGCTCGCGCAACGGCCACCCGCTGTTTCTCACCCGCCGAAAGCACGGCGGGAAGCTCGGCCGCCTTTTCGGCAAGACCAAGCGATTCAAGCAGGAGGCCGACCTTGGATCTTCGGGCGGCCGGCTCTTTCCTTAACAGCACCAGGGGCAGCTCGACGTTCTCTCGGACGGTGAGTTCCGGCATGAGCGCATCTTGCTGAAAAATGAATCCCAGGCGCGCGCGCCGAAATGCAGCTGTTTTTCTTTCGGAGATGCCAGACAACTCGATGCCCAGGCAATGAACCGTGCCGCTATCCGGACGATCCAACGCTCCCATCAGGTTCAACAGCGTCGTCTTGCCGGAACCGCTCGGGCCTACCAACGCAAGCCGTTGCCCAGGCCGCACGTCCAGACAGACATTGTCTATCGCGGCGAAAGGCTGTCCCCCCGTCAGGAAACGGCGTGTCACATTCTCGAGCGATATGGCTGCGTTCGGCGTCATATGTCCCTCATCGCATGGCTCACGGGCCTTCGCGCCGCCACTATGGCAGGCCAGATAGCTGCGCCGGCCGCGGCGCACAGCGCAAGTGCCTGAGGAGCAAAGGTCATGAAGGGTGTGACACGCGGGTAGACGATCGGATTCACGCTGAAGTGGGGATTGGAGGAAGTGTATGCCGACAGATCGAGGCCCACATGGCCCCATGCGGTACCAATCGCCCAGCCCAGCCCCGTACCGAGCAGTCCGGCCGCCAGACACATCAGCAGCGCTTCGAACACGACGATTCGAATCACTTCGCTCGGACGCACTCCAATCGCCTTCAAGACCGCGAAATGCCGGTATCGATCCATTACCGAGATCAGCAGCGCGTTCGCAACACCAAAACCCAAGATGAGCACCACAAGCGCAATCATGATGCTCATTGAAAACGCGTTCAGGTCCACTAACTGTGCCACTTCCGGCAAGAGCTCCGGCCATGTCGACAACTTCTCGTCCGCTGCTGCAGCATCGGACAGGCGGGTGCGGACATTTTCAGGGTCGGCTCCCCGAAGCAGAAAGTACGCCTTTTCAAAGAACACCTGCGGTTCATTCAACTCGGATGCGGCCTCAAGCGTCATGAACGAGACCCCGAGGTCAAAGGCGCCAATGCCGGAACTGTAGATCCCGCCAACACGCCGTTCCCACTGCTCCGACGGCGTCGTGACGAGCACCGAATCGCCTACGTTCAAGGAAAGCTCTTCTGCAGCCGCTTTTCCAATCAGAAGGTCCAGGGGGGCTGCCAGATACTGGCCGTTCACCATGGCGCGCTCAATGGGCGTAAACAGGGCTTCCCGTTTCGGGTCGACCGCCCAAATCGTCGCGGGTAGTGTTCCATGGTCGCTTTTGAGCATTGCGCTGAACCGGCAACGGCGCAGAGTGCCGGCCAATTCCAAGTCTCCTGCCGGGTCTTCGGGTGTCCGGGCGCGGTCCAGCGCGTCGTGCATCGGCATGGGCCCCGCAACGCTCGCTACATGCCCCGCGTGCATGGCCACGGCATTTTCGATCATCGTGTCGTTCACGCCCACCATGATCGCTCCGAGCACCACCAGCGTGCCTACGGCGAACGCAACCCCAAGCAGGGTGATACCCGTCCTCTTGCGCCGCCGCACACACGAACGAAACGCGAACCGCAACCAGAACATCACACGAGAATCTCCTGTTTGGCGGCATGGCGCCATACGGGATCGGGGTCAAATCCCAACGTTCCCCTGATGGCGCCGGTCAACGCAACAGCGTGCTCCTTTTCGAAACCTGGGATGGCGGTGCACAGCATCGTTTCCACCTCATCGAAGAGCTGCGCGGCATGCGCAAATGTCCTGGAGCGCGCGGTAATCAACCCGGCCGCGACGTGTTCGGGGGACGGCAGGGCGCCTGCGCCCGGCCGCAGGAACGATAGCAGAAGGCCCCGTTCCGCCTCCGATCCGCCGTAATAAGCATACGAAACCACGGCGTTATGTTGCCCTCGTTGCAGATCCCGCGCGATATCCTTGATGTCGTCCAGCGCCTGGCAGGCCAGCCCGAGACCGCTCAATGCCTCTCTTGCGCATCGTGTCTGCCCTGCGTATGCGTCGCCCATTTCCTCAATGAGAGACAAAGGCGCTTCAAACAGCAGGCCGGTCTTGCGATAATGCACATCGTCACATATGGCTTCGGGTGTCGGTACGGTCCTTGCCGCCCCTGATTCTTCCTCGTGCTCCTCGAGTCCGCTCGGCATTAAGACCCGAACTGCCGTGCGCATGAGCCGATTCGCCTGAGCCAACGAGAACCGGCCTTCATGCATCATCTTGGCGGCCAGCTCCGAGAGCACGCGGTCAGCCGTCATGACCATAAGCACGGAACGAAACCGGGTTCCGTCGCCTGGCAAATCGAACGGAATGACCTCCTTGTATTCGTCGTCCAACAGATTGTCGCATCCGGTTACCAGCGCCCGTATGCACTGATTCACCATCGCATAAAATCGGACCTTGGCGTCAGACAAGCCCAACGACTTTGCCGCTGCTATAAACAGCGTTGAGAAAAGATTGCGCTCCGGAAGGAGCAGCCGTTCTTCCAGCGGCCTCAAACCACATGAGCCGCCAAGGATACTCGCACATCGACGATGAAAGGCCCGCACGGTCTCCTGCTGGATTTCAAGGCTCTCTGCCCACACAGGGCAACCCGCAAGCGTACGTAGTGCGTCTTTCATACCTGAGGTTTCCTTGCGGACAGGACGCTGATGTACCCCGAAAACCGAGCCAATTCAACCATGTCCACAAATCCTGCTTCGGGAATAAGCGACCTCATTATTCCATCCATGTTTTCTTTGATCTCTGGTTGCCGAAACAGGCGCCACGCGACCACCGACATCGCCCGCCCAAGCGCCGTGTACGGCCGATCCATGTCCGCCACGATGAGCCTGCCGCCCGGTTTCAAGACGCGCAACACTTCACACAAACAACGCACTTTGAGTTCACGGTCCACGTGGTGAAAGAAAAGGGCTGATGTGACCGCATCGAAGGTCTCCGCATCATAGGGCAATTCCTCGGCCAGCGCCTGGCGGTAGTTGCAGTTGTCGCGCCTCCGCTTGCGGTTGGCCACGCGAATCATCGGTTTTGAAGCATCAATGCCCACCACGGTTGCGCGCGGATACCGTTCCGCAATCGCAACCGTCAACAAACCCGTGCCGCAGCCTATATCCAGTACATACTCTTCCCCATCGAGCGCGAGACTGTCCGCCACCCAATGGTTCAACTTGGTTTCCTGGCCCAGCGTGACGAATGGTTGAACCCAATCATACACGGCTGCGGCTTTCGCCAATACACGCCCCCGGGTCGGGAGGACATCGGGGAATTCCGTTTCATTCCTTGTCGTGCGTGTCATGGCCCAATTTCCCGCGAAAAACAAAGCGCGAACTCCGCGCGTCAACGCTATCACGACAAGCACGAAGCCACCGTATTTGTGCGCCAGCTTCAACAGCTTGACATGCCGGAAACGACTCAATGACAGGCTGGTTGCTGCAGTAAGAAGTAGAACGGCTGTCTTGGTGCCCGCGTAATCGCGCCAGACACTGGACCCAGATCGCCATTTGATGCCAATCTTCGCCGCCGGACTTTGGTCCAAGCCCAATATCCACGGCCAAGGACGTTGATGTGTCCGCTGCGCCAAAAGACTGTACGCCAAGGATGGCGGCGGCAATCATGGTCAAAGCAATCTTGGGATGTTCTCTGGCTTTCGCCCTGTTCATTGCAGATTCCCAACGTCTTCGGACATTCCCGACCCGCCCGGGCCCGAAGTCTTATCCTTACGGTCTGTTTCGCCCTGCTCGACACACGAAACGAGGTATTACCCCAAGAACACACCACGGACGGGGTTTAGTCCCTGAAGTCCCAGGCGTTGCTCGGCGGAAGAGAGTCCATGGCTTTTGGTCAAGATAACCAGCGGATAACGGATCCGGATTATGCGCCCCTTGACTGAAGATCCCGGCTGGTAAGTCCCTAGCGGATAAGTATCCAGCGACGGACACGCAATGCTTTGATGCCAATCCTGACGGCTACGCGATTTCAACATCACCGTGCCCCGGCGCTTCCAGACGTTTGGTCTCTTTCCAGCCGTCGCTCTAGGCGGGGAGCTTCGTCTGGACATACTCCCAGAGTCCGATGATGGCGTAGTACGACATCACCATCGAAAACAGGATGGTGGCCAGGCACGCTACGTTCATGACGGCAGAGTTGGCCCGCGCCCCCATATACTTCTTCTGGTTCAGAAGCACGGTTATGGCAATCGTTGAAAACGGCAGAATAACCGCCAGAAGCGCCATCGTAAGTATCATGAGGAATACCGGTTTGGCGATGGTCGGGGGAAAGTACGGAGCGCCTAACGCGATCAAACTGCCAATCGACACGAGAACCCTGCTCGAAGTCGACCGGGGATTGAGGGGCTTATTGGTGTAGTCGGAGATCAGCCACGGGCCAATCAGAATGGTCGGAATGAGACTGGAGACCCCCGCCCCGATAATTCCCACCACGAAGAGCGTGATCGCGAACCGTCCCGCCAACGGTTCAATTGTTCTGACCATGTCAACAGCGGCTTCGACGGGTTGACGGGCAATATATAGCGTGCCGGCCGCACATATCATGACGGCAATACTCAGGATAAACATCGTGCCTACGGACACAATCGCGTCCGTCCGGGAGCGTTTCTCGTCATCCGCTTTCCATCCTTTCTGCTTCAAAGTGATGCTTCTGCAGTAGAGGATGGCCGAGCTGAACGTGGTGCCCGCCATCCCGGCCACAAGCAGTGACGCGCCGGGCTCTTGGGGAACACGCGGCACGAGGCCCACCAGAATGTCTCGCCAGGACGGTACAAGCAGAAGCGCCGTGAGAACGAAAGACACCCCCATCACCGCGACCAATATGGACAGCAGTTTTTCCAAAAAGGCGTAGCCGCCTCGCCATAACACCCAGAACAGCAGCCCGGTGCCTATACCAGTAACCAGAAATTTGATGGCGCCGTTGTAGTAGCCGGTCGCGAACCGGATCCATTCAAGCACAAGGTCTACGATGATGGCCATAAGTCCTGTGATGCCCGCGAACTCGGCCATGGTCACGGCGGCAAGCAGAAACAGGCTGATACCCTTGCCAAAGGGAAGCCTTCGCTTGATGGCGTACAGGATCGTGTCTCCTGTGACGAGCGTGTACCGGCCGAACGTGAGGATGCCAACGTAGGTGAACACGCAGGATAGTACCACCGTCCAGGTCAACGACATCCCCCAGCGCGAACCCGCCGAAGCCATCGTCGTCACGCTGCCGGTGCCGATGTTATAGCCGATCAGGAACAGGCCGGGCCCGAGGACTTCCAACATCCTGCCCAGCGGCCTGCGCTTTTCGTTCTGCATCACCCCCTCCGTTGTGCCGACACTGAACTTTATCCGAAACTCTCGTGCCGTTCAATTGAGATTTGGCCCCAATCCGGGTAACACGGCGATTGGACAAACCCACACAAAGGACGCGGAGGAAATGGCGCCTGCGCGGAAGCGAAATCTATTCAACTTCTCTGTTTATAGTGCGGGAAATGCCGTCCTTGAGACGCGGAAACTGCGCCGTTACAGCCATCTTCTTGGACCTCGTGTTCCGTCCCTCACTGCACTTGATAGCGAGCCCCTGGTCAATCGCTGCTCTCCAGCCCATGTCTTCCGGGATTCACCACCCATGAAGCCCCATGGGGTCGAGTTCAACGCCGCTGCAAATGAGCCCAGTCACCATAGATGCAGAGGGGCAAGTATGGCCGTCATGGGTCAGAACCTTGCAGCCCTCTGCCCGGCAGGATATACTAAACAAAGTGGAATAGCCGATGGGGTCCAATAGAATGAAACAGAGTCACTGCCCCTGTTCCGGCGCCACGCTCGATCATTTTCTCCGGCCGGCGGTTATGGCTGTTTTGGCTCGCGCGCCTGCCGGGCTGCATGCGTATGTGATCTCCCAGCATCTTCGGGACGCAGCCATTATTAGCGATAGCCCGCCTGATGCCATGGGCCTCGATCGGGTTCTTAAGGCCATGGAGAAGGAGGGGTATTTCAGGTCGGACTGGGACACGGAAGGCAGCAGCCCGGCTAAACGCGTTTACGCGTTGACGGAAGAGGGTTGGAACTGCCTTCAACGTTGGAAGAACACCTTGGATGCTCACTCGCGCAACCTTGAACAGACGGTGACCTTCATCGAACGCAGCCCGCAACCCGTATCCAAGGAAATCCGGCAAGAAATCATTCACCCATGTTGTGTGCCTATTAGAAGGAACGCGAAATGAAAGACGCAATCATGAAAAGACATGGATTCACGCTGATTGAACTGCTGGTCGTAATTGCCATCATCGGTATCCTGGCGGCCATCCTGTTGCCCGCTCTGGCCCGTGCCCGTGAAGCAGCGAGACGGGCCAGTTGCGCGAACAACCTCAAGCAAATGGGGCTAGTATTCAAAATGTACGCTGGCGAGTCCAGGGAACTCTTCCCGCGAGTTCACGGTGACCAGCCATGGGGCAGCGCCTTGCCTGTAACTTGCCAGAACGGAAGCACGCGCGCCAACCTGGCTCCCCAGATGCGCGCCATTTTCCCGGAGTACTTGTCTGACCTCAACGTTCTGGTGTGTCCTTCCGACCCGCAGGCCAGTAGCGCGGACCCTTTGGGTATCGTTGAAGACGCACCGGGTCAAACATGCCCAGAGTATAGGGGTCTTCCTTCGAAGTCCGATGCGAGCTATCTCTATTACGGTTTCCTGCTCGACAAGGTTTCGGAAAAGGACCCCAGCTTTGATGTGAGTGCGTTTGGCATGCCTTCTGCACTGGTTTCCACACAGATGGCGTACCTGATGGCGTGCCTGTCGTATTACCCGCCGACATTCAGTGGCGCCTTGGGCGACAAGAATCCCGATAACGATTCGCAGATGGACAAGGATCTTGACGACGCAGCGGTATATGGCATGTTCTCAGCGATGTCAACGCCCCCGGGCGTTCCTTTTGGAAATGGCGGCGGGACAACTCTCTACAGGCTGAGGGAAGGGATTGAACGGTTCGTGATCACCGATATTAACAACCCTGCCTCGTCGGCCACGGCACAAAGCATGATGCCGGTCATGTGGGATATCGTGTCTGCAACCACGTCGGCGAGCGCCCAGTTCAACCATATCCCCGGCGGAGCAAACACGCTTTATATGGACGGTCATGTGCAGTTCAACCGGTACCCGGACGAATTTCCAGCCTCGCCCTCCTTCGCGGCCGTGGCGGCTTTGTTCAGTTTGGGCGAATAGCTCCCAAAAGAGGAAAAGAAACTGCTAGAGGAATTCCAGCTGGATAACAGAAAGGTTGACGCGCCGGCCCTGAAGATCCTGCTCATCTGCGTCAAGGGTGTGAAGCCAGCCGGGGCGGGCTCAGGCTGAATGTCACGTTCTCGTTCTCCGAACCGTAGTAGCCCCCCCAACCGATGTTGATCGCCGAGATGTTGGACAGGTCGAGCGGGCGGTCCGTTATGGGGCACCATCCTGCCCGCCGGAAACGGTTCAACGCCACGTAACACGCGTGGTGGCCCGGCGCATTCATGGGAATGCCCGTGTCCGCCATGTATTCCACTCCGGAATTGTCACGGAGGATGACCAGAAGCGGCACGGCAGCCTGCTGAGCTTCGGGGAGCCACGCGTCAAAAACGATGTAGGCAGCTTCGTGCAGACCGGCGGGCGCCGGATAGTTGAACGCGGCGAAAACGAAGGTGTCCACGTTCCCTTTGGTAATGGTTCCCGAAACACGCCACGCGGTCTGGTCTGCGGAGGCCAATGACGGGGCAGTCTCGATCGATGCCGTCACGAATTCGCCGTGTGATGGGACAGGAGACGTTTCAGGCAGCGCAGTTACAGCCACTTGGGGCAAGTCCCCGGCTTGCACCTCCTTGCGGGGCCGCGGGACAGCGCTCTTGAAGGTGTAAAGCATTGCGCCGTAGGAATCCAAGCGGACGGGCACTCCTGCGCCCGGTTCTATTGCGGTCATGCGTCCCGTAGCGGGCTCCCACTGCGCGCCGCCGCCTGTAGGGGAGAAATCGAGTTCACCTTCCCACGGCTGGCCGCTGTCGTTGATGACAAAATAGACGTCGTTGTCGTCGATGCGCCGGTGGGCTATACGGAGAGGGGCGTCCGCGGCGGACACTCGCACATCGGGTTCGAGCAGCGCATCGAGCACCAGCGGCAGAAGCGCTTCCGCGCCGGGGGGGAGGAAGATTCCCGCTCCGCCACCGCCGTTCGTGGTGATGTGGGGTTTGGGGCTATCGCCGAACATCGCCCCGGCAATCTGGAGAACGCGAGGCGATGGGAATTCCGTTTCGCTGTTGGCTGGCATGGACGTCAATGCGACAACAACGCCGCCGGACTGGTAGAATCGTTCGAGGTTCTCCCATGCCGCAAGCGGCAGTGTATCCGCGTCCGGCAGAATGACGATGCGCCAACGAAGTTCGCGGAATTCGAGCGCGCCATCGACTGCTTTCGCCTCCGTCAAAGTACGAGAATCCACGTGCGTGAAATCGCGCCTGGAACGGAACAGATTGTTTTCGGCATCGTGAAACACCCTCTCGACGCGGTGGGCTTCAACAGACGATTCGGCGACCCAGTGGCGCGCGGGGGTGAACCGCACCCAGGCGGTCTCGATGGGATGCAGCAGCGCGATATCCGTCACTTGATGGCCGCCCCGCACCATCGTACAGCAGCGTCCCACCCACTCGTTGAGCCGTGTCATCTGCCCGGCGGTCAATCCGCTGAAGGAATAGTAGCTGGTGATGGTGTTAATGCCGTTCAGGATGAGCCGGTTGCAGGTGCCGCGTATCTCCTCCTCGGTGACTACCCGCACGGGACGCGTATCGCCCTTGGGCCGGTACCGCTGCGCGTGGTCGGACGTCTCGCACATGGTGACGGTGCGGCCCTCGAGTTCGGCGGCACTGCTGATGAGCCGGGCGACGAACCACGGGACATCGTCGGGAATGCTTGTCAGACAGTCGATGCTTGGCGCGTCAAGACGCCGCATGCAGCGGAAAGAATCCCCGTACAGGGGAATGCTGGCCAGGAACGCCTCTTCGCAAAGCAGGTGGCCGCCGCTCAGAATGTTGTGGCCCTGGCACCACGCCTGTATCTGTCCGAAAAAACTCTCGGACACGAGTTCGCCTATGGTATTCCAGTAGTCGTAGCGAACGCGCCTTCCTTCCGGCCCCATATTGACGAAAAGGGCCGGCAGATTGGGCTCGAGGGCATAGCCGCGCCGCCTCTGAAATTCGGTGGCGGCGTTATCGGCCCAAGGCAGCACCCGGCGGTCCTGCCTGGTCATGAACATGCTCATGAGCGACGGTTCGTCCGTGAAGGTGGCCACGAAGTACTGTCCGAGGTCTGTTCCGAGCCTGCGCGCGTATTCCGCGTGCGTGACTTCGATGAAACGAGCCGTGGGTTCCGGAGGAACGAGGTTGATATACGGCAGCTTGTAGGCCAGACTCACCGCTGCATGGGTGCCTTCGTACAGCACGTCCTCCGTGAAGACAAAGGCATGCCAGGGGCCCGGGGGCGCTTCCCAGACGAGCTTGCCGTCGTGCACGAACGAGGATATATCGACAGCGCCTTGCGAGGATGCGACGCCGTCTTTCATCGGGACAGCAACCGCGCGGAACAAGACGCCCTTCGGCACATCGAGGGTACATGTTCCCCCGTCGACCGGTGCATCAACGACGTGGAGACCGCTGGCTTCATACTCGGGATGGTCACGCAGAGTGATTCCGCCCGCTGCGCCAGAGGGATACCCGCATTCGTCATAAAGCCACAACGACATTCCGAGCTTCTTCGCGGCGTCGACCCCCCGGACGAATGCCTCCCATTTGGCATCGCTGGCCATATATTCGTCGAAGGCTACGTTGGTGACAATCCCGCCAAAACCTTGCGATATCAGCGACAGGAACAGACGGTCCTGGTCATCAGGGGCATCCGGAAGAGCGTGCACGATCTTGAGAATCCGGGCGTCGGCAGGCGGGTTTTCGAAACGTTCCTCGAGGGGCCTGTCGGATTGCGGCAGTCGCATCATTTGATTCACCTCGTCCTTGGGCAGCAAGAACAGGACGGGACCAACGATCCCTCCCGGGCCGCCCACATCTCGTACGCATATCGCCAGGACATTTTGCTCGCCGGGCCGGGGACAGGATGCGGGGATGGTGTAACGCCGGAGCTTGACCGCCGCCCGCTCGACGCCTGGTCCCGTTTCGCCCACAACCGTTCCGTTCAGGTATGTGCGGTCCTCGTCGTCTACAGTTCCCAGAAAGAGCTCGAGGTCCTTTTCACGCCATTCGAGCGGAACGACAAACCGGAGGCGATACCATGCGACTCCGTCGTATGCCGCTATCGAAGGCTCGTTTGCCGCTTCCGCTTGCGTCTCCCATGCGCCCGGCACATTCATGGACCGCCAGGCGGAATCGTCATAGTCCAGGCGGGCAAATCCTTCCTGCTCTCCCGTATTCTCAGGATCGGCACGGAACCGCCACAGGCCCTCAATGTTGCCGCGCCGGTTCTCGAGGGCCGCCGGTTCCGCGAAGGCGGAGGCCAGACTCGCAAACGCCGCGCTGACAAGCACACACCGCAAGATAATTCGCATTCTCGTTTTTCTCCAAAGGCCGCGGGCAGAAGGCGCCGCGTCGACAATCGAACGAGGCCTTTCCATGAGTGGACCAGAATACCCCACTGGACTTCAAATGGGGATGCTTGCCCGCTTCTGGACTCAGTGGCCCCCTTCAGGGAGAGGAGTCAGTTCGGTCAGAAGATCGCATTGATTGTAATGGACGGCCATGTGTTGATTGTCGTCCACGAAACGGACAGGCCGCAGCGATACGAATTGCTTCGGGGCATTTCTGCCCTTGCCTTGGCCGGAAGGCAGGTTAAGGGTCCTGTTCTTGCGGTCGTTGCCGAAACCGGGGATAAGCGAAGCCGAAGCGCCACGGGCTCAAGAAACGCCGTCTGCGATGCGCGTCCTTGTCCCTCGACAAAGAAGCCTCTCGGAAGACCGGGTGAGCGCGCCCGCGGTTATCACCCTTTCTTCTTCAGAATGCCGCCGCCTCCCGAGCTGGCATAGATGCCTTGCATGTTCATCTTGAATTCTTCCTGGTTGTCGGATGCGGCGCTCGCGTCCTGCTCGGTGATAAGACCCTGTTTCGTAAGCGCGACAAGGCTCATGTTGAAGGTCTGCATATGGTCTTCTCTTCCCGAGACCAGCGCCCCCGGGATTTGCTTGATGTTGTTGTCGCGGATAAGCGCGCTGATGCCGGGGTTGTTGAACATGATCTCGACGGCCGGGATGCGCCCCGAACCGTCCGCCGCCGGCACAAGCCGCTGGCACATGATCGCCCGCAATTGATGCGACAACTGGGCGCGGACTTGCTGGTGCTGCGCGGGCGGAAACAGGTCGATGATACGGTCGATGGTCAGCATCACATTCGTGGTGTGAACCGTGCTGAAGACAAGGTGCCCCGTCTCGGAGGCATGTATGGCTGCCTCGAAGGTCTCCACATCACGCATTTCGCCGATGAGGATCACGTCGGGGTCCTCGCGCATAAGCGCCCGGAGGGCTGTCTTGAAATCCCGGGTGTCGATGCCGACTTCCCTCTGGGTTATGGTGCTCATTATGTCCTCATGGACGAACTCGATGGGGTCTTCAAGGCTCACAATATGGTCAGGGCGGCTCCGGTTGATAATGTCGATGATCGCCGCAAGCGTGGTGGACTTGCCGCTGCCCGTCGTTCCCGTCACGAGAATGAGGCCCCGGCGGAAATCAGCAATCTTCTGGACCGCGTCCGCGGGCAGATTCAGCCCCCGGAAGTTAGGTATTTTCCCCTTTACGTGGCGCATGATAATGGCGATTGTTCCGCGCTGTTTGAGTACATTGACCCGAAACCGTCCGACGTCGTCCATATTCATGGCAAGGTCGGCGTCTCCCGTTTCGAGAAACCGCAGCTTCTCCGTCTCGGTCATGAGTTCGTCAAGGAACCCGAGCATGTTCTCTTGAGTAATAGGCGTTTCCCCGGCGAACCGGCAGGCGCCATCGACGCGCAACACGGGCGGCCGTGAAACCTTGAGATGGACGTCCGACGCGCCCAGTTTAACGGCGTAGGACAAAATGCGCCGCAAATTAAGCGGACTCCGACCGTGCCGCGCTTGGAAGAGGAGTTCTGGGGCCATCAGCGTACCTCCTTTGAACGGTGGCGGTGACGGGATTATTATAACACCGGGAAACGCATCGGCAAGATAGCATCCGGGGATAAGGCGGAGCTTCGTTTCAGGACCCGGATGAGCGGCATGGCTGCGCCGCCTGAGGAGGCCATCGTGGAAACAGCGGTTGCTATACAACGCATAGCCGAACTCGAACTGCTCAGCAAACTGCCACAGGAGGCCCGAAATCAAGCAGCGGAGGTCTTCCTTGATGTTTCCGATCTCCTTCAATATGACGACGGTGAACCGCTCATCAACCAAGGCTATCTTTCCTTTGACACGGGGTACGTGTTGGTGGATGGCCGCGTCGTCGTCGAGGCTGGCCAAAAGGAGTCCATCACCATTGCGGCGCCGGCCCTGCTCGGCGAAATGGCCCAGTTCAAGACGTTTGACATCCGGTCAGCTACGGTGCGTGCGCAGGGTAGCGCGGTAGCGGCGCAATTCTACTGGGAGGACCTCTATCGAGCGGCCGAGCAGGAGCTCCCGGAGGACGCTCACCGCGCCTTTCGCAATGCGGTCGAGCGGCAGATCTGGGAACGGTTCGAGTTCAAGGAGATTGTGAACCTGCCTCTTTTCGCGGATCTTCCTGAGGAGTTGCGGTTTCGCGTATGTCTTCCCTTCCCTTGTTTCGCCGAGCGTGTTCGCCTGAAAGAGATTGATACGCTGTTCACGCAGGGCGCGCCCTGCAAGAGCCTCGGCTACTTGCTGGTCCGGGGCAAGCTGAAGCTTATTCGCAAGGACGTCGGCGCAAAGTCCACCAGCGCACCTGATCTCATCGGCATCTTCCCCAACAAGGGGGAGAAAGGCAAAGAATGGTCGGCCACGGCGATGGCCGACGGGGAAGCCGACATCCTTCGGTTTTCCTGGGATCACTACTCGAACCAGCTCGTGAAACGCCTCAGCCGCGACGAACAGGTCGCTTTTATGACCTCGATCAAGAAGAATGGGGCAAAGCATTTCTGGCACTGAGTCTTCTCATGTGAGTTTCGATTGCCACCCCGGAATAGTCTCGCCCTTTCGCATGAGGGCTTACATGCCCCGCCAATGTCAGCGAAGCGCAGCACCTGGCTTTGCGCCAGGCGTCGGGTATCAGTCCGGCGCCAAAAGACCCCTACTGAGAGGCGCAGGAGCTCATGCATCCCGGTTCGACGCCGAAGGCTCGCAGGTGCTGGTCCCGTTGAGGATTCTTTTTCCTTTCGCCGAGATACGCCTGGATCGTCTGGCGGCAGAAGCTGGGTTCGCGGAGTTTGTACTGGGCGAAACGTGCCTGCACCTCCGGCAACGCCATCTTGTCGCGGTATTCCCGTTCTAACAGAGGCAGCACGAACCGTTTGCGAAGCGCTTGGTAATGAGACGGATTGAACGATTCGTCGAAATCCGGAACCACGTATTGCCGCATGTCAATCGGGCGAACCATGGTCCACTTGCCATTCTCGAGTTTCAGGAACGGCTTTTCGCCGCCGCACAAGTCGCGCGCCATAAGGAACCCCTGAAAACCCGCTTCGATATCGGCATAGGAGACGATGCCGTCCACAAGTCCCCCGACCGTTACGCGCTCGCGCCTCAGCCCGTCGCGGATGATCTGTTCCATGGCGTCGTTCTCGGTCTTGCCGAAGGTCCGCAGCCGCAGGTACTGGTTGTAGTAGCGGCGCCCAAACCCGAAGAAATGCCCGAATTTGTCCGTCCCGCAATATACGTCGCCGAGGCGAACCGTACGCGACAGGGGAAGCATGTAGGGAAACGACCGTGCCCGGTAAATGCTCATTCGCTCATATCGAAAATGGGAAACGGAGGAATCGGGGTAGCGGTCCACCGCGCTGGAATGATGGAGCCAATTCCGGAATTGAGACGCATGAAGCCCTTTGAACAGGTGCAGATAGATCTTCCGCGTCACGTTTTCGGGCGTGCAGGGCGTCTTCTCCTCAGCGTTCATCTCAGCGAGAAAGCTCTCGATCTCGGCGTTCACATGGGCGTTGATGGCTTCTGAGGAGTCTTTGAGTATCACCCCCCAGGTCATGTACTGGTCCGTCTCCGCCGCATGGACGTTGCCGAGACAGAGAACGACAACCACGACCCAGGCGGCGCGCGAGAATCTCGTTCCAATCGCAATCATGACACCACTCTTTGTTCCTCCCGTGAACAGTTTACAGGAATGAACTTATGCGGTTATAGCTCCGAGGACACGCGGCCGCCCGGCGCACACGGCTGGCGGAACGTCACCGGGGCTGAATGTCAGTAGAAGGTCTCCACCTTGGCGGGGCCTTGGAGGCCTTGCAGGCAAACCAATTCCTTTTCCGCGTCAAAATCGGTCCAAGGTTGGCCGTTGACCGTCACGCTCTTGATAAGCGTCGTCTTCGGATGGCGAAGCCGCAGCAGCACCGATTGCGGAGGGGTGCGAGAGGGGATATCGACTGTGGCGGCAATCTTCCCGTTGTCGACGTCCGAGACGATCTCGTAAGCGAACGGACCGAAGTAAGTCGGGGCATTCTTAACGGCAATCTTCTTGCCCTGCTCGAGCCAGACCCGCGGCGTTGCCCGTGCCGCCCACAGGGACTGGCCTTCCTCCATCACCAACAGGTTGCGGAAGTTTTCCATGAACCAGCCCGCAGTGCCGTTGTCGGGGGCGCTGCACGGGTCGTAGTTGCCCAGATGCCAATGTTCCCAGAGCTTTCCATCGGCGCCCACCACGGACGCGTACGAGTTCATCCAGAACCGCAGGAAGTTGGGCACGTCGTCTTGCAGGAGGTAGGTGTTGGCGTTGTACGAGGCCTTGGGCAGAATGACAAAACAGTTCCAGAACCAGGCGTCCTCAGTTGGAAGTCCCTTGCTCTTTCGCGCTTCTTCCTTTTCCTGCACCGCGCTGGCCGATGTCCCCAGCTCCTCCATCAGGTCCAGGGTATCAACCATGCGGGGATCTGTCGCATCCAGCGCGGCAAACGGTTCGGCCAGCGGCAGCGCCCCCATAAATCGGTCGCACTCCGGAAACTGGGGAGCGCCCAACTCCGGACCCGTGAGGCCTCGGGCGTACGCCATGCGCGGAAGGTAACTGTGAAACATGCCGTCGCGCCCGAGTCTCACCGGCGCCAGGACCGCTTCCCGCTCGACCGCGCGGCGCAGGTCTTCCCGAAACGCCTCGGCCTGGTCGCGGTAGGTGCGGCCGGTTTCCGGCTCGAACTCCGATAGGGCGTCGGCAAAGCGCTGGAGCCCCTGCAGGGACAAGACGTTGTCGATGTAGTACCAATGCCAGTCGCAGCTGGGGATTGCATAATCGCCCAACATGCAGGGCGGCATCAGCCCGGCAACCTGCAACTTCTCCCGGTTGGGGACATCCTCCATGTAAAGGGTCCGCTGGCGAATAATCCAATCCGCCGCTGCTTGCATCCGGGCACGGTTCCGCTGGAACCACTCCTTGTCGCCTGTGAGGAAACAGCGTTCCGCCATGGCGAAGAGAAGTCTGCCTGTCGAGGCATGCGTGCCATCGTGGCTGTATCCCATGTCATGTCTCATGGACGTAGCCCACTCCAGGGCGCCGTCGCCATCCGTATAATCGCCGTCGGGCTTCGCACCCGGGGCTTTCAAGAAGTGTTCATAGACTTTGTCGGCCTCGGCGTGCAGACCGACCATGTCCATCTCGTGGGCGACGCGGCCCACCTCGAATGCCAGGCCGCCCCACATGTGCTCGCCTCTCAACTGGAAGGCCGCGGCCCGCCAGGCGCCGGCCCAGCCGGGATCCGGCAATTGCACCTGCATGGGCGGGTCCTCGACCGGAGGAAACGGCATGAGGGCGGCGCCGTCCGGGCAGGTCCACAATCTGACCTCCTGCATCAGCTCGTTCCAGGATGCGGCCTCGCGGTGTTCGCGGGTCATCTGCCGGACGCTCTTGAGGTTTCTCGCGGCCAGCTCCGCGGAGAACTGGCGGGCGGTTTGCCCGCTGCCGGCTCGCGTCACAAAAACGCCGTGGCGGGGAAGCAGGATCGAGCCGTTTTCCAGGTCGCTCACGCGAAACGTGAAGCCTGTCGTTCTCATCCAGACCGTGACGCGGCTATCCAGTCCCGGACGGTTGCCGGAGGCATAAAGCACCGGCACGACAATGCCTCGCCGTGCTGCGCCATCCCCCGCTCGCGACTGCCACCTGCACCCGCCGGTGACGGTCACTCCTTTGTCTTCCGGCAGGGGCGCGACGGGACCAACTATTGCCACCGAGGCCTCGAGCCAGCCGTCAAAGTCCCACTTCTCGGCTCCCGGCTGGTACCCCCACTCGATTTCCACATCCATCCGGTTCCAGGTCCCTATACCCGGGCCGGTTACGCGGATATCGGTCACGGGATAAGGAGCACTGTCCCCCGTTTCGGCCTTTTCATAGAATACGGCAACCATTTCCGTAGCGGCATCGACCCGGGTGCTGTAGGCCCAGTCCATCTTCGCCGCCGGATCACCCTTGTAGGTCCACGTGCGCCCATCTTGGGAAACTTCGGGATTGCTGAGAATCTTGTCGACGGTCCATCCAAACCAGCCGTACGACGTGGGATAAATGCGAACCTCAACGGCCTCGGGCGACGGAATCCGCGTTGCGCCGGCCGGCCATTGGAGTTCCACGCGGCAATCCACCACGCCTCCTGTCCAAAGCAACCCCGCCTGCAACAGGCCCTTGGGCTGCGGGGGCAACGGGCTCAACAAATCCGGCATGTCGTAGTAGATGCTCTTCAATTCTTCCCGCGGAAGCGCGGTGAATGCCGTTCGGTAGACTTTGTCGAGGCGCTCTAAGCGCCGCGGGATGAAATAGGCTTCCGGCTTGTCCTGGACCGCCAGATTGGCGCGCCACGCATACGTCCACGGCGCGATATCGACCGGCTGCCCGACAAGGCTCTCCAGTTCGGCCGCGGCCATTGGCTCGGCAACCGGGGCCGCAGTCCACAGCGTCAACGAAAGCATTGTGAAAGAGCCAAACACCGTCAGCGTTCTCATCGGAAAGACTCCTTCAGTGGGGCAAACCTGGCTGCAACTGGGTATGGCCACAGACAACGAGCCGTACGATATGACCATTGGGCGGGCATCTCAAGCCCGCACCATCGAATCTAATCAGACGCCTTGGATTGCTGTTCCTGCCCGCGTTCCTCGGCGAAAATGCTGAAAGACGCCTCGGAGGATTGGATGAGCTTGGCGGCCTCCTCCAATTCCCCCTGGTAGTACAGCGCATCGATGCGCGACAACAGGCAGCGCAGTTCCCAGGCCGTCTGCGAGGTGCGCTGTGATGCGCGCGTTTGAGCATCCAGTTGACGCAAGTCATCCACAGGCTGGTTCGTGAGAACGTGCGCAGCAATCCCTGACCAGTAGGTGTAGAAATCGGCGTACTGCAATTCCCGAAGCACATCCTGGGAATAGCGCTGGAAGTTGCCGGGATTTCCACTTGCGGCCTCAGCGAGTCTGGGCTCGGGCCCGAATGGCCGTACCGCGGACATCGCATCCATGAGAAGCCGGTTGGCGGCGGTGGCCGCCGGCAGGACAGTTTCCATGTAGCGCTTGCTCAGGTCCTGGAAGTTCCAAGTCAAGTTCTCGGCTCGTTCGTCGGACACGCTCGCCACCCGGCGCCAGTCGCCGAAGTCGTATTCCCACCGGTCAAAGTAACCGTTGCCGTCGGTATCAAACATACGGATTTCGCCTATGGCTCCAAGGCCCGCGAAATGCCCCACCTGCAACCACCCTTCTCTGGCGTGCTTGAGATGGATGCGGCGGTCGATGCCGCTGTAGTAGAGTGCGCGTTCCACGGCGGGCGTGGCGCTGAATTCGCGCCGCACGTTCCACTTTTGATTCGGCCCGCCGGTGTTCTCCATGAAGCGCCGTTCCCAGGTCCAGAACACCCCTTCCCACCGGAAATCCGCGTCGCGGTTTTCTCCATGGCCAATGGCGATGGTGTCGTCGCTGTGTTCGTGCCAGCTCAAGCCGGTTTCGCGCGCGGCATAGGCATCGCAGATGGCACGCAGACCCTCCCACGGCGTGACGATTGCGACCTGAGGAGGGCGGCGCTTCGGGTTGAAATGCTCCATTCCCGGATACTCGTAGGGCGCGGCGCCGACAAGATTGAAGCCTACATCATAGTGGAGCGGCGTGGCTGCCGAACTCCCTCCGTCAACATCGAAACTATAGCGGATGTTCACGATACCGATGCGGGCGAGGGAAGCGTCCCATGGAGCGCCAAAATGGCCGTAATCGTTCGCGTAATCGGGGTCCACATTGGGGTCGTAATCGAGCGGGACGGCGCTGCACCGGACCGCGATCTCGCTGTAACCGTCGGCGTCGGTGTCATAGAACGCAAAAGGACATTCGGAGATCGCCGACCAGCCCCCAGACACCGTGTTCAGTTTGTTCATGAAGATCATGTTGTCGCCGTGGGGGTCACTCTCGAAGAAGCTTTCGCCGCCGTATTCGTAGCCGCGCAGACTCCACATGAGGTCGTCGTCATCGAGGTCCATGCCGAACCAGCAGTAGCGAAGTTCGCCGCCCACGAAGTAGCGGATGTCCATCTCGTCAGGGTCGTTATCGCCGTCATTGTCGATGTAGTCGACGATGCGGTCGACCGTCCCGTCGCGGTTGTAATCCGCGACGTAACAATCCGAATCCCGGTCGCCGCCCGCCGCGAGACTCTGGTCTTCATCGTCGTCAATCACCCAGACAATGGCGTCCTGGGTACGTCCTCCGCGATCCTTGAACGTTTCGCGCCGCACAAGGCCGCGGCCATCATCGATAAGAAAAGAGTTCCCCGGCTCGAGCGCGGCGGCCTTCTCCCACCACGGCTTGCCGTCGAGGCGCAACCCGCCGGTGGGCGTAAGGGCCGTCTGCTGCATCCACCACGGCCCCTGGGCATCTTGTCCGAGCCGGAGCGGCGCCGGCTCATCGGCGGCCAACGGCGCCATCATCAAGATCAGGGCTAGCGTGTATAAGCTCATTATGCCCAACATGATAGTGGCTATTGTTCCCGAAAGTCCACATGGCGCCGACCGGTTTGTGTTCCGGACCTCGCGTTACGGCAAGCGGGCGCATGCCGGAACTCCCGGTGAAAGCTATGAGCCCCAGCTCAAACAAGGGGCGTTAGAGACGGTTACTTTTCCTCACCCAGACTGATTCTTACCCGCCTTAGCGGTGTGATGCGGACCGGTCCCAACAACCCCGACGGCGGCAGCGGTTCGAACCCGAGCAGGGCGTCCGCTGACGGGGTGGACTCGTGGATGGCCTTGCCAAACGTAGGTTGCAGATCAATCGGGACTTCGGGAAACGATTTGAGTCCTGATACGCGGTTGATAAGGGTATTGGTTACGTCAACTTCAAGGATGTTGCGTCCGGGCTGGGCCGCGCCGTCGAGGACGAAATCCTGCCCGCGAATCCAGTGGACGCCCAGATTCTGGCCGTTCAGGCTGATTTCGGCAACGGCCCCTACGCAACCCAACGACAATTCGAGGCGCGTATCTTCGGAGACGTAGCCGGACGGCAGGTCGAATGCGGCGGTATAGTGTGCCCGGCCGCTGAAATGGCGCAGGCGGGCGTCATCCGTCCACGACTTGAGGGCCGGCCATATCTGGACTTCGGAGGGCGCATCCTCGCCTGAGAACGCGACCTCCCAAGGACCGTTCACCTCATACACGGCCGGCAGGCCCTCAACCGCCTCGATGCCGTTTCGGGCTGCGTCACCCTTGGCAATCTCATAGGTGTGGGAACCATTGCGCGCGGCCAAGGCGACAATCGTTCCGTCCTCAACGCTCTGAATCTCCACAAAATCGCTTTGAGTTACATGGGCGGGCTCAGACGCGCCGGGCGCGCGCTCGAACACGATGAAGCGCGACTCGTAGGGGTCCATTGCCAGGCGGATGCGCGTGTACTCGCCATCGCGTGTGAACTCGAGAATGGGCCGGCGTTCGCCAGAGTAAGCGTTCCACCAGCAGGGCTGTCCCTCCGTCACGCGGAAACCTGTCCGCAGGTTGATCGGCGCCGGCTGTATGTTTGCCACAAAGTAGATGTCGGCTTCTTGAGCGCGGCGGTGAGTGAAGGTCAGGCCTTCGTTGTTTCTCAGGCCCGCAGCCACCAGATCAATGTCCAGGCCGGGGAGGATATACTGCCGCAAGACCTTGAGGAACGGGTCGAGGGGAGCGCTGCGCCAATCGAGTTGGTCGTCGCGATGCATCACAAGCCGGAGGCAGCATGTATGTCCCTTCCCGCAGTCCTTCGCGCCAACGCCGTTCCGGCCCGCGGATTTCTCAAACAGGTCCGCGCTGATTCGCCGCACCTCCTCGTCGTTCTGCGCGTAGTCCCGCATACCGGTGGATGCGCCGGGGACTTGCTCGAGAGCAATTACCTTGCCGCCCTGCCGCACGAAGGCCTCTATGTTCCTGTACGTCTCCACCGGGAGCGCGGAGACATCGGGTAAGATGAGGACGCCGTAGCTCATCGGGCCCAGCCGGAGTTGGGCGCCTTCCGCCGCATACCCGTGTTGCAGCATGTCGTCATTGACGAGATCGAAACTGTATCCGTTGGCCATCAGCAACTGGCCCATGCCGCCCCAGTCGAACTCGCGCGTCCACTTGCGCGCGTTGAGCGCGCTTTTCGTCCACTGGTTAGCCAGGGGAGAGTAGAGCGCGACATCGGCCGCGAACTGGCCTTGGCGAAGCAGGACGCAACACCGCGCGGTGTACTCGGCCAGACAGTGATAGTAGGGCCACCAGATGTTTTCGTGGCTGATGCGGATGGCTGCGAAGAAGCCGCGCGTGGGAACGATGCCGCGCTCCGGCGAAGCGATATATCCGTGATTATACAGCTTATTGACGCCCGCGCGGAAGTAGCCGTCGGAAGCAATCTTCAGTTCCTCGAGGGTGGCGCGATAGGGCTCCCAGTGGAGATACGTGAACGCTTCGGCCGTGACGACCTGGCGTCCATAGAGGTGCGCGCCGGAAGCCACGTACTCCCTGGGCCCAATCCGCGCATCAAACCAGGGAACCGCGTCTTTCTCGCCGGCCGTGATTTCGGCCTCCGGGATATCGGCGGCGCCGGCTCCTTCAAGTACGTCCGTGACGAACCCATAGGGCTGGATGCGGGCGCGCACGTTGTGCCGCCCGCACCATGCGAGAAAGGTTCCAAAAAAGGCGCGCATGCCCTGTTCGTGAAGAAACTCGTTCACGTCGTAACGGACCTTCGGAGAAAAGTTGTCCACATCCCACCACAAGGCCGGAAGCCATGGTACGAGGTCGTAACCCTTCTCTTCCTTGAACCGGTCGAATAGGCCATCGGTCCAATAGATCCCGTTGCGGTAGATGGGCACCTCGAAACTGTCGCCGAAGAACGACTCGACGGTCTTGCCGAAGTGCCGACCGATTGCCGCCGCGTACTGGGCGCCCAGCGCCTCGCAATAGCGGCCCATGGCCTCCTCGCTGAGATGGTCGACCGCGTTGGCGTTGTCTCTCTGAGTCAGCCAGAACGCCATGAGCTGCCACCGCCCGTCCGGCACCTCCCAGGTTATGTCTCTGCCTTGGGCCAGCGAAGAGATGTCAGCAAGGGAACCCGCTTCAAGGCGCCCGTCCGCAACACGCGCGGCAACTACCTTGAGGAGCCGGTCCTCGGGAGCGATGGCGGGCGTAGAACGCGGGAGGTCGTTTGGATTGGGCGCAGCCGCCAGCGGGAGCGGTCCCGCGTATGTCCGGGGCCCGTCAAGAGCAATCATGCTGGCCAGCAGGACCTTGCTCTGGTCCTCTTTCGGAACCCAGTCGCCGCCCCAAATCCAGCCCGGACCGCCGAAGTTGACCGAGAACTCCATGCCGCGGTCGCGCGCCTGTTCGACGGCATACCGGAGCAGTTCAAAGTACTCCGGCGAAAGGTAATCATGGTTGCCCTTCTCATAGACGGCTCCCATGGTGATCTGTTCAACGCCGCCGATGCCCTGGGCCTGCATCTGGTCGAGCTGCCAAGCGATGTCTTCCTTGCGCAGGGCGTTTCCCATCCACCACCACCGCGTGTGGGGTTTGCAGTCCACCGGCGGCTGCGCGAAGGCCGAACGGATATCGTCCAACGATGCTTCCGATGCGGCGGCAACACCGGCCAGCACAACCAAGAACAAAGCAGTGCCGACTGTGGCGGCTAGTTTCTTTTCCACGGCGTTCTCCCGTTGGCTGCACACGGAGCCAGCGTCTGGCGAATGCAGAAATGACGGACGGAGCACCCGATCAAGGCGTCGTGTGTCGTTAACGGGCATTTGAGCACGATTCAGGGAAAGAGGTCAACCGCCACGATAACATGAGCCGGAGAAATGCCCCCGCAGCCGGTGAAACACGTGCCTGTGAAGGTAAACAAGCGGCGTCCCAGTCATTCCATGGCGTGCACGCGATTGGGGACATCCCGGTCGCTATTCTCTTCGGGAAAGCCCCCGATTCCCGGTTGCTTTCGCGGAATCATCCCACCGCAAACGATGACGAATCTCCAAGACAGTTGATTTTCCTCGAGTAACGACGGCACAATAGCGCTCTATAATGATTTCCACTATTACACAGAGAACGCGCAAGACCAATAGATGTTCTTTAACACAAGCATGTTATAATCTTCTAAAAGCACCAGTTCGGCAGCTCTTAAGGGCCTTGAAAGAGTAGGATGCAAGTAATAACTACAAAATCACATCCATTTCCGCGCTATGGCCGCAGCGTGTGCCTTTGGCAAGAGGGGCGGTAATGGATGGGTCCGTTTCGAAAGAGCGCGAGGACGTACCGGGGTCTGAGAGCAATTACTCGTCAGCCGTCCGTGAATTGGCTGAGAAAGTTGTCGAGGACATTCGTCTTCGCCGCATGGAGCCCGGTGACCGGTATCTGACATGCGAGGAAGCGCAACACCTGTTCGGCGTCGGCAAGGGGGTCATGGATAGAGCGCTGCGGCTGCTCTCCGGCCGTCAAGTGTTGGTTCGGCGGCGCAGGTCGGGCACCTTCGTCGGGCCTGGCGCCCCCGTCGAGCATCCCGTCAAGGTCCGCACATTCTGTGTCTTGCGGTCTGAGAATGCGAGGAATCTGTCCGACTTTCCCTTCGAGCCGATGCTCGAGGGCCTTCGGCGAGAAGTGCCGGGCGCGAATGTCCAGTTTAACTTTGTGTCTGACAAGGGCGGCCTTGACTACGTCCGCCGGTTGATAGCGGCCATTCAGGAAACAGGCTGCGTCGACGGCATCGTGTCCATAGGTTGTCCTCGTGAAGTCAACTGTTGCCTGGTCAGTTCGGGCCTGCCTCTGGTGGCCTTCGGTTCATTTTACGGCGGCGGCCGCTCGAATCCTTGGGTGGACCTGGATCGGCGCAGCGCGGGCAGACTGCTGACGGAGTACCTGGTCAGCCGCGGGCACCGGCGGATGGCGTTGTTCATGGTGGCCACGGGCGGGCCGGGCGCGAATGATTTTTTCGATGGTGTGAGTGAAGCATTGACGGCAGCGGAGTTGCCGCACAATGCGCTCATCCACCGGTCCCTGCCACCTGACATCGGCGTGGTCCCCGAGCTGGCCGGCGAATTGCTCCAGATGCCCGAACGCCCCACCGCCTTCCTCCTCGTTTCTGAACGGCTCGCCCATGTTGTCGCCGCGACCGTTTCCAGCATGGGCCTGACTGTTCCCCGGGACGTCGAGATCGTCTTCTGGGACCATGCCACCGTCCGGGTGAGACACTCGCCCTACCCCCACGTTCAGCCCAGGCTCTCCGTCGAAGACGTTGCCGCGATGATCGGCGCAATGTTGAGAGACCTGGTTGACGGCAAGCCTCTGGAGCGGGAGAGGATTCTGATACCCGTCGAGTTCAAACGGCCCCGTGAAGAAGAGAAGGGCATGAGCGATGAGTAGAGCTTTGAAACTCGGTTTGGCGCCTCTGGCAGTGATGATGGTTTTCGGCCCCTGCGCCGCTGTATGCCAACCGGCCGCCTCCGCTCAAACCAGGACAGGATGTGACTTACCGGGCATCGATGAAATCATTGACGCGAAAACGGACATCCTGGGCGAAGCCGCCATGCGCCAGGCCGGCGGGCCGAGCTACGAGTTCTTCGCTGAGGCAATGCCGCCGCTGCGTTATGTCAACGCCGCGTTCCGGCACTACCCCATCGTTCTTGCGGCTCCCCGCAATGGATGCAAAGCCCGGCTGGTGAGTAATGGCAGCGCCATCAATGCGAAGGGTGGCGCACAAACGTGGAACGACGCGGGAGTTCCGGTCTGTTTTCGCGTGGGCTCGGGCGAGGTTGCGTTTGGCGGGAACCTGGCCAACCTTGACGGGCCGCGGCTGGCCGGCGGTTACCTGCCCATCGTCGAGATGAGCTACCGCGAAGGGGATGCAACATACCGGCAAGAGACCTTCGTGAGCGTCGACCCTTCCCTGGCGGCTCATGCCGTGGCGTTTGTGCGGTTCACGCTCGATGCCGGAGAAGAGGGAAAGGTCTCGGCGCTGGTGGAACCGCCCGAGCCGTTGCGGCTTGCCGGACATCACTTGTGTGACGACAAACAGCAGGTAAGCGTATGGGCGGGCTCGACCTGGCAGTGGGACCCCGCGAAACAAGCGCTGGATGCCACGATCAGGGCCAACGAAGAGGCGGTCCTGGCCGTGTTCACCGCAGCGGCGCCAATGCCCTCCACAACATCGTTTCTCTCCGGACGTGAATACCGCAACCAGCGGCGGCAATGCGTGGCCGCATGGCAGCGCCTGTTGAACAAAGGCGTGGCGCTCGACGTGCCTGAAACTGTCGTTAACAACGCATGGCGCGCCGTTCTGGCCGCGAATTTCGCGATTGTCACCGACAATACGGTGAATTACAGCGCCGGTAACGCTTACCACACGGAATACATCACGGAGGGCAGCCGCACGGTTGGCGCCTTCATGCTGTTCGGCTTTTCGAATGAGTCGGAACCCATGCTCCTCTCGCTGCTGGACCATTCCATCCCGGAGCACAAATACGCGGTTACGGGCTGGAAGCTGCGTGCACTGGCCCAGTACTACTGGCTCACGCGGGACGCCACGTTCATGCGCTCCAACCGTTCGCGCTGGGAACCGCTCATCAGGCTGATTGTCGACGAGCTTGACCCTGAAACCGGACTGACGCCGAAGGATTTCTACGCCTCGGATATCGCACAGCCGGTCTGGAACCTCAAGACCAATGCCACCTGCTGGCGCGGCGTGCGCGATGTGGCCGCGGTACTGCGCGACATGGGCGAGCCGAATCCTGAGCTGGAGGAGCGTACGCAGCAGTACCGGCAGGCAATTTTCGACGCCGTAGACAAGAGCGTGCACCGCGAGTTCGAACCGCCGTTCATCCCCAACACGTTGCTGGACGGAGTGGAGAAACCCTACGAAGCGTTGACGGCGACGTGCCTGGGCAGCTACTGGTGCCTCGTGTCCAACGCCGTGCTGGATTCGGGCCTGTTCGACGCGCAGCCGGAAAAGGCCGCCTGGGTGCTGGATACGTTACACCGGCGGGGCGGCGTGTGCATGGGCATGCTGCGTTTTGACCAGCACTCGGGGGTCTTTGCCAACGAAAGAGGCCTGGACGACAACTACACCGTCGGCTATACCCTCCACCTGCTCAAACAAGACGATGCGGACCGGGCCCTCGTCTCATTCTATGGCAAACTTGCCCAGGGGTTTACCCGCGAGACATTCGTTGGCGGCGAGGGAACGAGTCTCGAGCCACTGGACGAGTACGGGCGTCCCATGTACCTGCCGCCTTGTACGGCCGGCAATGCCTTCTTCTTATGGACGCTGCGAAACCTCTTGGTGCAGGACTGGGACGCCGACGACGACGGTGTTCCGGACACGCTGCGGCTGTTGTACGCTACGCCGCGCCGTTGGCTCCGCGACGGCGCAGCTATCACGTTCGAAGAAGCGCCGACCGCGTTCGGTGCGCTGTCGCTCGAGACCGAATCCAGGCTGAGCGAAGGCGAACTTCTTGTGCGCCTTGCTCTGCCGCGGCATCGGCCAAAGAAGACCCTTCTTCGGGCGCGCCTGCCGGAGGGGTGGACGGCCGTTTCGGCTAGCGTCCACGGGTCTCTCTTGGATGTGGACCAGAGCGGCGTCGTGGATCTCTCGGAATGCGAAGGGCGGCTCACCGTCCGATTCCAGTTGGATAGGAAAGATTCACCGCATGAACGAAATCACTGACGCATATTGCACGCCGGGCGTCGAGCGCGAGACGCGGCTGACCCCGATGGATTTGTTGCAGTGCATGGACGAGGCGGGCATCCATCGCGCGGTCATTGCGCCCGAAGACCGCGAGATCGCGGTGCACAATATCTCAGGCAACAACCGTATCCTCGAAATCAGCCGGAAAGCGCAGGGAAGGTTCATTCCGGCCTGTACGGTGAATCCATGGTTTGGTGCAGCGGCATGCCAGGAGCTTCGCCGCGCGGTTGAGGCCGGGGCGAAGATGGCCGTGTTGGCCCCCGCCCTCCAAGGATTCTGTTTCGGCGACGAGTTGCTCGACGGCCTGTTGGATACGGCGGCCGAATTGCGTGTTCCGGTGTATGTCCACACGGGGCCGCATTCGTTCGGCGCGCCCACGCAACTCATCGTAGCGGCCGCCGAATGTCCCGCCGTACGCTTCATACTCGGCCACTGCGGCAGCACCGACTTCGCCAGGGACATGCCCGACGCAATACGATTGGCCTCGGAAAACGTCTGGTTTGAAGTCAGTCTGCTGGACCCCTGGGCGGCCGCTCAATACGCCAAGGCCGGCAACCGCCAAAAGGTGCTGTTCGGCAGTTCCGCCCCGCGAAGCAATCCGGCTTTTGAATTGCGCTCTCTTATGTCGATGCTGCCGGCCCAGGACTATCCGGATGTGTACGGAGGCAATTTGGCGGCGCTCATAGCGGAGGTACGCTCGTGATTGTAGATTGTCACACGCATTGGGGGCCTTCTTTTAAGACGCGTTACGGGCTGGACCCCGCACCCTGGCTGGACGGAGAACTTCGCCACGGCGTCACTCATGCCGTTGTCGCCCCTCTCCTCGGCCTGCACGACGACACGCTGCTTCCACAGGAGAACGATGATATTGCCGCGGTCTGCGCAGCCTCCGGCGGTTGCATGATTCCGTTCTGTGCAGTGAATCCCTATCGACGCGACACGACCGCCGCGGAATTCCGCCGTTGCGTCGAGGGACTGAAAATGCGGGGCCTGAAGATCCATCCCTGGGTTCAAGGCGCGAGCCTCTTCGGCGATTCGATCGATGAGTTGTGCGAGATGGCGGCGCATTGGAGGGTCCCGTTGCTGTTCCATGACGGAACGCCCTCCTACTCGCTCCCGTCGCAGATAGCCCTGTTGGCGCGCCGGCATCCGGACGCTACGATGATCTTGGGGCATTGCGGGCTGTATGAACATTGGCGCGAAGCGATTGCCGCGATGCGCTATGCCGAGAACCTTTGGGGATGTCTGTGCGGCCCGCACTTGGGGGCGTTACGCGAGCTTGTGCGCCGGTGCGACCGGCAACGGCTCGTCTGGGGCACCGATTACGGCGCATCGGGCACCGACGTGGTGGGCCACTTTTGGCGCCTGTTCAAATTACTGCCGTTAACGGACAGAGAGTTCGAACAGATCACCCTGCACAACCCGCGGCGGCTTCTGGGCGCCGCTCTTGCCTGTTGAGCCGGACTATGCAGGGCCTGGAGAAAGGAAGACATGCCAATGTCACTTGAGTTTCTGTACCTGTCCCGTGCCGACGTCGAATCCATCGGCTTATCCATGGCGGAAGTTGTTGATGCAGTCGAGGAAGTGCTCCGCGAAAAGGGCTGTGGACGGGTAGAAATGCCGCCAAAACGCGGTGTTCACCCGATGCCCGAATCCGCCATTAACGCGATGCCGGGGTATGTGCCCCTGGCGAAAGTGGCGGGAATCAAATGGGTCACGCGATATCTGCCGAACCTGGACAAAGGGTTGCCGTACGTGCTCGGGCTGCTCATCTTGAACGACCCCGAAACCGGTATTCCCCTCAGCGTCATGGATTGCGCGTGGATCACGGCAATGCGGACTGGCGCGGCCAGCGCCGTCGCCGCAAAGTACCTGGCCCGGAAAGACTCCCGGCAGATCGCCATGCTCGCCTGCGGCGTTCAGGGACGCAGCAATCTCACGGCAATGAAGATTGTCTTCCCCGGGCTCGAGTTTGCCAAGGTGTTCGATATCCGCCGCGAAACCGCGGAACGGTACGCGTGCGAGATGGCCGATTCGCTGCAAATGCGCATTGAAGTGGCCAAGACCCCGGAAGACGCCGTGCGCGGGGCCGATATCGTCGTCACCAGTGGCCCCATTCTGCAGCATCCAAAGCCAGTCGTCGAAATGGCGTGGTTGAAGATGGGCGTCTTTCTAAGTGCCGTGGATTTGGACTCGTACATCAAACCCGAAGTCTTCAACGCGGCCGGAAAACTTTACACTGACGACGTCGAACAGTTCATGGGCTACAGCCGGCAAGGGTATTTTGCCGGAATTCGCGAGCCCATCGGCGATCTGGGCGAACTGGTCGCGGGGAAGAAGCCGGCCCGTCAATCCAGTGACGAGCTGACAATGACGGCAAACCTCGGCTTGGCGATCGAAGACATCGCGGTCGCCGCCCGTATTTATCGCGTGGCGAAAACGCAGGGTCTGGGACGCGAATTGCCCCTGTGAACATGGAGGAAGACGCATGGTGAGAATCCACGAACCATTCCACGGAGCCGTATTGAACCACCGGCACGGCCGGAAAGTGAAAGGCGGTCTGGAGATTCCCGTGTGGGGCACTGCGCCGGTGGACGAACCGGTCGCTGTCAACGGCGTCTACGCCCGGCGCGCGGGGGAACGGTTCACCGCGGCAGTCACGCTCCGCGGCTCCGAGACCGACATCGTCGCTGTTGCCAATGGCGCTACCGGCCGCACCGAGCACCGTGTCCGCGTGGTCTGGGACCGGTATTCGAAACCGCGCTACCGGTTCGGCATTGACGATAACAGTTTCTTCCTGCGCGATATCGCCGCGAGACGATACAAGTCACTGTTCCAGAGTCCCTATCTTGGCGGGCTCCGCAAGTTGAACCGGAAGTACAAGACAAAGTTCGTGCTGAACGTCTTCTATACAACGCCGGAGAATGACTTCGAGCTCGCGCAATTCCCGGCCTCGTACAGGTCGGAATGGGCAGACAACGCGAACTGGCTCAAACTCGCTTTCCATGCGTATGCCGAGTTCCCTGACCGTCCCTATCAGAACTGCCCGCCCGAGAAACTGGCCAAGGATTTCGACCTTGTGACGGAAGAGATTCTGCGTTTCGCCGGAAAGGCTTCCTATTCGCCGTCAACGATCATCCATTGGGGCATGGTCCAGCCAACGGCGTGGAAAGTCCTCACCGAACGGGGCGTAAAAGTCCTCAGCGGCTCCTTTCATCCCAATACCGGTAGCTTCTACACGACCGAAGGCGAATCGTTTCCCGTTGAGGAGTCCGGCACGCCGTTCGGATACGATGTAAGCTACAGCCTCGACAACGCTCGCTCGGAATACCTCGGACGTCACGACGCGCTGAAGGATTTTGCAAGCGGAATCGTCTTCTCCAAAGTCGATATCGTGTGCAACAACGTACCTGCTGACCGGATCGTGCCGGTCTTGGAACCACTCACGCGCGACGCCAATACGGCCGAGATCATGGACCTTTTCACGCACGAACAATACTTCTGGCCATTCTATCGCAATTACCGGCCCGACCATTTCCAGCGTTTGGATATCGCGATTCGTTTCTGCGTCGAACGCGGCTACGAGCCGGTATTCTTCCATGAGGGTTTGCTCGGCGGAAAGGAATAGGGGCAACCTGCGCCCGTATTTCCATAAAGACACACCCTTGTTGACGGATGAGTTCTATCCTGGCCTCGTCATTCGATAAACATGCCAAGCGCCGTCAGTGTTGACAGCGCTTGCCGGCATGCCCATTCTAATAAGAGTCAAGCGGCGTCAACTATGGGCGAACCCAGACAGGAAGTCTCCGGCGACAACAAAGAAGGAAGCAGATCGATGAACCGCAGGCAGTTCCTTGGCGGAGTTCTCGGCGCAGCGGCGGCCCAGGTGTTGTCCTCGCGACGTGTCGGGGGTGAGGCCGCGCGGAAACCGAACGTGATCATCATCTACAGTGACGATGTGGGCTACGCCGACGCCGGCGCTTACGGCGCTCAGCTGATCCCCACGCCAAACCTGGACCGCATGGCCGCCGAGGGCCTGCGCTTCACCGACGCGCATAGCGCGGCCGCCACATGCACGCCTTCCCGCTACTCGATCCTCACGGGCGGGATGGCGTTCCGCAAGAAGGGCACCGGAATCCTGCCGGGCGACGCGAACATGATCATCGAGCCGGGGCAGTTTACCTTGGGCGATGTCTTTCAGCAGGCCGGGTACGGGACGGGTGTGATTGGCAAATGGCACCTCGGCCTCGGGAAGGCTCGCATCGACTGGAACGGTGTGATCAGTCCCGGGCCCCGTGATATCGGGTTTGATTACGCCTTCATCATGCCTGCTACCAACGATCGCGTGCCCTGCGTCTACCTCGAGAACGACCGGGTCGTGAACCTCGACCCCAATGACCCCATAACCGTCTCCTATGAGAAACCCGTGGAGGATAGCGTTCCCGGAACAGCCTATCCGGACGGCAAGGTGAGCCCCGAGGCCATGACCTACTACCCCAGCTCGCACGGCCACGACAACAGCGTCATCAACGGCATCGGCCGCATCGGCTACATGAAGGGCGGCAAACAGGCCCTTTGGGACGATGAGTCGATGGCGGACGTCCTTGTCGGGAAAGCCCGCGCCTTCATCGAGGAACATCGTGACAGGCCGTTCTTTTTGTTCTACTGTTCGCAGGACATTCATGTGCCGCGTACTCCCCATCCGCGGTTCCAGGGCAAGAGCAAACTCAGCTACCGGGGCGACGCCATGGTTCAGTTGGACTGGGCGGCGGGGGAGATTCTGAAGACCGTCGAGAGCTGCGGGCTCGATAGCCACACTATCGTCATCTTCTCCAGTGACAATGGCCCCGTCTACGATGATGGTTACCGGGACGGGACAACGGTCCTCAGGTCGACGGCGGAGGTTGACCGCGGCCATGACGCTTCAGGCGCGTATCGCGGCGGCAAGGGTCAGATCTACGAAGGCGGCACGCGCGTTCCGCTGCTGATTCGCTGGCCGGGCACGATTCGGCCGGGTGTTTCGAACGCTCTGGTGACGCAAGTCGACTTTCTCGCGTCGTTTGCCCGGATGCTCGACCAGGAGTTGCCCGACGGAGCCGCCCCCGACAGTAGAGACCATCTCGATGCATTCCTGGGAAAGGACCCGCGCGGCTGCGAGGTTATTCTCGAGCAGGCCAGAGGCCTGGCTATTCGCAAAGGGCCGTGGAAATACGTAGAGCCGGCCGCCATTGAAAAAAGAGAGAACGCATCCCCTGAACTGTACAATCTCGAGACCGATGTTGGCGAGCAGAACAACATAATTGCCGAGCACCCGGACGTAGCGGAGCAGCTTGCATCGCTTCTGGAAAAACATGGGCAGCAAGGGCTTCGATGACAACTTCTATCACGCGCGGGCGGAATCGTTTGTGCACGAGAGCGAGTGTTTTGGCCGTCCGTCTGGCGAATGCCTGATCGCCTGCCTGGATCGTGTATCGAACGCCAAGAGGGACCGCGAATGAAGAGTATTGATGTGGAAGACGTCTGCCTGCCGCTCATTCTGCCGTGCGCCGTGTTCGTGTTTGTGATGGGGTCCGGCGCGCACGCTTCCTCTGACCTGGTTCGCGCTCCGTTCGAAGACGCCGTGGCTGCGTGGCATAGGGGAGACGGCAAAGACGCGGCAGGGGAGTGGCTGGCCGTTATGGCAAACCAGCCCGCGCGTGCCCACACAAATCCCGGCGGCGTCAACCTGGTTATTTCCCCCAGTTAAAAACACGGCGCACCGGGCAAGCTCCTGGCGCAGGCAGGAGACCAGAAACAGCAGGTTGCCCCGGAGAGCGGCTCAGGGCGTCGCCTGCAAAGCCTGGGCGGCTTCCTTGTCCCGGTACATCTGCCAGAACAGGATCCATGGGTCTAGAAGAACTGTCTCTCCGTAGTCATGAACCTTAAAAACGAAGTGACTGTGGTCTACGGCCCCCGACAAAACACCCGCGCCCCACGCGAACTGCTCGCCTTTCTTTATGGGCATATGTTCCTCGACCGTCAATTCGGTCATATGGTGCGCCTGGAGAATCCATTCCGCCCCGTTCGGCCACCGATGAATACCGCGCCAGCGGTTGTTGTTGTGTCCCATCTTCAAGCTGTTGAAGTAAAAGTGGTCGTGAATGTCCAAGGGCGCCCATAGCGGAGTGCCCTCAACATGGTTAAGATCCAATCCGCCATGAGCGGACGCCCCGTTATAGGCTCCGAGCCAGCAATCCTCACCGCGGTAGCAGTCGCCGATCTTGAGACCTCCCTCCGGCAACGGGCACCAGGCATGCAGAATCTCGGGACAAATCCGGGCCGACGCGTCCTGCAGCGCAAACCGCGCATGCTTTCGCGGGCGGCATTCACCGTGGGCCTCGACGAGAAACTCGAAAATGTCCTGGACAGCGTCAAACCAGAGCCGCACTCCGTCGATGGCCCACGGTTCGTAGAAGCTTCGCTGCGTGGACACCTCGCGCTCAAGTGTGTGCTCCCGCCCATTGATTCTCAGAACACAGCTAAACGAGTAGTCCGTCCGCCCGCCGCTCTCTTCAACCTTCAGCTGTTTCAATGTGGTGCGCAGGGCACGCGCGCTGGTTGCAAGCAACTCGATTCGCACCACGGCTCCTGAGAGCAGCTCGAACGCGATAGCCTCTCCCCGGTCCATTTCAATGGCGGTCAACGTGTCCTTCGCCTTCAGTCTCTTGGCATCAACTCCCGGCGCTGGCGCCTCGCCGCTTTTGTCGGGTGCTGGAGATGCGGCCGGTTTCGAGTCTTCACCCAAAGCGATTCCTGAAGCGGCCAGCGCCGTGAGCGCTGGCAGCGTCTTGATAAAAGTCCTGCGTTTCATGTGCGGTTCCTGTTTTGCGAGTCACGAGCCGTTCGTCACAAACGCATCGCCGCTCCCGCCCGGGCTACTCGATCTTATGAATGCCCTCGAACATGACATAGTGCTTCTTGATGGGCATCTTGTCCATCCATGCTCGCACCTCGAGTGTGTGCCAATGACCAGAGCCCGTGCCGCCGCCGTTGTCGTTGTCCCACAGCCATTTTGGGGTAGGCCACAGGCAATACGCGGGCCTCGCCTGTTGATAGAAGGCTTCGTTCACGCCATTCTGTCCGTGGTGCGCCATCTGCACGTAGTCGGACGGGAGACGGCTGGCGTAGGGGCTTTTCAACAGCTTTTCGCCGCCCTCCAAGCCGAGGTCCCCCAGAAAAAGCACCGACTTCACCCCATCGGCCAGCCGCAGGACCAGACTTGAGTTGTTGATGGCATTATTCGTGATCTCCGGATTCCTTACGCCGAGAACTTCGAGCTGGATGCCGTCAATCTCGACGTTTTGTCCCAGCGAGAGAGCCTCGACTTTGCGCCCCGCATCTTTCAGGGTCTGCTCGAATCGCGTATAGCTTTCCTTTTCGGAATCGGCCCCCCATTGGCCCACCCATGCGGCGTCGGGCAGCGACCCATAAAGCGGGCCCATCTTGAGAGTCCCGGGCTTCTTCAAAATCTCGATGAGGGCATCGAAATGGTCATCGTGGGCGTGGGTAATAATCCATGCGTCGATGCTGCCGCCCAAACCGTTCAGAAACTCGAGAAGAAAAGGCGCGTCGCCCGCCGTGCCGCCGTCGATAACGATGACCTTTTTGTGGACGGCATGGACGACATAGGACATCATTTGCGTGTTGGTCTGATTGGGAAGCTGCCAAAGGGTGAAGGTGGCGGGAGCCGCGGGCTGGGCGCCTTCGCCGGGCGGCTGGGCTGCCGCCGTGAACACAAACAGTGCCGTCAGGAGGGATGCCGGGAATGTCATCTCTCAGATTCCTTTCTCGGAAGAATATTGAGCAGCAATACCTCGCCCAAGGGGACAGTCAGGTTCAGGCTCACGGTCCCCTCGCTGGCCGTGAACGCCACAGGCTGCGTATCTGCCAGGTTGACGATCCCGCCAACCTTGAAGTCGAGCTCGCGCAGTTCCACCGTAACAGCCGAATCCTGAGCTTCGTGGTTGACAACGAAAAGGAACCCCTCGCGGTCATTTGCCCGCAGTGCCGCCTCGATATCCGGATTGGATGAGTACACGTGCGGGCGCACACCGGTTTCTTCCACGATGGCATGCAGCAGGGAGCGCAGTTGTTCCCGGGCCGCCGGGTTGTCGTCTTCCCATGTCTGGAAATAGGTGTCTTGCAGACAGAATCCCAGCAGAAACGCGTGCCCGCCGCTCACATCGTGGCGGACGATGGCCGGCTGGCCCGAGCTCGTTTCGGCCAATACACGTCCGCTCGTAACCGTGCAGGAACGGGGGCTGACGAGTTTGATGTCCAGGGCTTGGCCCAATATCGTGGCTTTCACCGCGTCGGTGGCGTACACGGACTCGTCAGGAGGGTTCTCGGGCCTGTTAGCCCATGTGGGGGCCTGCGCTTTGTAGGGAACCCAATGCCCAGCCCGCCGGATTCGGTTGCCGTTGGTCCTGGTAACTCCGAAGATCTCTTCGAGCCTCGCCGTGTCCTTTTTCACCTCATTCAGACGGGGAACGCAATCGGCGATCACTGTGCCGCCGTTGCGCACGAATTGGGCGATATGGCCTGCCACGCTGTCGGGAAGCAGCTCGACATCGAATAGGACAAGGATTTTATAACCCTCGAGTGCGTCGCTGGTCACCTGGTCCTCGTGAAGGATGTCCAATTCCCCGAACGCACGCAGGAAGAGCTCGAAAGACAGACCGACGTTGAAGTACTCCTGCGGGAGCAGGAGGTACTGCGTCCGCGGGAAGAGCATACAGGCTCTTGCTTTCACCTTCGGAGCGCTAAGCAGCCGTCCTCCCGTCTTCTGGAGAAGACGGAGCCCCGCGCCGAAGCTTTCCCAGTGGCGTTCGTCCACGGGGATCTTATAGCCCGTCAGAAGATAATTTGCGCCCTGGGCGACGGCGGTCAGGCTCATCTCACGTTCGCTCCAGTACATGGCGGCAAGTTCGGGGCAGAGAAACTGGTCAAACCACGCGGGGTTGTAGGTGCCGACCCAGAAACCGAGATCTTTGTCGTACGCCCGCGTCAACGCGCGCATTTGTGCGAAAGAATAGTGGGTTTGGCTGATGCGGGGCTTGGGAAGCTGGGAGGGCCGCCCGAACCGGAAGTCGAACATCATATACGGGTAGATGTCGAAGACGAAGAGATCGGAGAAATCGCCGCCCCAATGGAAGACATCATCAATGGCAATCTCCGAGTGCGAACTGTAGCCCGCTCCGAAGGTGTTGTGGCTGTCGTGGGTCAGCGTGACCTTGAAGCCGGGGTTGATCGCCTTGATGATTCTATAGGCTTGCCGCCACCCGTCAGGGAAATAGGCCGAACGGAAGTTGATGACATCCAGCCAGACGCGAGGATTGTCGCGAATACTGTCCAGGTCCACGGGCAAGTCGTAGCCGTAACGCCTCTTGAATTCCTCCTTGACCTCATCGTTGTAGCCGAACGATTGAGGTCCCCAGTGAAACGGTTCGTCCTGATACGTGAAAACATTGTAGAGATTCGTAACCGATTTCAGCGGTTCCAGGGCGCCTTCGGCGCGAGTGCGGACCGCTTCCGCGTATTGCGGAGAGTAAACACAAATGTCGGGGGGAGCCGTCCGCTCGAAACCTTCCAGCGCGCCGGCGTGGTAACTGACAATCATCCCCTTTGACGCCGCGTACTCGAGGATAAACGCTTCCTCATCCGCCGGACGATGGGTCGGCGCCTCAATGCCCGTGAACCCATGCGCGCGGATATTCTCAATCGTGTCCCGCAGCACATCGTCGCTCAGGGCCCCCTCCTCGCCTTTCCACCCCGGCCCTGACGGCACCGGAGAAAACTGCGTCACCACGGGAAAGAAATCCAGTTTCACGGGTTCCGCCCGCGGCGACAGCCCGAAAAAGGGAACCAGGGCAAACGCGGAGAGAGTTCGTATCCTTCCCATCTTCCACTCTTTTCCTGACGCGTGCAGGACGTGCGGATTGCGGCGCCCGATTGTCACGGTGAGTATTGTTGATTCGCATTTGACCAGAATCAGCGGCCCGACTTCAAACGCCGCGAAAACAGAGTCCGCTCGCATGCCAAAGCAGGCACATTTTCATAGATGACGTCCACAGGGTTCCAGATGTAGCGTCCGGCCTTGTGCCGGACGAATACCGGACGTCTGGCGCAAGGCCGGGCGCTACAGTTCGTCAGCTCCTGTCTTCCCTTCGTGGCCGATGAATGGACGGCGTTCGATGTGGCTCAGAGGATCAGCATTGCGTCGCCGTAGGAATAGAATCGGAAACGCTTCTTCACGGCGAAGCGGTACGCCTCGAGGATAAAATCCGTGCCGCCGAAGGCGCAGACCAAGGCAAGGAGGCTCGACCGGGGCAGGTGAAAATTGGTCTGCAGCACGTCCACAGCCTGAAACGCGTACGGGGGGTAGATGTAGCGGTTGGTCTCGCCGGCGCCGGGTTGAAACACCCCTTGCCTGTATTGTGTTTCGAGTACGCGCGCGACCGTCGTGCCCACGGCTGCGATCCGGCCACCTGTTGCCCGGGCATCATTTAGGCCGCTCGCGGTTTCTTCATTGAGGATGAATTCCTCCGGTTCGAGAACGTGGGCCTCCAGGCTGTCCGTTTGAATCGGCCGAAACGTGCCGTATCCCACGTGGAGCGTGAGAAACGCGCGGACGACGCCGGCGTCGTCCAGTCCGCGAAATACTTCGTCGGTGAAGTGCAATCCGGCCGTGGGAGCCGCCACCGCGCCCGGGACGTTTGCGTAGATGGTCTGGTATCGCGTGAGATCTGATGCGTCAGGCTTGTCGCGGTGGATATAGGGCGGCAGGGGGACTTCGCCGGCCTTTTCAAGGAGCTCGAGCACGTCGTCCTGGGCGAACGAGACGTGCCGGCGCCCGCCCGGAAGCCGTCCGCCGACGGTTGCCTCCACGCCGGGGGCGATGCGTACCACGGTGCCGGGCTTGACCTTGGAGGATGGCCGCACGAGGGCATCCCACTCGCCCGGCGCTACCGCGTGAAGCAGAAAGACCTCGACCTGGCCGCCCGTAGGCTTGCGCCCGTGCAGGCGGGCCCGGATGACGCGGGTATCGTTCAGCACAAGGCAGTCTCCGCGGCGCAAGTAGCGGGGGAGACTGCGAAAAACGTCCTCGGTCATGGAATGCTCGGCGCGATTGAGCACCAGCAAACGGGACTCATCGCGCTGTTCGCACGGATGCTGCGCAATGAGTTCCTCGGGGAGCTGGTAGTCGAGTTCCGACGTCTTCATGGTTGATGGCTCGGGTTTGTCAGTGGTCACTAACCTTTTGTGCGTGCGGCGTCCTGCGCCAGTGCGATGGCTCCCAGCACGCCCGACTTGTTGCCAAGGCCCGGAGGCACGATGTATTCGCCAATATGCTCGAGTATCGCCGAGGACTGCACGTATCCGTTCAGAAGCTCCAACACCTTGGCGCGGATTCGCGGGAAGATGGACCGCCGTTCCATGACTCCGCCGCCGAGAATGATGCGCTGCGGGGAAAGCGTGCAGATGAATCCCGTGAGGGCGAGGGCGAGATAGTGCGCTTCCAGGATCCATGCAGGATGGGCATCGGGCAGTTCCTCGCCGCGCGTTCCCCACCGCTTTTCGATGGCTGGGCCTGATGCAAGCCCCTCGAGGCAATCGCCGTGGTAGGGGCATACGCCTTCGAAGGGATCCTGTTGTGTGTCGCGCGGAAGGCGCACATGGCCCATTTCGGGATGGATGAGTCCGTGCATGAGATTCCCGCCGATAAGACCGCCTCCGCCTATTCCCGTGCCGATGGTAAGGTAGATAAAGGTGTCAAGTTCTTGAGCGGCGCCCCAGCGGTTCTCGCCGAGGGCGGCGCCGTTGACGTCGGTATCGAAACCCACCGGAACCCCGAGCGCTTCCGCGACCCGTCCCGCGAATGGTGTTTGGCCCCAGCCCGGTTTCGGTGTCGAGGTAATATAACCCCAGGTTGGCGAGCCGGGATTGGGATCGACCGGGCCGAACGAACTGATGCCCACCGCCGTGATCGGGTTCCGTTTGTGATGCTTCTTGAAGTAATCAATGCAGCGGCCGATCGTCTCTTCCGGCGTTGTGGTGGGGAACCGCTCTTCTTCCCGCAGATCCCTGGGACCCGACCCCATCGCGCAGACAAACTTGGTACCTCCTGCCTCAATACCTCCAAACGTGGCCATTGTCAAAACTCCGTCTTGGTTATTGTGTTGACTACTCTGCATCCCCACACCGGGACATCGGGAACAACTTGCGAAATTGGCGATTCCCGCGCGCCCTGAGGCTCCCGATGTTGGAATGAGACAATCCCGCCTTGATTGCGGCCAACGGCCGCATTCGAGCCATCGCGACTATAGGGCGCGGCCGAAGGACGTGTCAATCTGGCCTTGGCATCCAAAGGGAGACCGCGCCCTCAGCGGGATGCGGCCGTTGACCCCAACCCGACACCCGGCACTTACCCCAGCACTCGCGCGCGGGTGCGCGATCCGCCCACGGCCAGACTCGCCGCCTGGCGGGGCCTCCCCAGCTACGGGCATCTGTGCGCATTTGTCCGTGGATTTTCTGAAGGAGCATCCATCATCCGCAGTCTGGAATGCGAGCCGCGCGAGGTGGATAATGTGGCTGCCATGCCGAACAACCAACGCATAACCAGTCTTTTGGGAACGGGGCTACAGGTCGCCTGGGGTTCGCACGCGTTCTGGAAGTATCGCGGTCTCATGTACGGCGCGGTGTTCCTTGGAGGCATTGCGGCGATCGCGTTTGCGGGTGTCCTGTGGCAGATGTTCGGATTCGGCCCCGCTGCTCTGCTGACCGCGCTTGGCGCGGGCACGCTGATTCTGCTGGTGAAGAACGGCGTTGTGGATCTGGCAGAACTGATGGCGGTGGAGACAGAACACGTACTACTCCTGGCCGAATTGGCGGCCCATCGCGAAACGCCCACGGGCCATGAGCAAATCGTGTGGGTGAGAACGCGGGCTGCCATGGCCGGCGCGCCGCCCGGGTGGATAAGGCGACGCATGCGCGGAGCGATGACCACGATTCACGGTACCATGCAGGATGTCGGCGAAGCGTTTCCGGCCTTCCGGAACGGTCGCGCCCCGTCATGGGCGCGGTGGCTGCTGGCGCGCTGCAAGAACCCCATGGCCGATGTCTTGGCCGGACGCGCCTTCGCAGAAGGGACGGGCCATACGTCTTACCGGGCCAAGGAGGGCCTGTTGCTCTATGCCGCCGCGTGGCCGGAGGTTTTCCGCCTCAATGTGACGCTGGGCGCGGTGGGACATGCGTTCGCCTTGGCAACGGCAGCGGTTCTGACGTTTCCTATGGCGCTGGCGGGGACATCAAGCCCCTTCCCTGTGTTGGCAAGTCTTGCGGCCATTGCTTTGTGGTCGGGATTCGGTGTAAAACGCGTCTTTCTAGACCCCATCCTCGAAGGCGCGGCGATAATCGCGTTTGAGGAAAGGGTCCGAGGAATATCGGTCCCGCCGAAGACCGAGGCTATGCTGATGGAAGCTAGCGCTGCGTTTCGTGAACTCGATGAACGAGTACGCGACGAATCGTCGCTGGGATGACGGAGAAGATTCTTGAAAGGAGCAGGTATGCGAAAGGTCTGCGTGGCATTGTGCGTGGCGGCATTGGCGATGGCCGGGTGCGTATCGGTCCGGACAGGCTCGGAGCGTCCGACACCAGAGGCCTGCCCGAAGGCGGCCGCGTGCGTGGCCCAGCCTGCGCCTTGTGCCCCTTGCACGGGGCCGTGTCTGCGCCACGTGGTATTGTTCAAATGGAAGGACGGCACGCCGCCCGCGGCCGTCAACGAAATCGAGCAGGCCTTTATCGCGTTGCCTGAACAGGTTCCCCAGATTTGCGCGCTCGAGTGGGGCACGGACATGAGCGTCGAGAACCTGTCGCAGGGGTTTACACACTGCTTCCTGGTGTCGTTCAAGAGCGAGGACGACCGCGCCGCGTACCTGCCGCACCCCGCGCACAAGAAATTCGTGGAGCTTATGGATCCTCACCTGGAAAAAGTGCTGGTGGTCGACTATTGGGCGCAGCGGTAGCCCCGGGAGTGCGCAGCACGCCCCATTTGCCCAGGATGTCGTAAAGCACGATCCCGAACGCGGTGGCCACGTTAATGGTGTTCTTGTAGCCGAGCATGGGAATGCGCACGATTTCATCGCATTGGCTCAAAAGTTCCGGCGTAATGCCTTTGACCTCATTGCCGAAGACGGCGGCCACGGGCCGGGGCCATTCGTAGACGCCCAGCGGGTGGGCATCGTCAGCGGTCTCGATGGCGACGATGGGAATGCTCGCTTTTCGCAGCCGCTTGACCGCATGCAGCGGGTCCTCGTGGTGGGTCCAAGGAACATAGTCGAAGGCGCCCAGCGCGGTCTTAGCCAATTTCAAATTGGGGGGATGGCATGTATATCCGCACAAATGGATGTGCTCGACCGCTCCCGCGTCGGAGGTCCGGAAGATCGAACCGACGTTGAAGGCGCTCCGGATGTTTTCGAGGACAATATGCACGGGATACCGCGGGCGCGGCTCGAGGCGCTCCTTCGAGAGCATCCGGTAGTGCGGTTCCAACGAGTGTGATGTGCGTTTGGTCATGACGTTGCGCGGTCCTCGCATTGCAGTTTCCGCGATCTTCCCACAACGCATGCCCGCACGCAAGGCAAAAGACGGGAGCGCGCCGCGGCGGCGCGCCCCCGATATCGTGCTTCGCCGGCTGCTTAGAATAGGCCGCCGAATACCCCGCCTTCGCCCGAGAACAGGCCGGTGAAAAACGAGGCGATCTTGGCGAACAGGTTCGTGAAGAACTCCACAATTCCGCCAAATATGTTACCGAGGTCGAAATCCATGTTTGTCTCTCCAAAGTACGTTGCTGTTTGGTTACCACCGTCTTATCCGCGCGCGGCAGTATCTGACGTCTTGCTACCGTACAAACGAATCCGGTTGGTGTTACAAGAAATTTCGAGGAGATTCCTGAGACGCCAGTCCCTATACCGCGGCAATGCGCCATGTGGCGCCCAGAATGGGCTCAACAGGTCGAGATTGCGCGTATGAGCAGCCACACGCACGAACAACGCGATCACGGGCACAACGAGACGGCATTGGGCCGGCTCTCGGATGGACCAAGAAACAGAGCAAGCGCCATTTGTGCCGTCACTCGAAGCATCTGCGCCCCCGCTCTGCCGTTGACACGCGGTCTCGGACTGCGTATTCGGCGCCGCCGCCGAACACACGCTGGGCAGACGAAGCCGTTCACTCTTCTCCGCGGAAAACTCGTTTCAGGGCGAAGTACGCGGGTTTGGGGTTGCGGTCAAAGTCGATAAACGCGTTGTTGGCGGGGCAGGGGAAGGCGTCGTGTCCCATCCAGACCAGGAAGCCGCCGCATCTGGGAAACCGGTTCTTGCATGCGGCCGCGGCGATGACATAGGCCTCGGCCTGCTCTTTCTGGGTGAGCCGGATGTATTCGGCGAGAGCTTCGTCCTCGGGCAAGTCCCCGAGCTTGTCGCGGTACCGGTTCCATTGGGCCCACCACGCGGCCGTGTGCCGCCAGTAGTCCGTAACCGGCGGCCACACGTTTGCCTCGCCGCCGTATTTGCGGAACATCTTGAGGCTATGGGCGCCGGGCATGCCGGTTTCCGAACGGAAGAGGGCATCGTCGCGCACCCAGTAATCGCGCCATTCGTCGAGGTTGTTTGCGCCCTGGCCGAACCCCCAGGGGCCGTGGACGTCGTGTAGCGTACCGGTTCCGAAGCGCTCGGGCGAGCCCCATTCCCAAGGCCCGCTGGCGGAGGTGGGGAGGAACCGGCGAGCGGGGTCCCAGTGTTCAACGACATCTTTCATCGCGGCAAGGCACGGGTGCGAGTAGTCGCAGGGGACGCTGTCGGCGCCTTTGCCGCCGCCGCCCAGGAGTTCGTTGCCGCCGCACCACAGCAACAGCGACGGATGATGGGCGCGGCGCCGGATGTAGCTGATGCAGATCTGCGAGAGCTCGTCGATGACCCCGGGGTCTTCAGGCGGCCAGTTGTCGATACCGGAACTCGACAGCGGGAATTCCTGCCAGACGAGAATGCCCGCTTCGTCGCACAGGCGGTAGAAGAGCTCCTTCTCGAGGATCGCTCCGCCCCATACGCGCAGGCAGGTGCAGCCCATGTCGCGGTAGAGTTCGATGAGACGCCGGTATTCCGCGTCGGTGCTGTCGGGGTAGCAGGTGCGCGGGGGGACCCAGTTCGCCCCCTGCAGGAATACCGGGGTCCCGTTGATTTCGCACAGCCAGGGTTCGGCGCCGTCAGGCGCTCCCTCGCAGGGCAGCCAGCGCACGCGTTTGAACCCGATGACGCGCTCGAGACGCCACGCCTCGCCCTGGACCGTGGCCTCCAGGCGCAGCGTATAGGTCTTCGCGGGGCCCACGCCGTTGGGCCACCACGGTTCAACGGAGATGCCGTCGAGGATGATGTCGAGCCGCTCGCGGTTGAAGATGCCGGACTGCCGGGTGATTATCTTCTCACCGTCGAGGAGCGTAACGGAAACTTCGCCAATCTCGGCAGGCGGCACGATAAGGGCATCGGCTTGAAGGGCGACTTCGACGCGGCCCGCGCGGTTATCGTCTGCGAGTGAGGTGCGGGTATAGATCGGATCGACCGCGCACTGGGCGGCGCTCTTAAGGCGGACAGCGTCCCAGACGCCGATGGGCACAACGCGGGGCGTCCAGTCCCAACTGTAGCAATAGCGGGGCTTGAAATAGCGCGATTTCGAGGTGTAGCCGATCTGGCCTTGTTCCGGCGGAGGCACGTCGAACACGATGCTGAGCTGGTGCTGGTTGCCGTCGGAGAGGGCTTCGGTCAGTTCGAGCAAGTGGGGCGTCAGCGCGCCTGTGAACGGCACGATTTCTCTGCAATCAACCAGAATCCAGCCGGAATAGTCCAGTCCTTGCGCGTCCAGCAATACCCGCTGGCCGGGGTGAATCGCGCCGGCGGGGATCGTCGTGGTGAAGTCCCAGTGGCGGTGCTCAACCCATTCACAGGAGAGTGAGTTGAGGCCCACGTTCCAGTCGGGCAGGATGCCGGCGTCGAGCAGGGCCTGTTGGACCGAGCCCGGCACGCGCGCAGGGATGGGGCCAATGTCGGCCTGCATCGTGGTCCCCGTTTCCATGGACTTGCCCAGGCGCCAGGTATGCGGCCGCCAGCCGTAAAGGTCCCAGGTCAGTTCAGCCAGATCGAGTTCGTGCATGTGGATTGCCCCTTGCCCCAAACGTTGCCAAGACCTACGGGGTATTGTGGGCGGCAGAAATGACAATATCAACCGCGGAGGGCGGCCAGTACGGGTGATCTCCAAACGCGCTTCTCTTGCGGCCGCACGGCCGCCAGCACTGGCGCGCCGGAGGAAAGGACTAAGAGGGCCCGAGGGACGGAAGAAGCACTCTGCGAGGCGTCTCCGCTGTGACTCTCCGCCTATCCCAAATCCGCGTGACTTGAGCGGCCATCGCCTGAATGGTACAAAGGTTGGCGGTGCTGATGGTTTCCGATCAAGTGCGGAAGGGAGATTCACGGTCATGGCACGATTCCGGGTGACGGCAGTTTGGCTTGTGGCGGTTTGCATGCCTGCAAGCATAGCGTGGGGCGCGGGCGAACCCCGCGTGATAGCTGCGAAGTACCCGACAGACGATGTCGTCATCGCCTCGGCGGTGGTCGGGCCGCCCGCAAACGCCGAAGAAGATACGACGGCGGCGATCCAGGACGCCATCGATGCCGTGGCGGAGGCGGGGGGCGGCACCCTTTTCCTGCCCGAAGGACGGTATCTGCTCAAGGGGCATCTGCTGTTGCGGAATGCCGTGACGCTTCGCGGCGATTGGCAGGCTCCGGATGAGGCGGGCGCCGTCGCGGGCACCATCCTGATGCCGGTCGAACACCATGGCAACGAGGAAGGCGATTCGGCGATCACCATGCAGTGCGGGTCCGGTCTGCGCGAGTTGTCGATATGGTATCCCCGCCAGGAGCCCGCGAACATCGTGCCCTACCCGTGGACCGTCGAAACCACGCCCGACGCCGGTGCCGACAACTACACCGTGCAGAACGTGACGCTGGTCAACCCCTATCTCGGGTTCAAGACGGGCCCGGAGGCAAACGAACTCCACACCCTGAACAACGTTTACATGACCGCGCTAAAGACGGGCGTCTTCATTGATTCGTGCACGGATATCGGCCGGGTTATCGATATCGACATCAGTCCCCGGTGGTGGATTCATTCGGGTCTGCCCAACTCCCCCAGCGCCGAGCCAACGGAACAGGCAGTTCGTACCCGGGTTGCCCGCGAGGGCACGGGCATCGACATGGGGCGCAGCGATTGGGAGTATCTCTACGGGCTTCACATTGAGGGCTATCAACGCGGCCTTGTAATCCGGCAGGGCGCACAGGGCACGACCAACGCCGTCTTGTTTGGCAGCATCATCGAGAACTGCGCTACGGCATTGCTTCTCGAGGAATTGAACGGCATTGGTCTCGCCGCCGCCGGATGCCGTTTCGAAGGGTCGCGACACGCCCTTTACGCCACCAAGGCGTTCACGACCGTGTCGCAATTCAACACGTGCGCCTTCCGCAGCTCCCAGGGGAATGGCGCCTTGTTGGAAGGCGCCGGCACGGTGACGTTTCAGAACTGCCGGTTCGAAGCATGGGGAATCGCGGGGGTAGAGGCTGCCGCGGGCGCCGTGTCACTCTGGAGTTGTGCTTTCGAAGCTGGCGGCAAGCACGTGGTGCTGGGCGAGCCGGTCCGTCTGGCGCGTCTCCTCGGAAACACGTTCCAGGGAGACCCCTCCATTGAAAATGCGGCCGTCAACGCAGACGTGATGGTAACCCAGCGCGCGATGGCGTCCCTGGCGCCAGACGTTTCCCGTCCGCCAGAGCCGCCGGTTCCCGCGCTGGGAAGCCGCGAGGTGCTTTTTGTAACCGGACACGGGGCGTCGCCTGAGCTCGCGGACAACACCGGCGCGTTTCAAGAGGCCCTGGACGCGGCGCAAACCAAAGGCGGGGCGACCGTGTATGTCCCCGCCGGGCACTACCCGTTTTCGGGTTCGCTCACGGTTCCATCCGGAGTGGAATTGCGGGGTTGCTTTGACGTGCCGCACCACACGCAATCCGGCGGCTCGGTGCTGATGCCGGTGGGCGGCCGTGGCGAGGAAGGCGGGACACCCTTCATTCAACTTGCCGAGAGAGCCGGCATGAGGGGAATCACCGTCTGGTACCCCGAACAAGACCTGCTCGACATCAAGCCCTATCCCTGGACTGTGCGTTCGATGGGTCCAGGCTGCTGGCTCGTCAACGTGACCATCGCGAATGCCTGGCAGGGGGTGGATTTCTGGACGCATCCCAGCGACGGCCATTACATCAGTTACCTGGCCGGCGCATACCTCAAACGCGGTCTGTTCGTGAGCAAATGCGAAAGCGACGGCTGGGTCGCTGACGTGCAGATGAACCCGCACTACGGGTTGCGGCTGCCGGAAGGCCTCCCACGGCCGCAACATCGCCGGGAAACGTTCGACGCCATCATCGACCAGCAGCGCGGGAATCTCGAAGGAATCGTATTTGGCCGTTGCGCGAAGGAGCACATCTACCGCACGTTTCTCTACGCCGCATACGACGGTATCGCGTTCCGCGACGACGACGGCGGCAGCAATGCGCGCATCCTCATGCATGGAACGGATACAGGAAGCCGGTGCGCCGTGCTCAACAGGTGCGGCAACACCGGCTTGGAGTTCGTTCTCGCCCAACTGGTGCCGCTGGGAAAGTACGAGGTGGGCGCTATCGTTGCCGAGGATTCCTTCAGCGGGCGTGCCCGGTTTTTCTCCTCGCAAATGTGGGCGGGCAACTGCAGCGGCGTCTTTGAAGGTTCGGGGGACATCGAGCTCCAGCAGCTCAACACCATCAGCGGGGGGATGACGTGCCGCGGCGGCGCGTTTCGGCTTGAAAACGCGGTGTTTCAACGCGACTTACAGCCCCACGTGGCCATCGGAGAGGGCTGCAAGAAGGCGCCGGAACTGCTCGGAAACATCGCGTTGACGGGGGAATTCCGGATCGAGAGCACCGCTGAAAGCGGCGTGTTCGCGCGCGCCAACAGCGTGCCCCAGAGGCCGGACTCGTTCGAGCCTGGAAACTTATCCACCGGCTGGGAAAACAGCGAGCCGCAAAGCCGGGTCACAACGCTTGCGCCCGAAGGCGGAGGCCAACAAGGGGTCGAGAACGCGGCGTGCACACCCGCGGAGACAAAGGCGCACAGCGGCAACAAGGCCCTGCGGGTGACGGGACAGGCCCGGGACGCGGAACACAGCTACATCTACTTCACCTTGTTCGAGGAGCCGTTACGGGTCTATTCGGACTCCCAGCTCAGCTACTGGTTCCTGCCCGAGAACGAGCGGGGCCGATACGTGTCCCTCGATATTCTTTTTGCCGACGGTTCGACCCTGCGCGACTCGGGAACGAAAACCGCGGACGGCGTCGCGGCGCATCCAGCAACGGCCAAGGGCGTGGTGGGCGAATGGCGGCAGATCGTGGTTCCCCTGGGCGGCCACGCAGGAAAGGCCATTCGCCGGATTACGGCGGCCTACGACGGCCGCAGCGGCGCGGGCCCGTTCGAGGCTTTTATCGACGACTTCGAGGTGCGAACGGCCGCAATCCCTGAATTGGCCGCGGTATCCATCGGACCCAAAGGCGGGGCTTATCCGCCCGGGACGAAAGTGTCTATCGCGGCCCCGCAGGGCGTTCGTGTGCGGTATTCGCTGGATGGCACATTCCCGGGTGAGGCGGCTCGGCTGTATACGGGTCCTGTTGTGCTTGAAAACCCCGGTCTCTGGGAAGTGCGTTTCTCTCTGGAGCGGGAAGACGGAGGGGTTCTGCCGTGGGTCTGGGCGGAACTGTACGACATTCGCTGAAACGCGGGGTTCAGACGGCTTTCCCGGCCGCCCGGGAATCGGACCGGCTCCATTGCATGCCTGACCCTGTCGCACAACGGCGCGGGTTACCGTGTCTCCGCGCCCACGAGTTTTTCCGCCTCAGCCCTCCTCGGGAAGTCGAGTCCCAGGCGGTTTGCGTATTCAAGAGCAAGCCGGATCTGCCCCTGGCCTGCCTCCGTATTGCCCTTCTCGATCAAAAGCGTTCCAAAGTCCAGCAGCAGGGTGGGATCGCCGGGCCGCATCTGCAACGCCAGACCCAGATGCTTTTCCGCATCTTCCATCTTCTTCAGCCGCAGTTCGGCCAGCCCGAGCGTGTGCAATACGTGGGGCTGGATAACCGGATTCTTCTCGGAGCCCTTGAGTGCTTCCTGGGCAAGTTCCATTGCCCGCTGCGCATCTTCTCCGGTTTCGAGGATCAGGTAGGCGAGGTTGTTGTTGACGATGGGATCCCCAGGGCTTAACGCCACGACCCGTTCGTACGCTGCCATGGCTCCTTCCCGGTCGTTGGCGTGTTCGAGATAGCGCGCCTGAAGCAACCAGGCGGAGGGGTTGTCTTCGCCCAGCGCAAGAGCTTTCTGGATAGCTGCTGCTTCTCTCTCGGCGTTGTCCTTGCTGCGGTAGAATTCCGCCAAGGCCAGCCACGTGCGGGGGTCTCCCGGCGCCTGCTGTGCAACCGCTTCGGCTTTCTGCGCCGGGTCTTCGCTCCGGAGTGCGCCCCTTAACGCATCGAGCGTGATAACCGTCAATTCAGGCGAACCCGGTATCGCGGAAGCGGCCTTCTCGTACGCGGCCACCGCGTCATCGAAAAAGGATTCCGCCACGCAGGCACACCCGTACGCGTAAGAGGCCAGCGCCTCGGGTTTCGCCTTCAGCTGGTCCACGATTTCCTTCGTGCCCGCGGACGGCTCCATCTTGCCCAGAGCAGCCGCGACGGCGCTGCCGCCGGGAATTCGCTGCCAGGGAATGTCGCCGGCTTGTTCGAGCGCCGCCACTGCCGCGTCATGGTTGCCTTCGTACAACCGCGCGGACACGAACAAGAGGTTGAGACCCAGCGGACGAGTCCCCGGAGAAACTGCTTCCGCCGCACGCGCGACGTCAGCCCAGCCGCCCTTCGACGCGAGAGCGAAGGCCCGCATCGCTTCGCTCGCGGCCAGACTTTCTCCTTCAAAGGGTTGTCCCTCGAGTGTCTGCAATGCCCCATCGATGTCTCCCTTGATCAGTTGGACTCGAGCTTCGGCTATCCGCAGCGAGGCATTTTCCGGAATGGCGTTCAGGGCGCTTTTCAAGACATCTTGAGCCAAATCCAGTTCACCGGCGAGAAAATAGACCCGTGCGACGTCGACCACCGAATCGGGATCGTCGGGAAACAGTTGATAGGTCAGCTCCGCGACGCCACGGGCACGGTCTCGATCTCCATATTCAATGAGCAAACGGAGTAACGTGCGCCGCGCTTCCAGGTTGCCGGGGTAAAGCGCCAGCAGTCTATCGAGCACTTGGGCGGCATACTCAGGCAGCCGCGCCGCGCGGTACATGGTGGCGAGATTGTAGAGGGCTACTACGTTCTGGGGCGATTTGGCGTAGCGCTCCGAAAGCTCCTGCAGGGCCTTGGCCCGGGCCCCGATGAGCGTTAACGCAAACCCGTAGGCGTTGTCGCGAAGTATGGCGCGCTCCGGGTCCGTCTCCGTCCAGGAATCGAAGACTTTGATCGCGCCGTTCGGGTCCCTTTTCTCGAGCGCATCGAGGAACGTGCGCAGGGGCGAATCGGCCGGCAATCCAGCCGCGAGTTGCTGAGCATGTGTCCGGTCACCGGAGAACAGGGCGGCCAATACCAGGGTCTCGCGCACATTCGGTTCTCCTGAGGCTAGAAGCGCGTCGCTCTGCTCGAGGAGTCTCTCCAGCTGTGCCTGTTTCCACAACATCTTCCAGGAGAGGCTGTCCGGCGCCTCTTCCGGCGCGCGTTGCGCTTCGGTTGTCGCGGGAGCGGCTGTTTCTTGGGCAGGCGCCGGAGATGCTCCCTCGCTCCGCGCCAGGGCGAGGCGTTCGCGCACACTGTCAAACTGCGGCAAGGCTTGCACAGCTGCCTGAAGATAGGGGATGGCTTCCCTGCGCTGGTCACGGGCGAGCAGACACGCGCCCACCACGTAATTGGCCCAACCCGATTCAGGCACCTCAGCCAGAACCGAACGGGCGATTTCCTCGGCCTCGGCATATTCCGCCTTGTCAACGAGGCTGCGCGCCAGCGCCAGACGAAGATTCATGTCACCGGGTTTCTGGTTCACCATCTCTCGGAATTGTGCGACGATCTCGTCTATTTTGCCCTGCTTCTGGTACACCTCCACCAGTTTTATCCGGGCGCTCAACGAGTCCGGGGCTAACGTCTCAAGAATGTCCTCGAGAACCTCGACCGCCTTCGCGTCGGCGTTGGCTGCCATGAGAGCGGTGGCGAGGGCTATACGGACATCAACGGATTTGGGACAGGTCTTGACCAGACCCTCCAATAACGCGACGGCCTCGGCCGGCTGGCCCGTTGTCCGCAGGCAGAACGCGCGCAAGACCCCGCCTTTCTCGAGGTCCACCTTCTCATAGGCGGCCGCCAGTTCCGTGGCTTCGGCGTTTCGCTCGCGCCGTAACAGGATTTGGACGGCCTCCACATAGGCCGCTTCCATAGCGGGCTCGCGCGAAATCACCACTTCATAATGCTTGAGTGCGTCATCGAGCTTGTCTTGAGCAACGAGGCACCGGGCCAGACCCAGTTCGGCCTGCGTATTCTGCGGGTCAAGCCCGATGGCTTTCTCGAACGCCTGATAGGCTTCGGCTATCTTGCCGATGCCCAGAAAGGTGTTCCCAATCTCCGTTTGCTGTTGGCTTCGTCTGCCGCTGCACCCAATGCCCAGCGCGAGCACGACAAACGCAATGCACGCTCCGCGCAGAATCCGTACATGTCGGCGAGTGGTTTCGGAACTCATAGATTTCCCCTTCTTCGTCCGGCTCCCCGCGCACGCCGTTTAGCGGTCGTGCAACGGACCCGGCCGGGCCGCTTCATGGAACACGTTCCTGTAATATGGGCGTGAATTTCAGAGCAAAATCTTCAAGTGTCTCGAAGGCACGTTCTTCGTTCTGCCCCGGACGCAATACCGTGGACACCTTTATCATCGTCGACGTGGGCGAACCAAATGCCAACTGGGTCTTGGCCCAGTGGAATGCGTTGACGAAGAAATTCCCCGTAAGCTCGTCCCCGGTCTTGAACCAATAGAGAACAAGCTGACGCCTTTCGCCGTTCACGAGCACCAGTTTCTTGGCGTTGAAGAAGAATCCTACGGGTTGCGTGGTCTGTGTTTGGATCTCCCATCCGCCACCCACGAGGCACACCTCTGGAAAGTGCAGACTCCGGCGCGAAGTACTGTGTACGATGGTTAGCTGCACATACCTCTGAGGAGGAGCCACGTAGTCCCGGATCAGGATCATGCTGGTGCCCAGGACTCTCTTGACATGGTCCTCGATCTCGGCGTCCGCCCCCCGCATGGTGTACTCGCCGATCTGATCAGGGATATCCAGCTTCTGAACCTGTGGCAAGGCCGCATTGGCGTTGGCATGAGCCTTCAAAATGCTGAGATGACCCACCGCTATCAGACACAAGATGAGCACCAGCCCGATGTAGTGTTTCATGGCGTCGCCTCCTTCGCCTCTTTCGCCGGCACGATCTTGCGCAGGAGTCCCTCCAATGAAAAGAAGCAGATGAACGCCACCACGAAAATCAGAATGCCGGAAACATCGTGGAAGGTTCCCGCGGCCACGGTGCTTCCATAAAAATATCCTACAACACAGAGAGAGAAGATTCGAAGCACGTTCGTAAGTACTGCCACCATCGGCGCGACCGGAAAGAAAAGCAACAGCCGGGCTGCCCAGTGCGTCTTGCTGATATATGCCATCAGCGCGCCGAGCGCCAAAAGGGCGATCAGAGAACGCAGCCCTCCGCATACCTCTCCCACCAGCAGGGAATCGCCGCCGAAGTGAACGTAAGATCCCTCGCGCACGATTGGCAAGGTGAAAAGATTCGCCAGTTGCACCGCGGCCTCTGTCGCCAGGAGCTTCAATTTGAGCGCGAAACTCTGGGTAATGGAAGCTGGAATAGGGATCATGAAGAAGAGAAAGGCAATCGGAAACCAGATGCGTCTTGTGCGACCAGCGCCGTGCGTGAGCAATAATGCCCCCGTGATCATGGGGATCAACGAAAGGTGAGTAATGACGCCGAAACCCAGGAAATCGCCCGTAAACAGCATGAACGTTGCCCCAAACAACCACAGATAACCCCATGCCGAGGGAATTCGGGCGAGGGTAGCCAGTGCCTTTCGTTCTCGCCAGACAAAGTACAAGCTGATGAATGGGATGAGGAATCCATGCGAATAGTATGAGTCAATCAGCGTCCATCCTGTGCGCAATTCGTGTGCCACGTTGCGGTATATCACCACGAATAGCGCGATGACGAGCAGGTCTTTGTATTCAAACAGTGCGCGAAGCGATATCCCCGCTTTGTCCTCTTTCGCGCGTTCCCCAACGGGCTGCGCCTCCGATTCCTCCATCATAGACTAATTCTCCTGTCCCATCTTCTCCTGAAGGCGTTTTAGCCAGGGCGGCACACCCATATTGCCCGTTTTTGCCTTGGCGACAGCACTTTCGTAGTACGTTTTCGAAAGGTCCTTTTCCCCGACGCCCCAATAGGCCTCCGCGAATGCCGCATCAAACTCCGCCGAGGTCTCGGTATTGCCCAGCGAGGCTTCTCTAAGGTCTTTTAGCGCACCCGCGTAACTCTGCTTTCGAACGCTCAACATACCCCGGAGCGCGAGGTACTCCGGCTGGCGTTCCTGCGCAATCGCCTGTTCTATAGCCTCGAATGCTTCCTGGTCACGCCCCGGTTCCCGGCTCAGCACGGAAGCCTTCGCAAACAGAACCCCGGCGTTAAGAGGATCGTGCCTCAAGTACCGGTCGCATGCAGCCAAAATGCTGGAAGGCGTCCCCCTCTGCAGCTGCATATCGACCAATACACGCAATGCTGGAAGGTAGTCCCGATTAACGGCCAAGGCACGCGTCAGCGCAGTGGATGCCGCATCCATCTTCGATGGGTCGTTTGTGGCCAGGTAAAGACGCGCCAAAGCTACAAATACGTCAGCGTCTTTGCTGTGGTTCTCTGCATATTTCTTGAGAATTTCCTCCGCTTCCGCGTTGCGGTTTTCTTGGGTCAACGCGAAAGCGAGACTGCGAACAATGGGGAAATCATCCGGATTGTCAGCATACTGTTTACGCAAGATGCCTTCCGCCTCGGATGCGTTTCCCTTTTCAAGCAAGACGCGGCCCTGCAGGACATCGAGGATTCCTGCGTTCCCGTTGCCGCTTTCGACGCGCGCTCGCAGGCGCTCGAGAGTGCGTTCGGCTTCGCGAAGCTGGTTGGTCGCGAGGTAGGTGTTAACCAATAATTCCAGTGCGGGCGCATTTTCGGGAGTTTCGGAAAGGACGCTTTCGAGCAGGTTTCGGGCCTCGAGATAACGCTGCATTCGAAACAGTATTTCGGCGCGCCAGAGATCGATGCTGCCCGACTGAGGCGCAGCGTTCGCGGCTTTGGACGAGAACTCCAGCGCTTGCGACAACGCTCCACGCAGAGAAGCCAAACTTGCCATTCCCATGAGCGCGACCACGCTTTCGGGGTCCCTTTCCAGTGCCTTCTTGAAGGCGGCCTCAGCTTTGTCAAACGCTGGCGGGGCGGCGCGCAAGTGCATCATGCCCTGCAAGGTGAGCAGCATAGGGTCTTCTTGTTCGTCGCCGCCGCTTTGCACAAGTATTTTTCGCGCCTCCTCGAGCTCGCTCGGGCTCCCCTGCCCCATAAGGCGCCACACCAGTTGCTCCTTCACGCGACTCAGGGCCGACTCTGCGTCCTTGTGACCAGCCACCTGTGACTCCACCCCGGCAAGGAGACGGAGCGCTTCTGCATCTTTTCCCAAGCGCAATTCCAGCACGATACTTTCAACGGCCAGTTCGGCCCTTTCAGCCTCTCCGGGAAGAGCTTCCGCGCCCGAGGCCAGCGCCCGGCGCGCAAGGCTCGGCTGGTCGCGCAAAGAAAACAGGCGCGACCATTGCCGTACATTTGAAACGGAAGCGCCGTCTCCGGAAATTCCTTTCTGGAAACATTCCCAGGCCTCGTCGGGGCGGCCTTCCGCGAGGGCGACGTTTGCATGGGCCCTGGCCAACGCCGTGAAGGGAATGCCGGCCTGTTCCGCGCGGCTTAACGTCTGGCGCGCCTTCTCCAGGTTGTTCGCGGCGACGTAAGCATCTGCAAGGCCCTCGTAGGCGCGCGGTTCAGCGGGTGCCTTTTCAATAGCGCGATCAAACAAGTTCTCGATGGTATCCAATTGCGAAACCACCGTTCCCGCAGGTACGGCGGAGTTTAACAACGCAAGAGCGGTGGAGACGAGGGTCTCGGGGCGCGCGTTCTCGCTGTTCAAGACACTCTGCGCGACCTGCACGAGCTGTTCGGGATCGAGGCGAATGCCCTTTGCCTCCGCAAGTAGGTTCTTCGCGTTTTCGTCAGTGGGGTTGTCCTTGAGATATATTTCCAAATGGCTGCGCGCCTCTTTGGGCTTTCCCTGCATGAGATTGGCTACGGCCAGAAAGAAGCGTCCCGGCGCCATAGCGGGATTCTGTTCGACCACGGCCGACAAGTAATCGGCGGCGGCATCGGCATCGCCTTCCGCAAGCGATTCACGCCCTCGCAAGTAGCTCAAGGGTGCTTGATGGTTAGGATAGCTCTTCTCATAGGCGGCAATGACTTCCCGCGCCTCGTCGAGCTTGCGCTCATTAATCAGCTGCTCCGCAAAGCGTACAAACAGCTCCGGGTTGTCCACACGCACGGTTGGATCTACGTTGCGCAGAACGTCCAGAGAAGCTGCGTTCTCGCCCTTCTCCGCAAGGGCTTGGGACAGAACAGCGTACATTCGTGCCTGGGAGGGATCCCGTTCCAGCACCGCGCGGGCCGCTTCTATAGCCGTGTCGTAGTCCTTCTCTGACATCGCGACCCGCGATTGCAGCATCAGGACATCCTGATCGTCGGCCGCCAGCGCCTTGGCCTTGTCCAATTCCTCACGAGCCGCGGCGATATTCTGTTCTTCCAGGAAGTACTCCCCGCGCGCCACATAGGTTCTTGGATCCTTGGGGTGCCTCTCGACGGCTTGTTTGAGAACATCCTGTGCCTGTTCCGTGAGGTTGGTCGCCCTGAGGAGCCGGGCCAGATTCGCGTACACGTCCGGCTTGGCAATCCCTTGGTCTATAAGTTCTCGGTAGGCGGCAGTAGCGTCGTTTCGATTCCCGATCTTGTCCAATGCGTAGGCTTGCTCGTGTTTCAGGTCGATATTCTCCGGC
>Ga0209606_1000478_pt1 | contig 59528 bp, 45 predicted proteins | sample AD_UKC057_MetaG_FD_184412 | JGI IMG/M metagenome (GOLD analysis project Ga0209606, IMG submission 184412) | Active sludge microbial communities of municipal wastewater-treating anaerobic digesters from USA - AD_UKC057_MetaG (SPAdes) (version 2) | ecosystem: Engineered > Bioreactor > Anaerobic >... | reverse complement strand
CGCTAGCATCCGCATGTTTGCTTAAAGCGACAAATGTTTCAAGATCGGTCTTGTCGATCAGTTGCTTGCGTCCTATCGATACATATCGTATCGACCCATCTTTGATTCGTCGGCGGATAGTTTTTACGCAGACACGCAAACGATCCGCCGCTTCCTGTACTGTCAGCAGATTAGTTCCATGAGGATTTTCAACAGGCGTCGGCGCGTATTGACGCTTTCGCTTCATCTTTGGCGGGGGTTGATCCTCTGGCAATAAAATATAGTTGTAGAGGATAGCACCAGTGTCGTCATCGTAGTTTGCATAGACGGGTTCGTCGCCGTTGTATGCCTCGACATCGACAACTACTTCTACAAGCCTCACTCCTCTTGCATCATACTGGGGCGGGTGCGGCATTGCTTTTGCCTCCTTTTTTGCTGTCCATATTATACCACGTGGGGCAGCATTTGGGGTAGCGCCTGTGGGATTTACAGTTGCTATCAGTCCTTTCGAGACCTCAAGGCGCATTTAAGAGCTGCCTGCAAAATATGCCTATATATCTAGGATTATTATAGTAATAAAAGGGATAAATGCAAGAAGCGCGCCCATGTTTCGAACGCGCTTCAGTGGACTACGGAGAGAGTGGGATTTGAACCCACGTAGACGCTCTCGCGCCTAACACACTTTCCAGGCGTGCGCCTTCAGCCGCTCGGCCATCTCTCCAAAACCATCTTAATTTTATATATTTCGCTAAATTTATCAACTGCTTTTCCAATATGACGGCAAACGAACAGGATATTTCCCGCTTTCGGAAACTTTTCGGGAAATTATTCGTCAATATTGTTAGAATAGGGGACGGCGATTGTCAGCGCTCGGAGCAATATGGCGATATTAGACAAGGCGACAACGTTCATATTAGCGGTCGCGGAACTGGTTTGGGAATGGATGAAGCGGAATCCGGCGCCGATAATCGGCGTGTTGTCCGCTCTCACAGTCTTCTATTCCATCCTTCTGGTGTCCGTGCTGAAAGTCCGCGGACGGGCGGCAGAATATGTGCGCTCTTCAATTCAGGGCGACGTGACAATCGATGAAATAAGGGTGTCGCCCGGTTTGCGCATTGAATTGATCGGCGTGAGCGCGGTGTCGAAGGACAGTTCTTTAAGCATACCCGATATCTCCATAAAGAAGGCGGAACTTGCAGCGGACATACCGTCGCTCCTCTTAGGGCGCGTGGTGTTGAGGGAAGTTTCGATAGACAGCCCGGAAATAACGATTTACAGAGACGAGAAGGGCGCTTACAACGCTGGCGCGTGGCTGAAGGCGCTGGAGGAGTGCGACCGCGCCGCTTTCAAAAGCTCGTTTCCGGCGCGCGTATCGGTCAGGGGGGCGGTTGTAAAAATGGAGCCGCCGCCGGGAGCCGCATGGTTCGAGCCTCTTCGGCTGGCCGGCATGAGCGGCGTCATGTTAAAGACAACAGACGGTATGCTGGCTTTGGATATGAAGGCTGATGTTATGGGTTCGCCTTCTTTTCTATCTGGCATTTTCACTCCGTGCTCAAAGGAAATCGGCATGGATGTTTCATATTCATCCGACGCGTTCAATTTCTCTAATTTGAGGGACACTCTGGAAAACTCGCTGTTTGAGGGGCCGGGCGCGGCGAAGCTTCCCGGCGGTTCCGGAAAGCTTGTTCTCGCGGCGCGCGGATTCCCGACTCAGCCCCAACTCGAAGGCAAAGCCTCCCTGAAAGATTTCGACATGTCGTTTTCATATACGAAGGGGATTATGCGCGTGACGGAGTTGAAAGCCGGGGTAGGCGTCGAACGCGCCACCGCTTCCGGGACCATCGATTTTAATTCGCCTGACATGCCTTTCATCATGTCGGTGTCGATTGAAAACGTGCGTTTGCAGAGGCTCCTCAGAGACATGTCAGGTTTTATTTATTCTCCTGCCGGACTTCTTAACGGGGAGGCCATGATATCCGGCGGACTGAAAAATTTCTCGTTGAATATCGAAAGCGGAAAGGCGCATGTCACAGACGGAACTTTGAAACTGCCGTCTCCCGATTTATTCTCGACGGATGAGCGCCGCACAAGGCCGACTTCGATTCCGTTCAAATCCCTAACCGCCGACATCGGGGGCGGAAGAGGGGAACTGAGGCTGAAAAACATCCTTATTGAAGCGAATGATTTCTCGGCGACGGGAGAAGCGGCAATAGGCGGCTTTTCTTTTGGGTCTCTGTTCACGCCGGGCGCGCCTTGGTCGCTGAAAGTTTCCGCAAAAATTCCCGACGCGGAAAAGTTCGCCGCGTTTTTCCCTTCCTTCAGGAGCAGGATTTCAGGCTCCGCGGAAATGGAGTTGAACGCGCGCGGCTCTTTCAACAGAGCGGGAGCCGCGTCCGGTTCAGGCAGTCTCTCGATAAGGAATGGCAGTTTCTCTAATCCGTACGCCGGCAGGCGCGGAGTTCCTTATCAGACAGTCGATTTCGACTCTTTCCAGTCATCTTTCGAATTGACCGACAATTTTGTGAAAGTGAAAAACGCGTCGCTGACAGGCAACGGCATATCCGTCGACGTGTCCGGGACTATCGGGTTGAACGGCATGTTGAATCTGGCCGGTTTCGCTCGGATGGCTCCCGAATCGGCCCGGAATTTCGTCGGAATCGCCCCGTTCGTTTTTATTGAGGATTTTGGCTCTCTCGCCACATTCTCTTCAGGTTTCACCGTCAAAGGGGAACTTTGGAATCCGCAACATGTATGGCAGAGACCGGCGGCGACAAGATGGCATTGATAAAACACAAGACGCGGAGGATTGTCACCTTATGACGAGGCTCGTGAAAATCATGGCGCTGGTCGCCGTCTCGCTTTCAGCCTTCTGCCTTCCATTGAGGGCGGCGGAACTTATTGAGATAAAAAATATTTCCGACGACGCTTCCGTCAAGTTGCTTATACGCCTCAAGGAAGAGGCGAAGGCGAGCAGTTTCGTTTTGAGCAATCCTCCCCGCGTTGTGATTGACTTTCCCGGCGCCGCTCAAATGTCGGAACAGAAATATGACGACGCGCTGCTCAAGGGCGCGCGAGTCGGAAAACCCTATCCCGAAACAGTGCGCGTCGTGCTCGACCTCGCTTTCCTAATGCCATACACCATAGTTCCGCACGAAGGCGGCCCGTCGCTTGTCGTCGAGATTCCGCGAAAACTAGAAGATAAAAAGAGAAGCAAGCAGCCGCTTCCGGGCATTGATTATTCGGCGACAGAAACAATGACACCAGCCGGGCCTATGGCTTATCATGTTCTCGAAGTGGACCTCGCCGACCCGAACATATCCCTCGGCATGTGCATAGGGGAAGACAGACTCGGCGGACTTGAGAGCCTCTCATCGATGGTTAAAAGGAAGGGCGCGGCCATCGGCGTCAACGGCGGCTATTTCAACACTGAAAACGGCGCTCCTATCGACCTGCTTATCGTCAAAGGCAAGGCTCTCACTCTGCCGGACAGATTCAGGGGCTTTTTCGGCGTGGACAATAAAGGCAAGCCGGTTTTTATCCGACCGAACGCGGAGATAGGCGTCAGGGCTGACGGCCAGAAATCTTATTTTGTCCACAGGCTGAACATAAAGCCGAACAAAGGAGAGATTGCGGTCTTTACGCCTGAATTCGGAAAAAAGACCGGAACCGCGAAGGGACGCCGCGAGGTTGTCGTTCGCGGCGACAAAATCTCCGCTTTCGGCGACGGCGACACAGCTATACCCGCAGACGGTTATGTGTTGTCCGCGGATGATTCGCAAGCCGAATTCCTGACTCCTCTCGCTGTTGGAGGGAGCGTAAAACTCCTTCTCTCCTCATACCCAGACATCAGGAATATCGCTTACGGCGTTTCCGCAGGGCCGATGCTCGTCCGAGAGGGCGCAATTCAAGCCAACCTTATCGAGGATTTTACTTTCACCTCTCAGATTATAACGGCGAGAAATCCCAGAACGGCGGTCGGCGCGACGGCGGACAACCGCCTGATTTTCGTGGTGGTTGAAGGGCGTTCGACCCGGAGCATCGGGATGACCCTCGACGAGCTTGCGTCCCTGATGAAAAACCTCGGCGCGGTGGACGCGGTGAACCTTGACGGAGGCGGATCGAGCGCGATGGCGATTGGCGACAAAATCATGAACGAGCTGCCTTCAGGCGAACGCAAAATAGCAAACGGTTTCATGATTTACTATAAATCGAAATAGCCGAATATGATTGCCGTATGACAAAATACATGTTTGGTTCGCGATTATCCGTAGATATAAAAAACCGCCGGCGCTGACTCTTTTGAGTCGTTTTCTGTTGATATAACCCCTCCAAACACTATAATATCTTCGGCTTTAAACTTCGGAGGCTGACTATGAACATCGTGGACAAAGCGAACCTTGTGAAGCACCTCATAAATTGGCGGCTGACTTGGGCCAAAAGGAACACCCATTACACGTTCACAGTTCCCGGCAATCCGAAATTCATGGGGCCGAGAGACGCGGTTAAACTGATTAAAGACGGCTCGGTCGTCGCCACCTCCGGACTCGGCGGAAACCAGCGCGCTTCGATAATGTACTGGGCCGTGCAGGAGATGTACAAGGAGACCGGAAAGCCGCGCGACCTGACATTCTGCTCCATTGGCGGACATGGCGGACGCGGCATCGCTCCCGGCACTGTCGAAGAAATGGGACTCCCCGGCCTCTGCACAAGGTTCTTCGCCGGACATCTGGAAACATTCAAGGCTCAGCTTAAACTCGGCGACGAAGGAAAATGCGAGATACAGGTAATACCGCAGGGGACGGAAGCGAGGCTCTTCGCCGCTCAGGCCAGAGGCGAGGATTCTCTTCTCACCCCCACCGGCGTCGGCACTTTCATCGACCCCAGAGTCGGCAGAGGCACTCCGCTGAACGACCCGAACGGCAAACAATACGTTGTCCCGGAGGGAGACCAACTCCGGTTCAGCATCCCGAAGATTAATGTGGCTCTGTTTAACGCTCCAGCCGCCGACCGCAAGGGAAACATTTATGTGAAAAACGCCTCGATGATAGGCGAAAGCTATGAGGCCGCCATGGCCGCCAAACGCAACGGCGGAATCGTCATCGTAAACGTCGGACTTATCGTCGATGAAGGATATGACGATATTTTTCTTCCGGCGGACAAGGTGGACGCGATTGTTTACTACCCCCGCACGGAGCAGACCGGCTCAATCTATCATGATAAACCGCTGGACTTCTTCACCACTAACAGCTCGACCCCGATTGAGGAAGGCGTCGCAAGAACCAAATTTATCAACCAGATATTGGGAATCACGCCGCGCCGCAACGAGGTGGACAACGCGCTTGCGCGCCTTGCAGCTTCCACATTCGCTGAAAACGCCCGCAAAGGCATGAATGTGAACGTCGGCGTCGGGTTGCCGGAGGAAGTGTGCAGGCTCCTTTTTGAAGGAGGGCTTCTCAACGATGTGAAGCTGCTGGTCGAAAGCGGCGTCATCGGCGGCGTCCCGGCTCCCGGAGTATTCTTCGGCGCTTCCATCTGCCCAGAAAGAATGATTTCCTCTCCCTCCATATTCGACATGTTCTTCGAAAAGCTCGACGTGACGACTCTCGGGTTCCTTCAGGTGGACAGCGAAGGCAACGTGAACGTTTCCAAGAGAGGCGAGGGCGCGATCAACTATGTCGGGCCGGGCGGTTTCATGGAACTTACCACCGCTGCCAAAATGGTCAATTTCGTAGGAACCTTCATGGCTCATTCGAAAATGAGCATTTCCCCGTCCGGCCTTAAAATCGTAAAACGCGGCAAGCCCAAGTTCGTCGACAAAGTGGACGAAATAACATTCAGCGGACGCGAAGCGCTGAAACGCGGAATGAAAATATTCTACAACACGAACGTAGGCGTTTTCAGACTGACGGAGCGCGGAGTCGAACTATGCCGCGTTATGCCCGGCGTCGACATTAAACGGGACATACTCGATTTCTGCCCGATGAAGATAGTTCTGCCCGAAGACGGAAATATACCGGTGGTCGGCAAAGAGATAGTGACCGGCGACGGCTTCAAACTGTCGCTGAAAAGCTAGACGAGAATGCGAATTACGCGGGTTAGAACTGCTTGAACCACAGCAGCGCGATAACCATAGCGCACAATACGATAGGCAAAGCGGCGCGGGTGAAAGCGCTCCATGAGCGTCTTCCGCCGAACTTTTTCCACTCGACCGGATACAGCGATTCGCCCGGCAGATGCGCGTCTTTGTCGAAGAATCCGAACGCGACGTCTATTCTCACGATTATCCTCTGCAACTCGCATATCTTGTTGTAATTCTTCAACATGAAGTAAACGGCGACATCAGTAATCATCACAAAGATAATCGTTCCGGCGCATTTAACCGTGAGGCTGGAAAGAACTCCGGCGGCGGGCGGATACAGACTAATCACCCTAAAACTGAGCAGAAAAAACAGAATCGTCGCCGCGCCCGCTGTCGTGTCCATCTTGTGCCTTTGCAAAAGCTCGTTCTTGTGCGCTTCGTATGCTGCTTTCAAGACTGAAATCTTATTCTCGTCCATTTCACGATTTCCTTTCCTGAGCGGCTTTGCGGCTGTCAGAACGGCGACAATGCGCCTTCACGCCGCAATCTCATTTGAAATCGAATAATCCTAAGTAGTATTCATATCACAATTTACAACAGGCAGTCAATATAAATAACAGCCGCGTTTGCGACGGGGGACAACTATAGTTAATTTAGCCGCGAAAAGGGTTATTTGCAGACTTTTACATCGACAATTTCCACGTCGAACGTCAATTGTTTTCCGGCCAGCGGATGATTAAAATCCGCGACGACAGTCTCTTCATCGACGGAAATAATATTTAAAGGGATATTGTTTCCATTCTCGTCGCAGGCCATGAATCGCGCTCCGGCGCGGACATCAGCTCCGTCAGGAAACGCGCTTCTGGGGATGCTCTTCATCTGTTCGGGGTCGGACTCGCCATAAGCTTCGGACGGCTTGACGGCGAAGCTCTTCTTGTCTCCCGGTTTCATTCCGATTACATTGTTTATCATTCCCGCAATAATGGGAGATTCGCCGACAGTGAATTCGAGAGGCTCGCGGCCTGCTGAACTGTCCACTTCCGTTCCGTCATCTAGTCTTACCGCGTAGTGCATCTTCACAGTGGAACCGTATTCTATTTCTTGCATGGCTTATTCTCTCCCCGGACGGCACAGATCAATATATTCAAGCGGGATCTCTTCGTCCGTTATCAGATTTACTGCTGGAATCGGAACATACATCTCGCGACGTCAAAGCTTTCTGTCATTGCCGTCATTCCCGCGAAAGCGGGAACCCATTTTCAAAAAACAGCAGATCCTTTCAATAAGCAATCGAAAACTCTTATTTGACCGACCATCGCCAAAGAGCGAACAAGCGGTTCCGCGCCGCGGTTCGCCGCCGATATCGTGAAGAGGTTATTGCTTCTTCTTGTACTTGTCTTTGTTCTTCAACCTTTTCTCTTCGTTGATATCCGAATAATTCTTATAAATCATGTCAAAGACAGGAGCTCCGATTTTTTCATCTCCGGGCAACTTATCCATGACGAAGGGAACCATTATTATTATAAGTTCCTGTTCGTCCACGTAGTCTGACTGACGCCTGAACAGATTGCCTATCAAGGGCATGTCTCCAAGGAGCGGCATTTTCTTGACTCTGGTTTTATTGTCTCTTCGTATCAGGCCGCCGATGATGACTTCCTCCCCATTGGAAACCTGAACTATGGAATTGGACTCCCGCACGATGATGTTCGGCGACTGCGGCAGAGCGCTGTCGAGTATAGTGGTCGCTCCCTGCGCGTTCGCCCCGTATTCCGTTCCCGCTATGGAGTCCACCATGTCCATCAATCCAATCGGGGGCGTTTCTTTGAAATGCAGCTTGAAGTCGGATTCCATTTCGGAGAGTTCCGGATGTATAAGGAGGCTGATATCCTTTCCGTTCGAATGCACGCGCGGCAACACGTAAAGAGACATCCCGATATGTTTGTAGTCGGTCTCCTTTGACGTAACAGCCACGCCTTCCTTTGATACCATGGTGGTTCTTTCCAGAGGTATTTCTTTGCCTACTCTTATCATCGCGGGCTGGCCGTCGATGGTAGCTATCGTCGGATTGTTAAGAATCTTTGCCTTGTTGTTCTGCAGAAGCACGTGCAGATTCATGTACATCGTCTTGATTCTTTCTTCCATCGTTTTCTGTGTCGCTATGGAGATGTCGTATTTTCCTTCAGCAAAATCTCCGGTAAAAACGCTCGTCCCGTACTCGTTGAAGCTAGGAAACTCGATGCTGTCGGCTCCGCGGTCATTTAGGTTGTTTCGGTTCACTTCGAGGATAAGCGTTTTTATGACGACTTGTTTCGGCGACACATCCACCAACTCAACCACTTTTTTAACCTGTTCCTGAACCTCTTCTGTCGCCTTGATTATCAGCAGGTCCTTTTTAGCAGATACAATCTGCTCGTTGGGAAGCATCCTCGTTGTTTCTCCCTGCTGTCTGCCGCCGATGGACAGCGAAGGGTCGGTGTTTTTTAGAGCCGGGCCGCTGTACGCCACTATAACATCTGGGACAGGCCTCAGCCTCATTGATAGAAGCATATCTCTTACTGTCTCGGCATCGGCGTAATTCAATTGAATCTTCTCGATGACAAGCGGCTCTTTGCTTTCATCAAAGCTTATCGCCGCCGATGCGGGGACGATGTGGAACCTGCCTGATTCATGGAAATAGGACAGACCGTACTTTCTGAGCATTTCCGCGAGCGCCGCGTCGAGCGCCATATTCTTGAAAGAATGCGTGACTGATGTCGCCGACACAATGTACTGAGCGGAGGGATCGACGTACACCGCAGCTCCGGTTCTGGCGGATATTTCGCGGAGAATCTGCGCGAGTTGCGCGTTCTTGGCGTTCATGGTTATAGAACGCCCGTCGGCTCCGACTGATATTTCAAGTTCGCCCATAGCCGGGGCAAGTGTAGTTCCGGCAATGACTGTCGGTCTGCCCGACGAAATGAGAGGTTCCTGCGAGATGGGCAACCCGGGCCGTTGATTCGGAAATTCCGCAAATGAGGGAAATAATGCCGCTTCCCATTGAGACACCAGAACCGCGTCGTCTCCGTATCTTGACGCGGCGGTCATCGCTTCGCTTCCGGCGGCGGTCACGACGTCTCCCTTGCCGGGCGTTCTTCCCATCACGCTCTTGACGATGTCGCAGTACACGTATCCGCTGCGGGAGAAGCTTACTTTCGCGACCGCGATGACTCTCTGGTTGCTTCTTGTGACCAGCACATAATCTCCCGGCTGATACGCAAGCTCGTCTTGCGCCATGAAAGAGAACGAATTGTGGTATGCCGAGTCAACGACGTCGAGGCTGTACGCCCCAAGCGAAAGCGAAGCCGACGCCGCCATGACTACTACAAGAGCTTTTAGAACTCTAGAATATTTCATAACTACCTCCATGCGGATAAAACGCAAAAACAAGATTATCATTATGAATATTCAAAGTCAATATGAGCGGCGGCGGAGTGGCTGTTTTGTCGTTTGCGCCGCCTGCATCGTGAAGAACGCCGGTTTGATTAGAACGGCTCCGTGTGTTATCATTTCACAACTCTAAAGAGGAAGAATTATGACTCAAAACATCGGACGAAGCTGCGGTCGGCGGGATGTGATACGCCGCAAACTCCACGAAACATATATCGCCAAGCAGTTCGACAATACCGATATCTGGGCCGGCAACATGAAGCTTCACGCCGGAAAAGATATCTTGCCGTCAACCCTTCAAAGATTCTTCATCGACACGACGAACCCCGAATCGGGGATTGAAATACGAATTTCCGCCGAAATTTATATCAAAGGCGTTACGGACGCCGCTCCGCTCCTTGACGGAGAAATCGACGCCGCCCTCTGGACCGATATCAATAAGCACGGAATAGTGGACAAAACCGGCTCGCACTTTCCCGATTTCGGATATCTCGTTCCAATGTCGGTCTTGCGAAATCCGGACGGCTCTCCGGTCGTGAACGGAAACAACGCGGTGTTCATTTCCGAGCCTGTGCGGATTGAGAAAACAGGCGCGTTCAGCTATACCGTGCAGTTTTCAGCGGACGACAGCGAACTCGGCGATATCTCCAAATCTTGGATGTGCGTCAACGACATAGCTCACAACAACGACGGGACTCTGTCAGTCAGTCCTTCTCGCGTTCTCGACTGTCCTTCCGTCATGGAGATTTGCGTAAGGAAATACGGAGCAAGGATCGAGAATGGCAAGTTTGTCAGCGGATGTTTCGCCGATGTGACTCGCGATATTCAGAACATACCGGCTGACATAATTTATCTTCTTCCGATATTCGAGACAGGCACGGGCGATATTTTTACCGGCGAAGACGTTCGGAAAGGCGAACTCGGAAGCGTGTACGCGGTCAAGGATTTTTACCGTCTAGACCCCGCGTACGCAGGCGACACACGAGAGAAAAACTTCGCGGCGCTGGCCTCGGACGGCTTAATAACCGATTCTGATATTTCGGATGTTTTCAAGAGAGGCAAACCGAACGACATAGAAAATGCGGCGGACTTGAAAAATATCAAAACAAACGCTGAGGCGTTGAAAATTCTTGGCGAAGACGCCGCCGCCCAGTTGGCCGCCCGCGCCGCGCTCCGCGAGCTTGTGAACGCAGCGCACTTGGCGGGCAAACTTGTCGTCTTCGATCTGGTTCTTATGCAGACCAGCAGGGACAGCTCTCTGATTAAAGAGCATTTGGACTGGTACGAACTCGACGAGAACGGCGTTCCCAAGATACACAGCATCGCTTGGCTGGTTTATTCGGACGTGGCTCTCTTCAGGCTCAAATTCAACAGGCCTTTGCAGAACTACTTGAGCGCCGTAGCTCCGTACTGGATGAAAACGTGCGGACTGGACGGCGTGAGAATCGATGCCAGCCAGACGGTCGACCGTATTTTTTTAAAACAGATAAAAAACAGAATCAACGAAGCAAGACCGGACGCGATTGTCATCGGCGAAACTCTATGTCCTCTCGATGAGGCTCTGGATATACCGGCGGATATTATATATTCCCTGCTTGTGGACAATCATGTGAATGTGGACAGGGCGACGCCTTATTATGACCTGTTCGAGACATACCACCGCATGTTCCCGCGCGGCGCGCGCGCGCTGGCATATTTTGAAAATCATGACAGCGACCGGGCTTCGGCGCGGTGGATGAAAACATTCGCCGAAATCCTTGATTCCAATCCGGCGACTCAAAAACTTTGGAGTTTTATTAAAGTCGCGAAGCATAATTCATATCCTGAAGTTTTAGCCGCGCTGAAGAGCTTGCAATGCTCGATTATAAACATTTTCTCCGGCACGGCGGACGCGGTGAACTTCTGTTGCGCGCTCGAAAACGGAACCGACTTCGTCGAAACGACGCGCACTGATTTCGAAAAAAAGACATTGCTGGATTTTTCAAAAAGAGACATAGGCGCGGGCGCAATGGCGCATCAAGCTTATATGTCTCTGCATAAACTGAAAACCGGTCTTTCGATTATTGCTGAAGGAAGCGTGTTCTATTTGAGAGAGAACCTATCGCTCGGTCACGACGACCGGGTGTTCGCGTTGATCAGACATGATGCCCGGGAGGCGTTCGTTTTTGCCGCCAACCTCGATCCGGCATCAAGGAGAAAAGCATCTTTCGATTTAAGCTTCCTTAATGGAAAGTTGCACGGCATCAGCGGGATTAACACTGTTTTCGACAACTACAGGGCTATGGGGCTTTGCTCGGACGCCGGCGTTGCTGAGATTAAAGACGATAAGATATATATGGAAATAATGCCTTTAGGAGCCGTGTTGTCAAGGATAACGGGGTGACCGAATTTTCGATTCAATAATAGATGTAAGTATTCTGGAATTCATTTAATATATGATTGCGGCGACCGAACCTCTAAAGCCGCAAGGCGCGCTATTGACTGAGAAGCGCTTGTGCATGAAAATTGAATGAATGGCGATCGAGAATATGAAAAAGGCGGAGAGACAATGAAAATATCTATAAAAGTGTTTGTCGCGGCTCTGACGCTAAGCATGGCGGTTATTTTGGGAACGTTAGTGTTTTCCTCTACTGTCGCGTATTCTGCGGAATCAGCGAATACGAATGCCGCGGCGGCAGACGACAACTCTGAAAACATCGGGATAATAATTGAAGAATTGACTAAAAAGATCGCTGAAGAACCTGACAATGCCGAATGGTACATTCAATTGGGAGCCATATATGCGACGATAGGCGTATTGGACGAATCGATTGCGTTATTCGACAAAGCGGTCGAAATTGATCCGAAATCGACAGCCGCCTATTTCAACTTAGGCTCAATAAACGCCTACATTGAGAAATACGAAGAATCGGAAAAGAATTTTAATAAAGCTTTGGAGATAAACCCAAAGCATGAGCAATCTCTTTATGGGATGGGGCTGCTCAACATGAAGCTGGAGAAATACGAAAGGGCGGCGGAATATTACAGGAAGGCGTTCGAGGCAGCGCCGGAGTTTGTGGACGCCCATATTTCGTTCGCTCGCGCTCTTTTGTTGATGAAGAAAACCGATGAAGCCATAGCCGTTCTTGATAAAGCGAAGGAGAAGTTTTCTGATAATCATAATGTTTATTTCAATCTAGGCTTCGCTCAGAATGCGGCTTTGAAATACGAAGAAGCGTCGCAGTCGTTCCAGAAGGCGGTTCAACTCAAGCCGGATTTCGATGTCGCATTGTCAGGCTTGGGGTCCGTATATGTCGCTCTGGGCAAACACGACGAAGCGATAGCCGCTTTTAAAAATGTCGCGGATCGAAATAAGGAAAGCGCGGAAGCTTACTCGAACCTTTCGGTAGCTTACAGAGAAGCCGGGAAATACGAAGAAAGCCTTGCTGCGGGCAAAGAGGCGATAAAATTGGACCCGAAATTCGTTATGGCTCACTATAACATCGGCGCAACGTATTTGAACATGAAAAAATACCAAGAAGCAGCCGCCGCATTCAAAGACGCGATTAAACTCTCTCCGGATCATGCGGAAGCACATTTCGGTCTCGGCGTCATGTACGCTCAGAGCGGACAAAAGCAGTCGGCGCTCGATGAATACAGGATACTTCAAAAACTTAATGAGGACTTGGCCGCCAAACTGTTCGATCTGATTTACTGATGGGCGGTATTTTTTCGTTGGCTCTATCTATTTTCTCATCTTGATGATATTTTGGATTCATTTTCTATCGGATAGTTATCAGCGGCTTTGATAATAGCATGAGCGCGACAAACTAGTCGGAAAAACAATTGCAAAAAGATAGAAAGAACGATAAAGAAGCAGGCTTCGGCGCTTTCGAGGGCGTTTTCACGCCGACAATCCTTACTATTCTTGGCGTGATAATGTATCTCAGGCTGGGTTGGGTTGTGGGAAACGCTGGAATCGGCGGAGCAATCCTAATTATTTTTCTTGCAAAAATCGTCACCATCACGACCGGGCTTTCCATCGCCACAATGGCCACAAATATCAAAGTGGGCGCGGGCGGTTCATACGCGCTGATTTCGCGCTCTTTAGGTTTAGAGATTGGCAGTTCAGTCGGGATTCCGCTTTATTTGTCGCAAGCGCTTGCCGGCGCGATGTATATAATCGGATTCACCGAAGCATGGGTCGCGGTGTTTCCAAGCCACGACAGCCTCGTTGTTTCATTCGTCGTTTTATCCGGGCTATTTGTCATTTCGATGATTAGCGCGAAAATCGCGATGAAGATTCAATACGTAATAATGGCGGTCATAACAATTTCTCTTTTTTCGTTTTTTATGGGAAACGGCGACTTAGCGCCGGCGGACGCGGCGATATGGGGCGGGTTTGAAAAAGCTCCGTTCTGGGTTGTTTTTGCCATATTCTTTCCTGCCGTCACAGGGATAGAAGCCGGAGCCGCAATGTCTGGAGATTTGAAAAATCCCGGCAAGAGCCTTAAAAACGGCATTCTCGCGGCAATAGGCATTTCGTTGGTGATTTATATCATTATGGCGATTTGGCTTGGAATGGCGGCGTCGGAACAGCAACTCTTGAACGACTACACTGTGATGATGTCTTTGGCCAGATGGAGAATCCTTCTGGTCGCCGGCGTGTTCGGCGCCACGTTGTCGTCTGCCCTTGGCAGCATTGTAGGCGGGCCTAGAACTCTGATGGCTCTGGCGCAGGACAGAGTGATTCCGTTTTCAAGGATTCTGGCACGCAGGAGCGACAGCGGCGAACCGAGAAACGCTATCGTTTTCACCGCGACGGTTATTTCGATTTGTCTTGTCGCCGGTGATTTGAACTCCATAGCTCCTCTTTTGACGATGTTTTTTCTGATAACATACGGAACGATTAATCTTGCCGTGCTGATTGAGCAGGGCACAGGGATTCCCTCATTCCGCCCTAGCTTCAAGCTTCCGCTGGCTGTTCCTCTCGTCGGCTCATTGTGGTGTTTTATTGTAATGATTTTTATAAATCCGTATTTCGCTGTCGCCGCTATAGCCGCGTTGTTTATCGTTTATGTGATTCAAGTTAAAAGAGGCCTAACGACGCCGTGGGGGGATGTTAGAAGAGCGCTTTTCGTGTCGATAGCCGAGTGGGCGGCAAAAACCGCGGCGTCTCTACCCGGAAACGCGAAATCATGGAAGCCCAATCTGGTTCTTCCGGTCGAGGAACCCGGCAAATGGCACAATATCCTTCAGTTCGTTAGAGATATATCCTTGCCCGGCGGCTCGCTCAGAATCTTTTCCATACGGGTTGTGCACAGGTCGGAGAAGTCTTCGCCCGGACTGTTCATGGGGGCTCTTGCAAGGATAAAACGACGTTATTCGGTCGAGTCTGAACAACCCGTATATGACGAAAAGCTCGAAGCAGAGATGGAAGAACTGGCCGATTCGTTGAAAAAAGACGGAGTGTTCACAGCCACAATGGCTCTCGAAAGCGACAGCTTTCTTGAAGGGGCAAGCCTTGCGATTCAGGTTATGAAAAGGATGTTTTTTCCTCCCAATATATTGTTCATGACAATGAGCGCGGACAGAGAAAAAGACCAAAAACTTGAACGTCTTATGGCTATCGGAATGAAAGAGAACTTGGGCATAATAATCCTTTCACACCACCCGAAGGCGTCCTTCGGTATCAGAAAGAGCGTCAATGTCTGGATGCGACACGGTAGCAAAAACATAAATCTGGCCTTGTTGACGTCAATGCAGTTGTCCAGAAATTGGTACGCAAAAATCAGAATCATGTCCGCTGCCGAAAGTGAAGATGAAAGAACAAAAGCTAATAAATCGTTCAGGAAGATAGCTCAGATAGCAAGGATGCCTGCGGACACCGAAATAATCGTTCTGGAAGGCGGTTTCGAGAAGGCTCTCAAAGAAGCGCCACCTGCAGATCTGAACATATTCGGACTGCCGGATGAAATCGATTGCGAGGCGATGCACAACGCCGCAGAGGCTATAAACGCTTCCTGTTTATTTGTAATGGATTCCGGCGAGGAGCGGGTATGGACTTAAAATATGGCATGGCGATATACAGTTTATAGTATTGGCCGATATTTGTTGTTAATTATTTAATAAGGAATATATAAATGACCATCTTATGGGTAGGCTTCTTTGCGCTAATATTCGGGCTTCTAGCTCTTGATCTCGGCGTCTTGAACAAAAAGGCGCATGAAATCAAGGCTCCGGAGGCTTTGCGCTGGACGGCTTTCTGGATAGCTCTGTCGCTGCTGTTTAACGTGGCCGTTTACTTCATGTATGAATACAACTTTCTTGGAGTGGGAGAGCATCCCGGAGCGGCAACCTCCGGGCGAGAGGCGGCTCTGAAGTTCTTCACGGGTTATGTGATTGAGAAATCCCTCAGCTTGGACAACATATTCGTAATCGCTTTGATCTTCAATTACTTCAAAGTCCCGCTCAAGTATCAACACAGGACTTTGTTCTGGGGAGTAGTGGGGGCGTTGGTTTTAAGAGGAGCGATGATTGTTGCAGGCTCCGCCCTCATAATGCGTCTCGAATGGATGATATATGTTTTCGGCGTGCTGCTTCTGCTTACCTCGGCCAAACTTCTTTTTCAAAAACATGACGATTTCGATCCGTCCCGCAATCCATTGTTGAAAATTGCAAGAAAAATCTATCCGGTGACGCCGGATTTTGAAGAACAGCGTTTTTTCTCACGAATCGATGGCAAGCGGGCGATAACTCCTCTTTTTCTCGTGCTGATTGTCGTTGAAAGCAGCGACGTCCTGTTCGCCGTCGATTCCATCCCCGCGATATTCGCCGTCACTTTGGACCCGTTTATAGTTTTCACATCGAATGTCTTTGCTATTCTCGGATTAAGAGCGTTGTATTTCGCTCTGGCCGCCGTCATGGGGTTATTCGCTTATTTAAAATACAGTTTGGTGTTCATACTGGCGTTCGTGGGCGTGAAAATGCTTCTAAGCCATCATCATCCGATTCCTGTCGCGGTGTCTCTTGCGGTGATAGCGGCATCGCTGGCGGCAGGAATAGCCGCGTCAATCATTGCGCAGAAAAGGCAGGCGGCGCGGCTTTGACGGTTAGCCCGTATTCTTTTACGAGAGAAGTACGGGCTAATGTTTGATGATTATTCACTGATGAATAAACCCGGATTCGTCGATAGAGCCGACGAACCGGGGCGATTTTCATAGCGGCGAACTGCTTTGTTGCCGACGCATTTTTTTGTTCATGAACCATAAGTTCTATTCACTGCAAAAATGCGTCTTGCGCCTCGCATTTCATCCGCTCTGAACAATCGCTCCCGAATCCTAGTGATGGATTCGGAATAAAACAGCGCGATTAGGTTTTAGAATCGTTCATTGGATGTCTTTGCACATTCGGGATTCAAGCGGATGGTCCACAATCCTGACGACTGACCCTTCAAACTCTACGCATGTTTTTTCTCTGAGGAAATCTTTCCATATTCTTAGAGTCTTGTGGTCGAGAACCCATAAGCCCGCAAGTATGTTAGCGATTTTTTCATAAAGCTGATTCGAATGTTATCGGACGATAAACACGGCTTAAATTCGGCCATAACGCATGTCGGGGCGGGGCCGCCGCCTGCTGCGCTTGTCTAGTAAGAATTCGTCATCTTGTGAAGTCTATTACAATCCCTCTCTCTCTAACAAGGTCGTTGATTATGTCGTCGATGTCTCTTCTGGTGACGCCGCCGAACTGAATCGGCTTAGTCTGCTGAATCAATTCGCCGGTATCCTCGTTGATGAGCTGCACTCTGAAACCGTTGTTCTGCGCCCACAGTCGAATCGCGAAAGGCGAATTTTGAATCTCTCTTCTTCTGTTGAACTGATCGAGAGCTTCAATGAGTTCGGCCCAAAGTACAGGATCGGGAAGGTCCATATCGGAATATGGGCGCGGTTTCTCTTTGCCCTGTTCGTCAGTGGCGTCTCTGTTTCTGTCGATTTTTTTTCCAACCGCGCCGGAAGCCGGACTCACAGGGTACTTGGCAACGCGCGTCTCGAAATCCGGGCCGACCTCTTTTATCGTTCTGCTGAAATCGTCTGACATTCAGTGTCTCCGCTCGATATTTGTATCATATTATAAAACAAAACGCGGCATCGGCGCGGTAGGCGCTTAGAAAAGAAAGCTCATGCGGCAAATCTATATCAGCATTCGCAGGTTTTGTATGTATAATATGTTGGAAAGGATTTTTGCGTTTGCGAGGAGGATGGCTCGGCTCGCCCGTAATATAGGCTGTCGAAACTGGAAAGGAGCTTCACTATGATACTTGTGGCTGCGGGAGAGGAAAGGATGTCCGGAAGGATATGCGACTCTCTCGTTGAATCAGGTTATGAAATATTAAGCGTGCCGGAAGGCGGCGTTATACCAGAGCTAGTCAAGGATAAGAAGCCGGACCTTGTTTTGATTGCAGGCGCAATGGCAGACATCGGAATAGTCGCGCTGTGCGAGGCGATAGCTGAAGCCGCAGGCGTGGCTAAGACTCCGATTGTGATTCTCTCGTCAAAAATGAATGCCGCAGAGAAACTGAGCGCATTCAGGGCGGGCGCGAGAAGAATCGTCACCGAGGCTGATCCGGAAGTTGTCGTGAAAGAAGTGGGCAGAACCCTCGAACAACTAGAAATATCAAAAAAAATAATGAAATATCACGAATCCTGCGGAGATGAATCGAAGGATTACGGGGTTTTTCCGGGGAATCTGGAGTCGGAGACTGAGCAATGCGAGCTTCGTGACATCTCTTCCGATGAAAAAGATAAGCAGGTCTGACTTCAGAAATAATGAAGACAAAAGAATCAGAATAGCAATTTTGATGTTCATCATTGACGACGGCATCAGGCGCGAAAGGGGAAGGCGATGAAAAAAACGGGAATAGCGGTTGTCGCGTTTATTGCGACTGTTTTTTTGTGGGGAGTGTGGCCGTCGAAAAGCGAGGGGGCGGAATTCAAAAGACCCATAACTCTGTCCCATCGCGGAGCTAACAAGGCGGCGGACGAAAACACGATGGAGGCTTATTCGCTGTCCGTCAGGCACGGCATGGACTTCATTGAGTGCGATCCGAGATTAACGTCTGACGGCGAGCTTGTGATAATGCACGACGCGGCGGTGGACAGGACGACATCCTCGACGGGAGCCGCAGCCGAAAAAACTCTTGCCGAAATAAAAAGCATAAGAACAAAAAACGGATATGAGATTCCGACTTTTGCCGAGGTTCTGGATTTCGCGTCGAAAAACGGAGTGAAGGTTTTCATAGACACTAAGATTCACAATGAAGAGTATCTCGCAAAAGTGATGGGATCTGTGCGAGAGATGGGGATGTCGGACAAAGTGGTAATGGGGCTGTGGACGGAGGGCGGATTAAGGTGGATGAGCAAGAATCATCCTGATATCGCGTGCAACCTGCCGTGGCCTGCGCCGATTCCAAGCCTGAAACAGATAAAGAAGCTGGGAGCCTCATGGGTCGGAATGCTTGCGGAGGCGGCGACGCCGGAAGTCATTGCCGACGCGCACGGCGCGAGATTGCGCGTTGTCACAATGCCGATAAACGACGTTCCCACAATGGTGGAAAAGACGCAGGCCGGAATGCATGTGATTCAGACAGACAACCCGGCTATTTTAGATGCCGTTCTCGGAGTGTTGGAATGGGCGGCTTCAAAAGGCGCGGACCCCAAGCCGTTGCTGCCGTTGGAGACGAAAAACGCGATGCCGTCCATACCGGAACGCCAAAAGATACAGAGCGAGGCGCCGGACGGGTTCACTGTGGTTCCGAGGCTTATGTTCCTCACAGGGCATATCGGGCCGCCGGACGCGATAGCGGTTAAACCGGGCAAAGCGAGCGTGGGAGACGGCTCTTTCGCGAACCCGACCACGCTTGCGGTTAATCCGGACACAGGTTCAAGAAAGATACCTTACGGCACGATGATATACATTCCCGGCGAAGGCTGGACGAAGGCGGAAGACAGATGCGGCAAATGCGTTGAAGAGGGATACGTCAGGCACAGGGCGGATTTGTGGCTGGGGAACAACGCGACGAAGGAAAAGGCATACGCGTTGACAGGCTGGCATTGGGTTCTGTTCGCTGAACCGAAATAGTATTTGTAAAAAACGCGCGGGGGGAGCGAAAAATGAAAAAACTTACTTCAAGGGAAAGAGTCAGAAGGGCTGTTCGCGGGCACGATGTCGATATGATTCCTCTAATGTTGCAGATCGAGCCGCACACGATTCTAACGCTCGCCACCAAAGTTCGGCCTCCGAAGAACCCCGTAAAAGCCGCGGCATGGAAGGCGCTTGCGGATTTTTCAGCGAACTTCCCGAATAAGGATATAGGTCAATATATGACCCTGCTGTCTCTGAATTACGCAAAGGATTATTTCAGCGAACTCGGCGGAGATTTCTCCGATTATCTGTGGACTCCGATTCCGCTTTGGTTCCGGGGAGCAGGATTCAAAGAAGATAAGCTCTTCATAAAGGATATGTACGGCGAGAAGCACTTTATCGGCGGGCAATATCTCGAAATGGGAGAATTGCCATGCCCGGATAAAGACACACTCGCGGCGTACCAGTTTCCCGATGTGTCCCATCCCGTAAATTTCTCCCATGTGAGAATCGCGCGGCGCGCGAACCCGGACGCGTTCATGCTCGGCTGCGCTCCCGGAGTTCAGGACTGGGGGCAGCGGTTTCACCCGATGCAGTCGATATACACGGGGATGATAGAGTACCCTGAAATCATAAAGGGCTTCTTCGAGAAACTGTGCGACCATTCGCTCGTCATAATACGGGGGATGCTCGAAGCCGGGTGCGACGCCATTTGCGTGCAGGACGATTACGGCACGCAGCAGAGCATGCTGATAAGCAAAAAGATGTGGACGGAGTTCACGTATCCGATGATAAAGAGGCAGATAGAGGAGATACACGCCTGCGGCGGGATCGCGATGCTGCACTCGTGCGGAGTGGTGGCTCCGCTGCTGGACAAGCTCGCGGACGCCGGCCTTGATGTGCTGCATCCGTTCCAGCCTCTGCCGGGGAACGATTTGGCGGCGGCGAAAAAGGAATACGGAAACCGATTGTGTTTCGCGACGGGCATGTGCGTGCAGAGAATCGGACAACTATCCCCGGAGGACGCTTATAAAGACATAGTCGGCGCGGCGAAGGTCGCGGCGGAGGGCGGACGGTTCATACTCGCGCACACCAACGGTCTGCAGAACGACACCCCGATAGAGAACCTTAAGGCGATGTTTGAGGCGATAGACGACGTGAGGGCATTCAGATTCTAGCGCGTCGCATTCAGAGTTTTAAGGAAGCGGAGCGGGAAAACATTTATTTGCGAAAAAATGCTTTCCCGGCGAACTCATAGAAAAATCCATTTAAGCATGAGTATAATAACACTATGCCGAGCGCAATCGAGAGACAGACGGCCGAGATGCTTGCCGCGCTGGACGCGAAGGACCCGTATACCCGACTTCATAGCGAAAGGGTGGGCATGTTGATGGGCAGGTTCGCCGCGGCAATGTCCCTGCCGTTGCCGCAGGCAAAAGAAATGACGATAGCCGGGTTGCTCCACGACACAGGCAAGCTGGACACGCCGGATGAATTGCTCGAAAAGATATCGCAAGGCGAACCATTTGAAAACGATGCGCAGAAGGAAGATATGAAACGGCATGTGGACGCCGCGAGGATAGCCCACATCGACCTGCCGGCCACCGTGAAGCTGGCGATAAGGCATCACCATGAGAAGTGGGACGGAAGCGGCTATCCGGACGGGTTGGCGGGAACGGATATACCGCCGACGGCCCGGATGCTTGCGGTCTGCGACGTGTATGACGCGATATCCGCAGAAAGGCCGCAAAGGAAAGCTCTAGCGCCGAGAAAAGCGGCGGCGGCGCTGCGAAAACTTGAAGGCTCCAAGTTGGACCCGAAACTGACTGAAGTTTTTATACGAAAAGTCGCGGAACCCGGCGCTAATATTTCTCTGCTCGAAAGATTGCTGCGTTTTTTCTCTTTGCAAAGAACAAGCAAATAGATATCAGAATTGTTGTTGAGTCGACTGGATGAACCTCTGAGTTCCGCTCATTCCTGAAACAGCGCGCGCGGCTTCGGCGAGTTTATCGACCTGACCGGGTTTGCCGACCCAGTTGTCGCGCAACACATCGTCGTCCAGCCGCGCGATCAGGGAGCAGATGCTGAAAAGGAGATAGGCGATAACCACCACGTCGTCCATGAAGGCCAGAGGCCCGACAAGCTGCATGAGAACTAGGTCGGTCGGCAAAATAAGGTATGCTGCAAGAACGCCGATCTTGATTTTTTCGGCTATCGGAACCCTCTCGTCGACGGCGAGATTCCCTGCGAGAAGGACTATTCCGGGAATGAATTCAACGATTTCCATAAAGCCCTTCGTCAATTCGAAAGCGTCCTCTTCGTCAGCTTTTTCGGAGAGAGACACGGCGATGTCCGCCGCGCGAGTGGCGGCTTTTTCGTTCGCTTCGGCGAGCGAAGCGCGTATTTTTTCGAGCCATTTCTGACGATAACCCATAAGACCTCATCCTATGCGGCGCGAGCCGGCGCGTCGCCTATTTTTCCATTATTCCCACTGTAATGAGAGTCTTCGACGCGTCGTTCGAGTCCTGCGTGACGGAGACCGATTTCATCGCGTTGTTTTCTTCGCTTGTGAAAATGATGGTCTTCTGCGTCGCGGTCATATCGACCACGTTGGCGTTCTTCAGAACGCCCCTGTAGTATTTGCCGACTTTATCAATCGAATCCGAAGTGGAAAGAGTGGCGCCTTTGTATGTGCCTTTGTTTTCGCCGTGCGATGAAACGCTGCCGCCTGTGACGACCTTAGCGCCCGGATACGCGAGAGCGCCGAGGGCCTTCAAGTCGGCTTCGTTTGTTTCGACGACCGTCACATTGCCCTTTTCGTCGCGCACTTCGAGCTTGCCGCCGTCTTTTCCCGCTTTGAACTCCGCGTTCACATCTTTGCCTTCGACAGAAATGTTGGTTCCTCTCCCGTCAGTCTTTATCTGAACCTGCTCTCCGTTTTCCCCTTTGACGGAAATATCCACGCCGCGCTTGGAACAACCGGCGGCGCAGACAACCGCGACAATGAGAGCGGCTGTGAAGAGTCTGGATGCGATCTGCCTGTTCATTGCTTCCTCCCAAATTTTGATTGTTAGATTATATATCTTCATGGGTTAAAATTGAAGAAGCCGGGTTCGGATTCAAGATGACTCGATGAAACGGCGCTATAATAGCAGACTAAAAAGGACTGCGGTCTTGAACGCGCGGGGGATGATATGAAACGAACGAAGATTAATGCGATATTTGCGGTTTTGCTGTGGGCGGCGCTCGCAACTCAGCCCGCGCGATGCGAGGAGCCTTGCGTCGACGGGGCTAAGAAATGCTCCGATGACGCTTACGCGGCGACGGCGTGCGAGTCGGGGGAATGGAAACGCGTTGAATGCATGCGCGACTTCGGCATGTTGTGCGATTCCGGCGAGTGCGTGGAGCCGTGGCGCTACGGCAGCCCAGCGTGGCCGAAGGCCGAGGACGAGCCTCGCTCGACGAAGGAGTCTCTTGCGGAGAAGGCCGCGTATTTTGAGGAACAGGCTGTCAGGCTTCACTTGCATCCGAAATTGAAATGGATAAATCCCGTTGTTCTGCCGTGCGCGAAGGCGGATTGCGCTCCCGGACAGAATCCGCCGTGTCTCGACTGCTCCAAGGCCGAACCTCAAGAGGAGATGGCGGCGTGGCGGGACGTGGAAAGCTGGCTTTCGGGAGAGAATGACGGGCTGTGGAACGCGCTGTACACGGCGGCTCAGGCTTTCAAATACGCCGTGACTCGCGACGAGCAAACTCTCAAAAATATAAAACTGCTTCTCGAAGGCGAAGTCACCCGGATGAAGATAACGGGCGTCCCCGGCCTGCTCACGCGGCAGTATGTGATGCCGGGCATCCCCGGCCTTTCGGCTCCCGAAGACTTGTCTCATTATACCGTCGACGCGGACAAGCTTAACAACAAGTGGGTGCGGATAGGAGATGAGGGGTGCGTCTGGTCGGTGGACCCGGCGACGATGCAATGGCAAAAGTCCGACCACTGCGGCCTCGAAGAGTACGCGGGATGGAAGTGGCTGGACAACGTCAGCAAGGACGAATACTCCGGACACATGTTCATGCTGGCCGCGCTCTCTCAGCTTGTGGAAGATGAAGAGGTCAGGGCGACAGTGGCGGATATGGCGGGTCAGGTCGGCGCTCACATGGTCAGGAACGGAATGGATTTCACTGACTGGGACGGGCGCGTAACCGAACACGGAAAAATCAGGGCGGGGGTGATGGACGACTTCGTCGGGTTCAACGCGGCTATGGCGCTGTCTTTCATAAAAGTCGCGCATGCGGCTTCCGGCAATGAGAAACTCGATAAGTGGTATAGGGACTGCCTGTTGCAGAAGAGCGGGAAGGTCGTTTGCATCAAAGGCAAGAACGAGCCTGCGCGCGATTACACGAAATACCTTCCGACCAACGGGTTCTTCAGAGGTTTCGAAGGCTGTTACAGCAACTACAACGGAGTGTCGATGCACATGCTGAGCCTGTTTGATTTAATCTGGCTTGAGCGGGATCCCGAACTGAAGGAAATCTATCAGCAGACTCTGGACGCGGATGTAATGAGGGCGGAGGGGCAGCCGCGCGCGGTGATAAACCAGAACAACGCTTGGTTCGACTTTATGTGGGCGGCGATGAAGCGCGTCGGCCCCGGCTCCGACGGGCACGCTTACGGCGCGGTGGACAACGGCATACGGATGCTCAAACAGTTTCCCGCCCGAAAGAGGCTTCAGGAAATAAAATGTCCGCCGGACAAATGCAAGCCTTACTGCGAGGACAGGGCGGGGCGTCAGACTGGGAATTACGCGCGGCCCATAGCGGAAAGATGCGTCCGCCATTTCGTGTGGTGGGGCGACCCTTACGGTTTAGGCGACTGCGAAGCCGACCCCCGCATTGTTCAGCCTCCGCAGGACTATCTGCTTGCTTACTGGATGGGAAGATATTTCGGATTCATCAGCGAAGACATGTGACGCGAAGGCAACCTCTCGCGCGGCGGCAAAGGGATAAAGATGGCTGATTTAATACTGGTAAGGCATGGAGAGACGCAAGGCGAATCTTCTATCCGGTTGTACGGAAGCACGGACATAGAGTTGAGCGAAACCGGACGCGAGCAGATGAAAAGGGCGGGGGAGGCGCTTTCGGGGATGGAATTCCGCAGCGTAGCGTCAAGCCCGCTGAAGCGCTCGCGCGAAGGCGCCGCTATTGTTTCCGCCAACTCCAGCGTGGAACCTGTCGCTTTTGACGGATTGAGAGAAATTGGATTCGGTCTCTGGGAGGGATGGAGCCTTGCGGAAGCCGAAGCGAGAGACCCGGTCGCATTCAACCTCTGGAAAACGACCGGAACGGACTTCACTTTTCCCGGCGGCGAGTCTAAAAAAGGATTCTTCCGAAGAGTCGCCGTGGCTGCGGCTGAAATTTTTCCTAGGCTGGAAACCCCTGCGCTGGCGGTTCTGCATAAGGGAGTCATCAAAGGCGTTCTTGCCGGGCTTGCCGGAACCGATCCTGTGGATTACGCAAATTCTCCGGTGGAACTCGGTTCGATTTTCAGGCTGAACAAATCAAACGGCAAATGGATAGTCGTATCGTTTAACGAGACCGATCACCTTCGAGAACTGCGCATCCCCGGCTCAGCATGACAATAATCCCATTCTGATTATCATTCAGTCGAAGGTTGCGCCATTTTTTGTCGACCGGGCAGCCGCGATGCGGAAAAGACGCGAGCGCAAGCTAAAAACGCGTTGTGCGATATTTCGTTTTATGGTATATTAGTCAACTATATGAAAAACGCCTTTTAAATCAAAACGGAGAGAAAATATGAAACCATGTCACGTTTTCCATGTGGCTCCGTCGCTTCCGGAAAAACTGAATACTTTGATGGAGCTTGCGTATAACATCAGATGGAGTTGGGATCACGATACGGTGGACCTGTTCCGCAGACTCGACAGAGACTTGTGGGACAACATGTACGGCAACCCGGTGAAGATGCTGGGGCATATCAAACAGAACAGGCTGAAGGAAGTCGAGAACGACGACGCGATAATGGCCCACCTCGAACGCGCGTATGAGAGCCTAGTTGAATATCTCGGCGAACCGAAAACATGGTATCAGACTTATCAGAAGCCGAAATATCCGCTCGAAGTGGCTTACTTCTCGATGGAGTTCGGACTCACCGAATGCATCACCAACTATTCGGGCGGTCTGGGACTGCTCTCCGGAGACCATATCAAGGCGGCCAGCGACCTCGGCATTCCTTTCACGGGGATCGGCCTGTTGTATCAGGAAGGTTATTTCGCTCAGTATCTCAACGCGGACGGATGGCAGAACGAGAAGTATCTCGACAACGATTTCTTCACAATGCCGATTAGGCAGTTGACGGACAAAGACGGCAAGCCTGTAAGGATACAGGTGGAGTACCCGACCGGAACGGTGACTGCGCAGGTGTGGAACATTCAGGTCGGCAGAAACATGCTTCTGCTGCTCGACACGAACCTGCCGGAAGCGAACAGCCCCGAAGACTGCAAGATTACCGGCGCGCTGTACGGCGGCGACATCCACCAGAGGATGAAACAGGAGATATTGCTGGGGATAGGCGGCGTGAGGACGCTGGTCGCCGCCGGGATTGAGCCGAACGTCTATCACATGAACGAGGGCCATTCGGCGTTCCTGAGCATGGAGCGAATTGCCAGATACATGAGGATCAAGAACCTTGACTTCTGGGAGTCCAGATCGGTTGTGAGAGCGAGCAACGTTTTTACTACTCACACGCCCGTTCCAGCCGGCATCGACATTTTCTCTCCGGACATCGTGGTCAAGTATTTGAAAAGATACATCGACGCTCTGGGAATCAGCGAAGACGCATTTCTCGGTCTGGGAAGACAGAATCCGTCGGACAAGGCCGAGAGTTTCAGCATGGCGGTGTTTGCGATAAAGAACGCGGCGCTGATAAACGGCGTCAGCGAGCTTCACGGAGACGTGTCAAGAAAGATGTTCGCCGGAATTTGGCCGGACGTTCCGGTGGACGAAGTGCCGATTACTCACGTGACGAACGGCGTCCACACTCTTTCATGGGTGTCGAAGGAAATGACCGACCTGCTCGACAGATATCTCGGCCCGAAATGGAAAACGGACCCGACGGACAAAGAGCTGTGGAAAAGAACGGATGTGATTCCGCCCGAGGAGTTGTGGAGGACGCACGAGCGGCGGCGGGAGAGGCTGGTGGCGTTTGCCAGAAGGAAACTTGCCCAGCAGCTTGAGTCGCAGGGCGCTCTTTCGTCGGAAGTCCGCAAGGCCGCCGAAGTCCTCAACCCAGAGGCTCTCACCATAGGCTTCGCCCGCAGATTCGCCACTTACAAACGCGGCGACCTGCTGATGAGAGACCCTGAAAGGCTCATAAAGCTCCTAAACGACAAAGACAGACCGGTTCAGATTATTTACGCCGGGAAAGCGCACCCGCGAGACGTCGAGGGCAAAGAGGTTATCAAACACATCATCCATCAGGCCAGACGTCCCGAACTGCGCTCCCACATCGTCTTTCTGGAAAACTACGACATCTTCCTTGCCCGCTACATGACTCAGGGAGTGGACATCTGGCTGAACACGCCGAGGCGTCCGATGGAGGCCAGCGGCACTAGCGGAATGAAAGCCACCGTCAACGGCGCTCTTAACATCAGCGTGCTGGACGGCTGGTGGTGCGAGGGTTATAACGCCGACCTCGGATGGGCTATCGGCCACGGCGAGGTGTATGACAACTATCAGTATCAGGATGAGATTGAAGCCAATCAGTTATATGAAATATTGGAGAAAGAAGTCGTTCCCCTTTATTACGAACGCGGCTCGGACGGTCTGCCCCGCAGATGGATTCAGATGATGAAGAACTCGATGAAAAACAACTGTCCGGTCTTCAACACGAACCGGATGGTTCAGCAATACGCTGTCGAGACTTACGACCCCTGCGCCCGCAGACACGATATGCTCACTGAGAACGATTGCGCCGAAACGCGAGCTTTCACTCAGTGGAAAATCAAAGTCCGGAGCGTTTGGAAAAACCTAAAAATCCGCTCTGTGAAATGCAACGGCGGCGACATGGTCAAAGTCGGAGACAAGATGGAGATCGAGGCGCAGGTGGAGTTGGCCGGTCTAACGCCCGAAGATGTTCTCGTTCAGAGCGTGCACGGCCCTCTCAACGCCGACGGCTTGATAGACAAGCCTTCCATTGTGACGCTTCAACCGGCGGGAACCACAGGCGACGGCGCAACCGTCTTCAAAGGCGACATAACGGCGGTTAACAGCGGAAGGCACGGCCACACCCTGCGCGTCATTCCGACCAACAAGAGCCTTCAGGACCCGTTCAAGATGGGACTTATTCTCTGGGCATGAGCGAAGATTATCCCGGCTCGCCTCCCATAGGCGAGCCGGGGCGGTTTTAATTGCGTTAAACCCGGTTCAACCCGAATCCGTCATTGAAGAAATTACTTGAGGATTTTAATTCTATCCAGAGGCCAGAATCTAGCCCATCCTTTGCTGCGCACGTTTTTCAGAGGCAGCGGACCCCAGACATGACTGTCGTTGCTGTTGTTCCTGTTGTCTCCCATAAGGAAGACATGTCCTTCGGGCACTTTCACGGCCGCCATATTGTAGAGGGGAGGGGCCTTGATATAAGGCTCGTTGATTGGCATGTGATTTACATAGACTGTGAGGTCTCTTACTTCAATGGTGTCTCCGCCGACCGCGACGACACGCTTAATGAAATTGGTTTTCGGGTCTTTCAGGAACGGTATGGGGATAGGGCGGGGAGTGCGTTCTCCGTCCTGATTGAACACGATAATCTCGCCGCGTTGCGGCTCCCTGAATCGATACGTGAACATGAACCCGACGACCCTGTCGCCTATGTAGATAGTCGGTTCCATGGAGCTTGACGGGATGACATAGGTTTGAAGGATGAAGGGGCGGATTATCCCGAACGCGACGATAAACGCCAGAACTATCGCCTGAAGAAGGTCTCTGACATATTGCTTAGGAGTCGGTTTGACAAAGAAAACGGCGGTCTGCTCTCCGTGTGGAGAAGAGACTGCCACTTTAGTTTTTCCTGTGGGTTTAAGGGGCTTTATCTTGAATGTGACGGAGCCGCCCCGGGCTGTTTTTTCTTCTTTGTATTTAAGCTTGCGGCACTCGGCGGTCACCGGAATGTCTTCTTTGACCGCCTTGCCTTTTGAGTCTTTGAAAGAACATTTTACGACAACTTCGGAAAGTCCGTCGGACACCACTGAATCCGGCTTGACCTCCACCCGCATTGATGGGCTGTTGTCCTTACCGTCGGGCATCTTCAAAACCGAAGCAACGCCGGCGTCACGTCGCGCTTTCGGAGGATTTCTGTTTCTTCCTGACGACGATGCGCTCTTTTAGTCTCGCGGATTTGCCTGAAAGGTCGCGCAGATAGTACAAGCGGGCGCGCCTGACCTTGCTGTGGCGGACGATGGTGACTTTTTCCACCCTCGGCGAGTGCAGCGGGAACGTTTTTTCAACGCCTATGGAGAAGGATGTCTTGCGCACGGTGAACGTCGCGCCCAGCCCCCCGCCTCTCTTCCTTATCACCACGCCCTGAAACACCTGCGTGCGTTCTTTGCCGCCTTCGACAATCTTATGGTCCACTTTCACCAAATCCCCGACTTCGAACTTCGGGATGTCTTCGGCCTTTTTCATGTAGTCTTTTTCAAACTGCTCAATCGCCTTGATTCTCATACCGCTGCTCCTGTCTTTAATCTTATTCGTTAAGGTTCCGCGATCTCGCGGCCTTTATTCGTTTCCAGAACATTTCAGCGACTCGATGAACTTTACATCTTTGTCGCTCAATTCCGCGCCTTCCAGCAGGTCCGGCCTTCGCCTGAAAGTCGTCTCCAAACTTTTAAGCCTTCGCCATTCGGCGATTTTTGCGTGATGCCCGGATATAAGTTCCTCCGGAACCGCCATCCCCTCGAACTCCGGGGGGCGGGTGTAAAGCGGCGGGCCTAAGAGGGAGTCCTCGAAGGTGTCAGTCTCCGCCGATTCGGCGTTGCCGAGCGCTCCCGGAACAAACCGGGCCGCCGCCTCGATCATCGCCAGCGCCGCAAGCTCGCCGCCCATAAGCACGAAATCCCCGATGGAAATTTCATCCGTGGCCCTGCTTTCGACAACCCGCGCGTCTATTCCGCCGTAGTGTCCGCAGACGACCGTCCATTCCGGAGTCTCGCCATATTTGCGGGCGAGGGCAGAGTCGAACTTGCGGCCTCGCGGCGTCGTGAACACCACCGGCATCCTTCCGGGAGTTCCCGGAGCCCCGGCCACGTCGTCTATCGCCGCCGCAAGCACATCCGGTTTAAGAATCATCCCGGCCCCTCCGCCGTACGGTGTGTCGTCGACGGTTCTGTGCTTGTCGCAGGCCCAGTCTCTCAGTTGCGTCGCCGAGACCTCTATAAGACCTTTCTCTCGGGCTTTCCCAACCAAGCTCAACCCGGCGTAGAATTCCACCAGTTCCGGAAAGAGCGTTATCACGTGGACTTTCATGTCGTCCAAGCCTTGTCGATTGTCATCGCGCCGCGCTCTAGGTCGATCTCTTTGACGCACGCTTTTATCGCCGGCGCCAGATATTCAGTTTTTCCGTCCGCGGAACGAATCACATAAAACTCGTTGCCGCTCGCGGACATCACAGCCTCCAGAATCCCCAACTCTTCCCCTCCGGCGTCGAACACCTTGAGGCCTTCTAGTTGGTAGACGTAGTATGTGTCCTTCTCAGTTATCGGAAGGGTTTCCTCCTCCGGAATCCTGACCAGACAGCCCTTGAGCTTGGCCGCGTCTTCCGGGGTGTCGATCCCCTCGAATTTCAGCAACACGTTGCCCGAATGCTTCTTCGAGCCTTCCAGCCTGAGTTCGCCGGGGCCTCCGGGTTTGCCTTCGGCCTTCTCCACAACAACTTTCTTCAGGAGAGCGAACCTGTCGGGGTCGTCGGTGAGAAGCGAAACCTTCACCCATCCCCTTATGCCATGGGAACCTCTGACGATTCCGATGTTGACAAGCCGGCTCATCCGAGAAGCTCTATGGATACCTTTTTGCCGTCTTTCACAGCCGCGGCTCTTACAATCGTGCGGATGGCGTTGATTATCCGCCCCTGTTTTCCGATCACTTTTCCGATGTCCGATTCAGCGACTTTGATCTCGTACACGACCGCTTTTTCGCCCACGACTTCGGATATGGTCACTTCTTCAGGAGTGTCGACTATCGACTTCACCAGCAGTTGCAGTAATTCGTTCATACGAACACCTCCTCCCGGACATTCCGTCAACCGGCGCTTACTTGCTCAGCAAGCCTTTGGCCGATAGCAGTTTTTTAACCGCGTCGCTCGGCTGCGCGCCTTTGTTCAACCAATCCAGAACCCGGTCTTCGTTCAGGGTTATGGATTCGGGGTAGTTCGCCGGATCAAAGTGTCCCAGTATCTCCACGAATCTTCCGTCTCTGGCCTTCGATTGCTCGGCCGCAACGACTCTGTAGTGCGGGACATGCTTCCTTCCGGTTCTTGCCAGTCTCAACCTTACCGCCACATTTCACCTCCGGTCAATCTTATAATTATATACTATTTATCTAAATTTTCCAAACCCCGGCTGCCTCATCGCGCCTTTTTGCATCTGGGTTATCATCTTCTTCATCATGTCAAACTGCTTCAGAAGCTGGTTGACTTCCTGCACCGTCGTCCCGCTTCCTTTCGATATCCGTCTCTTTCTGCTCGCGTTTATCACTCCGGGATTCTTTCGCTCGTCCGGAGTCATCGAGCAGATTATCGCCTCGATTCTTCCCACCTGCTGCTCGGCCATGTCGTCAGACACATGCTTCTTCAGGCCGCTGAAACCGGGTATCATCCCCAGCAGATTGGCTATCGGGCCGAGTTTCCTGACCTGTTTTATCTGATTCCTGAAATCCTCAAGGTCGAACTTGTTGGACATCAGTTTCTTTTCGAGTTTTCTGGCGTCCTCCTCGTCCAAGTTGGCCTCGACCTTTTCTATCAGGGAAAGCATGTCTCCCATGTCGAGGATTCTTGAGACGAACCTGTCGGGATGGAAAGATTCGAGAGCGTCGAACTTTTCCCCGGTTCCGATAAGCTTGATAGGCTTGCCGGTGGCGTACTTTACCGAAAGGGCGGCTCCGCCTCGGGTGTCGCCGTCCATCTTGGTCAGCACGATCCCCGTCACTCCCACCGGGTCGAAGGAAGTGGCGATGTTCACCGCGTCCTGCCCGGTCATTCCGTCCACCACCAGAAGAACTTCAGTGGGATTCACGGCGGATATGATGGCGCGCACTTCCTCCATCATCTTCTCATCCACGTGCAGGCGGCCCGCAGTGTCAAGCAGCAACAAATCATAGTTGTTGTCTTCAGCGTGAGAGACGGCCTTGCGCGCGATGGAAACGGGATCGTTGTCGCCTTCCGGGAAGAAGAAGGAGACGCCCGTTTTTCCAGCGACGATTCTCAACTGCTCAATTGCCGCCGGACGGTAAATGTCCAGAGGCGTGGCGAGGACGCGTTTGCCTTTTTTCGACTGCTGGCCCGCGAGCTTGCCGCAAGTGGTCGTTTTGCCTGAGCCTTGAAGCCCGCAGAGCAAATACACTGTGGGTTTCTTCGGGCCTGTAGCCAGCGCGGCGTGTTCGCCTCCCAGCATGTCTATCAGATTGTCTTTAACTATCTTGAAGAACTGCTGGTGCGGGGTGAGGCTCTTGAGAACTTCCTCGCCCATCGCGGCTTCTTTCACGTTGGCAATGAACTTCTTGACAACCTCAAAATTCACGTCGGCGTCGAGCAGGGTGAAGCGAAGCTCGCGCAGCGCCTCCTGCACATTGCTTTCGGTGATGCGGCCTTTGCCGCCCAGCTTGCGGAATATCCCGCCTAGCTTCTCTGTAAAGCTGTCAAGCATACCCTACCCCGGACGCTCGGAACTGAACGTCCCTCTCAAAGCAACAAAATAGTGTAGCCCCGCCGTTTTTTTTTGTCAAACGCTGGAATAATTTGTTTTTCAACCGCCCGCAGACGGTTTGTCCGCCGATGACGAGCCGGAAGACCGCGTGCGCGGTATCGTCATCCTCAAATCCGTTTCTTTGCCAGCAGCAGAGAGTTCGTCACCACAGACACGGATGAAAGAGCCATCGCCGCTGACGCCACCATGGGATTAAGGGTGAATCCGAAGAATGGATAAAGTATCCCTGCGGCTATAGGGATGCCAGCCACGTTGTACGCAAAAGCCCAGAAGAGGTTCATTCTGATGGTCTTGAGGGTTGCGCGGCTCAGCTTTATCGCAGCCGGAACCACCATCAAATCATCTCGGATGAGAGTCGCGCCGGCCGCTTGCATCGCTATGTCAGTTCCGGAGCCGAGCGCGATTCCGATGTCGGCGGCGGCGAGCGCAGGGGCGTCGTTGATTCCGTCCCCGACCATCGCCACGATTTCCCCGTCCGCTCGCAGCCGGTTTATCACATCCGCCTTGCCTCCGGGAGCGACTTCCGCGACCACCCTCGTTATCCCGGCTTTCGCTGCGATTGCCTGCGCCGCGCGCGCGTTGTCTCCCGTAAGCATCACGACGTCGAGTCCGCTGCGTTTCAACTCGGCGGTCGCCTCTGCAGCGTTCTCCTTCAGAGTGTCCGCCACCGCGATAACTCCCAGCGGGGTTTCTCCTTTTGACACATAGACAAGGGTTTTTCCTTCAGAATAAAGTTTTTCGAGCGCGCCGGACATGGAATCGAACGATATGTTTTTCATCTTCATGAATTTTTCGTTTCCCACCGCTGATATAACACCGGAAATATCCGCCTCCGCTCCCAATCCCGGTTCGGCTTTGAAAGACGCTGCTTTTACAGTCGGAACGCCCATCTCGGACGCTCTTAAAATTATCGCGGACGCTATCGGGTGCTCCGAATCGCTCTCGACGGACGCGGCGACAGAAACAACCTCGCGCTCGTCAATGCCGGGGGCGGGGACGATGTCGGCGACGGATGGTTTTCCTCTAGTGAGAGTGCCGGTTTTGTCGAACACGACGGTGGTGAGTCTGCCCGCTATTTCGAGCGTTTCGCTCTTTCGTATAAGAATCCCCATCGATGCGCCGCGACCGGAGCCGACCATTATCGCCGTCGGCGTGGCAAGCCCCAGCGCGCAGGGGCACGCTATTATCAGCACGGATATGAATATGAGCATCGAGAATTGAAAAGATTGCTGAGCGGCAAAATACCAAACGGCGAAAGAGAGAACCGCGATTGCGATGACAGCCGGTACGAACACCGCCGCAACCCTGTCGGCAATCCTTTGGATGGGAGCTTTCGAGCCTTGCGCCTCCCTCACCAGACGTATTATCTGAGACAGCGCGGTGTCGTCTCCTATCCGCGCGGCCTTGATTCTAAGGCTTCCGGTGGAATTGACGGTCGCGCCCGTCGCCTCGTCCCCGACGGATTTTTCCACCGGCGCGCTTTCCCCCGTAAGCATGGATTCGTCGACGGCTGACGAGCCTCCAACAACCACGCCATCGACCGGGACGCTCTCGCCGGGTTTCACAACTACGATATCTCCCACCGCCACGTCTTCAATAGGGACTTCGATTATGCTTCCGTCTCGTTCGACCCGCGCAGTCGCAGGGCGAAGCCCCATTAGACGCCGTATCGCCTCCGTCGTTCTGTCCTTCGCTCGCGCTTCAAGCATCCTTCCGAAAAGTATCAAGGTGATTATCACGCAGGCGGTCTCGTAATATACATCCGGATGTTTTCCCGCTTCCGAAAAAAGACCGGGCGCGAAAGTCGCTGCGGCGCTGTATATGTACGCTGCGGATGTCCCCACCGCCACCAGCGTGTTCATATCCGCGGCGCGGTTTAAAGCTGATTTATAGAATCCTTTGAAAAAACCGCTTCCGGCCCAGAACATGACCGGAGTCGAGAGTAAAAACAACAGGAGGTTGGGAGTCTGTGAATGATGAGCCGCCCCGCCGCCGAACATTCCTCTCATGCTCAGCCATGCCACGGGGAGAGTCAATACCGCGCTGAAGATGAACTTGTTTCGCAGAGATACGAACTCTGCCCGTTTAGAAGCGCCGTCGTCGAAGCCCGTATCTCCGCTTTTAAGAGCCTCGGCCTTGTAATCGCCCGCTTTTTCTATCGCAGCGATTATCCTTGAATGAGATAAAGCGCCCGGCGAGAAATCCACCATCGCTTCCTGAGTCGCGAAGTTGACGTTTGCGCGAATCACGCCGGGCAGCGCCCGGAGCGCGGTTTCAACTCTCGACGCGCATGATGCGCAAGATATTCCTTTAATTAAAAACGACGCTCTTTCTAGGGGAACCTTGTACCCCATTGATTCAACGCGGGATATAAGCGTTTCAGGGGATATTTCTTTTTCATCGTATGATACGGAAGCGTTCTCCGCCGCGAAGTTTACAGCCGCGCTCTTTACGCCGGGCAGGGTGGACAGCCTTTTTTCAATATTTGCTGCGCATGACGCGCACGACATCCCGGATACAGGCAGAATCAGTTGCCGCGAGTTCTTCAGTTGATTATGATAAATTTCATTATCCATATAAATTCACCTGAAATTATAACAAAAATAAATCGTCAAAAGTTCAAGGCAGATAAAAGCAAGGCAATAACGACAAAACCGACAACAAATAAAAAACAATATCAAACAAAGAAATATTTAAAATGAGCCTTGACAGGAAAAAAGGCATAGTTATACTTTTCACAAAGCGACCGACCGGTCGGTCGGCGGCTCGTCACTCGGAGGCGCGTTAAATGAAATCTCAAAAAAGCAAGTTTATAAAGATGTTTTTGTTGGCAGGTATGATTATTGTGAATGCCTGTCACGCTCATGGAGCCGATTTAGAAAAGGAAATCTCGCTTGCCGACGCCCCGATTACTTTAGATAGGGCGATAAGCATAGCCATGACCAACAGCCGGAGCCTGAAGGCAACGGTTGTGGAATTGGAAAAGTCCCGAAACCAAGTGTCCGAAGCGCGCGCGCAGTTCGGCACGCAGATAGGCATTGAGGCCACATACCAGAGAGTCAACGATCCTTCGAGTCTTTCATCGCCTGTTTACATGCCGATGGACATACAGGACTATTTTAATCCGGGAGTGATAAGCGCGACCGGCACGGCTGTTATCGGCGGATACGGCGGCCTGTATGTCGCCTCGCCCGAACCGACGCTTATCGAGTATTCCCTTAATAAGGATTGGCAGCACGGGGTCGATTTGAACATTACCAAACCCCTCATTGTTTTCGGCAAGAGAGAGGACGCGGTCAACTCGCTGAAAAAGCAGCGCGAGCAGGCTCTTCTGGGCGTCGAAGTGGAAAAAGTGCTGCTCACGGAGAAAGTAAAGGAAAGCTTCTTCAATCTGCTGCTCATGAAGGAAGTAGTGAAAACGCAGAAACAGTCGCTCGCGCAGGCGGAAGCTCATTATAAAGTGGCCGAGAGCAGGCACGACGTGGGGATGGCCCCGAAATTCAGCGTTATAAGAGCCAAGGTTGAGGTGGAGAGCGCAAAGGAATCCCTTTCGGGCGCGGAAAAGGGGTTCGAGTTGGCCCGAATGGCCCTCAACAACACTCTTGGCCTTCCGGTTGAGAACAAAACCGAAATCTGCGACAGTGGCATCTATAAATTGGTTGAGCTTAAAGAAATAGGCGTTTATCACCAACTCGGGACTGAGAACAGGCGCGAACTGGATCAGATAAGGCTGGCAAAAGAACAAGTCCTGCTAGCCGGAAGATTGCAGGAGATGAAGCCGTCGATAGCGTTCGCGGGAGTGTACAATCTTTCCTCTCGCGGCTCAGGCTTTGGCTCGGAGAACTCGTGGCGCGCGGTGCTTGCAGGAGATATTCCGTTGTTCGACGCCGGGGTGTCGCGGACGAGGAAAGCTCAGTCCAAGAGGACATACGACAAGGTGTCGTTGTCGGAGATCGACCTGAAAGAAGGCATATCGCTGCAGATAAGCCAAGCGTATCTTTCTTTGGTTGAGGCGGAGCTGAGGCTGGAGACCTCCGCCGCCATGCTGGAAGCGGCGGAAGAGGCGTACAGGATGGCGGACATCGGGTTCAAAGAAGGCGTCACGGCTGCGATAGACCTTATAGACGCCGAGCACGCGCTCACTCAGGCGCGTTTGAACCGCGCGAAATCCAAATACGACTACGAAGCGGCGAAAGCGAAACTTGCCTCAGCCTGCGGATTGACGGATATTGAATAATAACATGGACATTAAGCCGGAACTCACGGTTTCCGGTTGGATAAACACGGCGGCAGAGCCGACAGAGGAGACACAGTGATGAGACGCATTATAGCGGTGATGGTATGCATTATGTGCGCGGCTACGGCGCTTTCGGGTTGCGCGCTGCTAAAGAAAAAAGACGTGACTGTCTCGACTGCGGAAGTCAGGGAAGCCGAAGGAACGCCTATAAAAATCGCCAAAGCGCGCTCTCTTATGCTTTCATCCTCGATTCCGCTGACCGGGACCGTGGAGTCGCCGGACGAAATCAACCTTACGCCAAGAGTAGGCGGAGAAGTTGTCGCCATCTACAAAGACAAAGGCGACTACGTCCGCAAAGGCGAGGCGCTGCTGCAGATCGACACTCAGGACTACATACTGGGGTTGAGGCAGGCTGAAGCGGCGCACGAGATGGCCAAACAGAACTTGGCTATGGCTCGCGCCGGCGCAAGACCCGAAGAACTGGTGCAGGCGCAAAACATGCTCGCTCAGGCGGAGGCCGGTTTCAACGTCGCGTCGAAAACATACACGCGCATGAAAGAGCTTTACGACAAAGGCGTTATCTCCAAACAGGAGCTTGACGGCGTAGAAGCGCAGTATATTTCCGCAGACAAACAGTACGACAACGCGAAGAAGCAGCTTGAAATGGCGCAGACGGGCGCGAGGACGGAACAGGTTAAAATGCTCGAGGCTCAGTTGCGGCAGGCGGCGGTCGCGGTGGACAACGTGAAACTCGCCCTCGAACGAGCCACAGTGAAATCCCCTGTGGATGGCGTCATATCCTACAGGATGTGCAAGGTAGGCGAGAGCACGGGGCCTCAGGAGGCCGTGTTCCAGATTCTCAAAAAAGGCGAGAAGAAAATCAGCTTTACGATAAACGAAGCGGATTTGAAGAAAATCAACGAAGGCGACGAAGTATCGTTTCGCGCTGCTGGAATTCCCGGCGTCGAGTATAGCGCGAGGGTCAGCTACATCAGCGGGTTCGTGCGCAGAATGACGCGCGAGGCCGAAGGCGAGGCGATTATCGTCGACGAGCCGAAGCCACTCTCCCACGGAATGTTCGTCGAGGGCAGCATAATTCTTCCCGAACAGGAATTGTTCGTAATCCCGTTTAAATCCTTGGTGGAGAACAGCAGGGTGACGGTCGTCGAGGGAGACAAAGCCGTCATCAGGAAGTGTTCCGGCGCAAAAAGAATTCTGGACTATGTTCAAATTACCGACGAATGCGTGAAGCCCGGCGAAATGATTCTCATCGAGGGGCAGGGGATAGTAAAAGACGGACAGAAAGTGAAAATACTGGAAACGGTCGAATATTAAAACGCCGCTGAAACTATCGGCGCATATTTAGATAAGCCCTTTGACGGGCCGAACAACTCGAAAAGAGGTATCCTAACGTGGCGGAAGTATCCATTAAAAGACCGATATTTATAATGATGGTCATCCTTGCGGTGGTTGTTCTGGGCGTAAACGCTCTTTACAAGCTTCCCGTGGATTTGTTTCCGAACATCGAGTTCCCATTCGTCACCGTCGTCACGGTCTATCCGGGGGCGTCGCCCACCGAGATGGAATCTCTCGTCACTGACAAGATCGAAGACGGCCTGAGCGCTCTGAGCGACATGAAGAACATGACCAGCAAGTCGATGGAGAGCGTGTCTATGGTCGCCATCGAATTCAAGGCCGAGGCTGACCCGGACGCGAAAGTCGCTGATGTCAGAGAAAAAATCGACGCGTTGAAAAGCGAACTGCCGGACGACGCGGAAGACCCCATCATCCAGAAGTTCGACCTCAACTCGTTTCCGATTATTATGGCCGCTATTTCTTCTCCCAGAGCGGAAGTCGAGGTTCGAAAAACCGTTGAGGACGACGTTAAAAAAATTCTGGAGAAGATTCCCGGCGTAGCCACCGTCGCGGTGTCCGGCGGAAAAGAGCGCCAGATCAACATCGACGTCGACCGCGACAAAATGTTCGGCTACAACCTTTCAATCCTTCAACTCGTTCAGTCTTTGACGAAAGACAATATGAATTTTCCCGTCGGGAAGATTAAAAAAGGGACAGAGGAAAATGTCGTCCGAGTGATTGGCGAACACTCTAAAGTTTCCGAAATCGGCAATGTTGACATAATGACTCAGATGGGTCCAATCAAAATCAGGGACATAGCGACCGTTAATGACGGTTTTAAGGACGTAGAAGCATATTCGAGACTGGGCGGCAACAATTCGATTCTCATCCAGATTGTCAAACAGAGCGGCGCAAACACTGTTCAGGTGAGCAAACAGGTGAAGGAAACTCTGGACAAGATGCCCGGCAGGAGCATTCCCGCCGATTACGATGTTTCCGTCGTCATGGACCTCTCGACCTTCATCACGAATTCTCTGTCGGACGTGAAGACGAACCTGTTGTACGGTGCGATATTCGCGACATTGATGATAATGCTGTTTTTGCGCGACCCGCGCAGCACGTTTATCATATTCCTTGCCATCCCGACGGCCATCCTGAGCACTTTTATGCCGGTGTATATGGCGGGTTTCACCCTCAACTTCATGTCTCTCATGGGGCTGGCGATTGCGGTAGGCACGCTCGTTGACAACTCGGTGGTCGTGCTTGAAAACATATTCCGTCACTTGGAAATGGGCAAGAGCGCGAAAGAGGCGGCCAAGGACGGCGTAAGCGAAGTGGGGCTGGCCGTGCTCGCTTCGGGAACCACGAACGTCTGCGTGTACACTCCCGTCGCTTTCATGAGCGGAACTGTCGGTCAGTTCTTCAAGGAGTTCGGTTTCTCCGTCGCTTTCGCCACCGCGTTCGCGATATTTATCGCCTTCACGCTAACTCCGGCCGTCGCCTCGCGGATACTCAAACTCAATGACGCCGCCCCGAAAGAAATGACTCCGGGAAAGAAATTCGCGATCTCAGTTATGACTGTGGTTTTCTTCTGGATCGTTATTCCTTTCAAATATGTCATTTATCCGGCTTTCGATTTCGGATACGGTCTGCTCAGGAAGGTTTATCCCAAAGCCATTTATTTTTCTTTGAAAGCGTGGCCCGTGCCAGCGATAGTCACGGCGGTTCTATTTTTCTCTTCCATAGCCATCGTCGGGATGGGGCTTATCGGCTCGGAATTCGTGCCGGACTCTGATCAGGGCGAATTCAACGTTATGGTGCAGATGCCCGCTTACGCTTCTCTCGACGACACCGACAAAGTGGTCCGTCAGGTCGAAGAAATGGTTAAAGGGATAAAAGAAGTGGAAGCATACACCGCGGTGTCGGGACAAAAAATCGGAGACACGGGAGTGTCGCAGCCAACGCCGGACTACGGTTTTCTTAGCGTCAAATTGGTTGACATGAAAGATAGAAAGAGAAGCACGAAGAAGATAATGCAGCAGATAAGGAAGGATGTCGCTGACATTCCGGACGCGACATTTCAGGTGACGGCCCGCAGCATGGTCGGCGCTCCGGGACAATTACCTCTGCAAGTCGAGGTTAAAGGGGCGGACTATGATGTGCTTATTCCTCTCACGGAAAAAATTTATCATATAACTGAAAAGATTCCCGGAGTCATCGATCTGAATTCGAGTTGGAGGACGGGCAAATCCGAAATACAGGTGACCCTCGACAAGCAGAAAATGGTTCTCATGGGGCTGGATGTGGCGACGGTCGGATACACTATGCGCGTTTCCCTCGAAGGCGACGACAGCGTCAAGTTCAAAGAAAAAGGCGACGAGTATGACATCCTCGTCAGGTTCTCAGACAAGGACAGGATGACGGTTCAGGATGTCCAGAACATTCCTCTTATGACCCAGATGGGCGCAATCAAGCTTGGAAATATCGCTTCGATCAAACAGGAACTCGGGCCTAACGAGTATTCGAGAAAAAATGGAGTTCCCCAGATCACAATCAGCGGCAATTTGGCGGAGCGCTCTTCAGGCGAGGTTCAGAGGGATATAGCCAAAGCGGTCGAGGAAAAGCTCGAATTGCCTGAAGGATATGAAATCGGGTTTGGTCACAACGCCGAAGATATGCAGGACATGATGACGCAGTTGATAGTCGCGATGATTCTGGCCATTCTGTTTGTTTATATGGTTATGGCCGCACAGTTCGAGTCTCTTATTTATCCTTTCGTCGTTATGTTCACGCTTCCGCTCACTTTCATAGGCGTCGTTTGGTCATTGTTCCTTACAGGCAGCACGTTCAACATGATGTCGATGATAGGAATGGTCATGTTGATAGGAATTGTGGTTAACAACAGCATCGTGCTGGTTGATTTCGTAAACCAGTTGAGGGCGAAAGGCGTTCCGAGGAACAACGCGATAATTCAGGCGGGCATAACAAGGCTGAGACCGATTCTAATAACTTCTCTTACTACTATCTGCGCAATGATCCCGTCAGCCGTGTTGTCCGGCGAGGGAGCAGGATTCCGAAGGCCGATGGCGATTGTCGGCGTCGGCGGCATGATCGTCGCAACCATCCTCACTCTGATTATCATTCCTATTATGTATATGCTGATCGACGCGATCATGGATAGGATCAGAAGACTCGTCCGCAGAACCGAAAAACAGCCGGTGTGGGGAACAAAGGAAGAGTTGAAGACATTGTTGGCATCAGGCGCGTTAGAGGAAAAGAGACTGTGACGCGGGCTGACCGCGAATAAACGGAAGGCAGGGGAGATGTCGCTGGAAGACAGGCAGAGCGCTCTGGTGGCGGAGCGGAGAAAACAAATTTTCGAGGCGGCGATAAAAGTCTTCGCCCGGAAAGGATACCACGCGGCGACCGTCAGCGAGATCGCGCGCGAGGCCGGCCTCGGCAAGGGCACTCTGTACGAGTACATCAGAAGCAAAAAAGAAATGCTTTTCCTAGTGGCCGAGGAAGGCCACGCGATGATACTCGCTGAAATCGACGAGATTGCCAAACAGGATTTATCTCCTCTGGAAAAGTGGCGGGGGGCCATAAGCGTTCAACTCCGCCTTATGGACAGATACAAGGAAACTGCGACCGCCGTTCTTCCTCAGATTCTCGGCATGAGCGAACATGAAAACAGCAGGCTCGTGCAGATGAACGAGAAGTACATAGAGAAATTTTCCACGATTTATGAAGAAGGCGTCGCGGCTGGCGTGTTCAGGCAGGTTGATTCCATGCTGCTTAACGTGCTCGTATGCAATTTCTGCGTTCTCTGGGGGAATTCCCCCGAAATGCGTGAATATTGCGGCTCCGTCGATAAGTTCGAAGATTTCCTGATGGATGTCATATTCAAAGGAATCATCGCATAAATATTTTCCTGTGTCGCGCGTGGCGGATTGCGCCGCGTTGATTTAATTTTTTTCCAATGTTAAAATCAGACGCTGACTGTTGATTCCTCAAGGAGGACGCTAAAAAATGGCCGCGAACGGCAATTCGGCGTCGATGAGACCCCGCGAAATTTATAACGAAATGAAGAAAGACATTATCGGACAGGACCTTGTCCTCAAATATGTGTCTGTCGCCATATTCAAACATGTATGCGGCGAGAAGTACGGCAACATCATAATGATCGGAAACAGCGGAACCGGAAAAACCTCGGTCATGAAGGCGATGGAAAAGCTGTATATGAAGAATCCGTTCTTCGCCAAGCACAGAGTAGTAGTGAGGATGAACGCGAACTCGATGGCGAACGAAGAAGGAACCGTAATAACCGGACACCAGCTTTTCCGCACCCTTCAGGAGCGCGCTTTGCATATTCTCGGCAAGGAATCCACCCCTGAAAAGGTTCAGGAATACATCGAGCACAGCACCGTCTGCATGGACGAAATCGACAAGATAACCGCCTATGTCGGCGGCAAACCCAACGTCGTCGGCATTAACATTCAGCAGTCGCTTCTCACTCTGATGGAAGGCGAAAGCGTGGTTTTCGACACGCACTTCCTGCAGGACGGCGAGTTCAAGCCCTACCAGATGAACATCGACACGAGCAACATCCTTTTTATCTGCGGCGGCGCGTTCGAGGAGCTTTACAATCAGGTTTACGCTAGAGTCTTCGAAGAGGGAAAACAGGACAAACTGACCAAAATGGTGATGGGAGAAGACGGCAAAGTCGAATTCAAACAGATTTTCACCCTGAAAGAGAACCTGATGCAGGAAGACATCTTCAAATACGGAATGATGCCTCAGTTTCTTTCCCGTTTCGACAACTCAATCGTCCTCGAAGACCTTACCGCCGACGACCTCGAAACGATATTCACGGAGCCGGAAGAGTCCGTGTTCAATATTTCGCGGAGGTTCTTCAAGAGGTTCAACATCGAGCTGAACATAACGAAAAAGGCGCGCAGGCTGGTGGCGTCGGAGGCGGCAAAGAACACACGCGTCGGCGCCCGCGCGCTTAAGGACACCTACGGACGCATCATTAAACAGTTCGAGTTCGATCCGTTCGAGCATGAATGCGTCAGAAAACTGGGCGATAACCAATACGAACTCACCATCGACGAAGGTATCGTCAAAGACGCGCTTGGAATCAAGTAGTCAGATATTATTCTCTGAATAAATTTTGCGAAGACCCTCGATGAGGACGAATCTTCCGAGGGGGATAGTTTCGCGCGTGAACGCGGAGACGAAAGCCTTGTTGTCGCACAGGCCGCCGGAAAGGTACAGCCTGTCTGGCCTGCCTACAAGCGTCTCGCAGTTGAAGGCCACGCCGCGAAGGAAACCCGCTAGCGCTTCCTCGTGGCTTTTTCCCTGTGAAATCATGTCAAACATGGAAGTCATGCCAAGCACTCCGCAGACGACCGGGATGCGGGGCGCGTCCGAGGGCAAGTTCTCAGGCTCTATGTCGAAGTAGCGTGTCAGCAACTCTACGACCTGCCCCGCGAAGGCTCCGCACTCAGTGTTCCAATCCATTCCCGCGACGCGACGGTTCCGTATCTGGACGTATTTGACGTCCCGCGCTCCGCAGTCAAGCACCGTGAAGTCCGGCTCTTCTACCATTGCCAGAGCGCCTTCGGCGAGCGCCACAAGCTCGTTCACTCGCTCGCCGGAACCGGAGGCTATATTATGCCCGGTCGAAGCGGCTATTCTGTATTCCGACACGCTTTTGATGAAACGCCGCGAGGGAACAATCGCGCGGGTGGAATCTTCAAGATTGAAAATCTTAGCGTAACCCGTGCCGCAGTCGAGAAGGATAGGGGAAGGCGCGCTCATCTTTTTCCCCTCCATCCGAGGTTGAATTCAAGAAACGCCTCTATCTTCGCGCGGGTCGAATGAGACATCGCCTTGTCCACCTCGACGTACAGCCCGCCGTGTTCGCGCGCCAGATTGTACGCAAACGCGGATTTCTGGCAGAAAGACTGCGTGAAGAAAACAGTCGGGACGCCCGAAGCGACCTCGCATTCCATTTCGATGTCGGCGGGAGTTTTGTTTTCCATGCAGCGGGTCCAGCCGAATATATGGGTTTCGTCAGGAAACAGTTCGAGGATGCCGAAGTCGTACGGGGGGACGCCCCAGAAGCCGCACTTAGGCGCGCATTCTTCAAGCGTCAGCCCATCAGGCAGCGGAGCGAAGACAGAGTTGACGATAAGCTCCATCTTTTTCAACAGCGGCAGTCCGCTGCGCGAGATGGGAAACCCGGCTCCCTTCGCGTTGTCGTTTTCCACTTTCAGAATCGGGATATCCGTCGTCCTTTCGAGCCAAGACGCGATGTTGCGCATCCCGTCGCATTTGCATTTGCCGACGGTGGCGATGACGAGGTCTAAGCCGCCGTCTTCGCGCAGAGAAAATATGTTTGAGACGACCCTTTTTAGAATCGAGCAGTACGCGTTGGGCAGATAGATGTCTTTTACGGGGCGATCCGCAAGAGGCTCGTCTAGGTCGAAAATGAGCGCGCCGTTCTCGATACGCTCTTGCATCATATCCCATGGCGGCGCGCCAACAATCCCTATCCGCTCTCGTTCTTCCATGACAATAAATATATATGAGGGGGACGGAAAATCAAACGCGGAACTGAGGAATCATTCGTATCTGAGGCTGTCGGCAATGTTGCGGCGCATTATCATCGCGGCGGGAAGAAGCCCGGCGAACGCGCCTATCAGCACGGATATAAGAATCCCGACCGCAAAAATTCGGGGCGAAACCAGCGCGCTCATGAAAGTCTCGCCCACAAAATAGCCTATCAGCAAATCAATAAGTTTAGACAAGGCGACGCCGATGCAGCAGCCGAGCGCCCCGCCGACCACGCTCAATATTATAGATTCGGCCAGTATCATTCTTATCACGAAACCTTTGGACGCCCCGATAACTCTGAGCGTCGCGAACTCGCGTATCCTCTCTGAAACGCTCATCACCATAGTGCATGCGACGAACAACACGCCGATAACCAGCGCGAAACAGGACACTCCGAAATGCACCGCCCGCGCCATGCTCAACATCTTCTTCGCTTCCGCAATCAACTCTCTTACCGTCTGGACATCGAGATGCGGAAAAGCTTTTGAAAGCTTTTCGGAAACCGACTCCGGGCCGGCCTCCGCAGACGCTTTGACTAGGAAGTAGCTGACCCTGCCGGAATCGCGGAATATCTTTTGAAGCGACGCTATGGGGGAATACGCGAAATAGTCGAACGGCTCGTCGGTCTTTTCCATTATTCCGATGACTTCGAGTTTGCGGCCTGATATCAGTTCGAGCTTGTCTCCAACGTCTTTGCCCGTGTTTTCCGCGACCACGCCGCCGAGGACGACCACCGCGCCGTCGTCGTTGGAAAAGAACCTGCCGCGCGCGATGGATGCGGTCGGCCTGATCTTGAAAAAATCGTCTGCCGGCATGCCCGACACCATAGTCATCATCGGGCCGAAGCCGGTTGAGCCGCCGTCAACGGAGAACGCCTGATAGATAGGCTCGACGAATTCGACTCCGGGAATGCCCCTGACTATGGGCAGAAGGTCGGCGTCGAGCATCGCGTTTCCCTGCATCCCGAACGGCATCTTGGAGCCGCCTTTGGGCCGAACGAAAAGGTCGGGGCCGCTTCCGGTCAACATGCCGTCCAGCGCGCTCATGAAGCCCTCGCTTATCGACAGCAGCCCGACGGTGAATCCGATGGCGAGAGCGACGCCCATGATTGTGAGCATAGAGCGGCCCCGTCTTCGGGTCAGATTCCTCGTTCCGAGTTTGATGTGGCTTTTCATCTGGCGGCGACTCTTTTCGCGTCGTTCGGCGTTTTGCTTCAATGCTAGCGCCGGGCGTCTGATATATCAATTGGAAGCGGCTTTGAGGGAATCGGCGAATCTGATTATTCCTTTTGCGATCCCATCCGCGTTTTGTCTCAGAAATTCCGGGTCGTTGTATCGCTTTCCCTCCGCAAGGTTGGTCATGTAGCCCGTTTCGACCAGCACAGCCGGGAAGGAGGTCGTCCGTATGACAGCGAAAGAGCCGAAGAAAGCGGCCCCGCCGGGGCGAGCCGTCGCCGCCGCCGTCTCCACGGCGATGTACTCCGCCGCCGGACGGCTCTGTTGCTCGAACCAGTAAACCTCGACTCCTTCGAGGGACGCGTCCACATCTCCATTCGCGTGAACAGAAACGAACAGGTCGGCTTTGGCTCGCTCCGCGTATTCCAGCCGTTCGTACAAATCCATCATCCGTTCCGAATCGCCGTCTCTGGTAAGCAGAACCTCAAAACCCTCGGCTGACAGGCGATCCGCCAGTTGCAGCGATATCGCCATCACCGCGTCCTTTTCGAGCAGGCCGTCCTTGTTTCTAGTTCCTTCAGCGTAACCTTTTGGGAAAGGCTGAGGCGCGCCGTGTCCGGGGTCAATGACGATTCTTTTTATCGGGCGGAATCTCGAATCGTGTATATACAGGCGAAACACGTTGCCGCGCCATTCCGCGTCGTATCCGGCAAGCAAAGCGGGGGCGTGAATTGCTCCCTGAATAGAAGCGGATTCCGGTTCGCAGTGACACCATCCCCCAGCCTCAGCGCAGGCCGAAGAAACTTTTTTCGCCGATGAGCCGCAATCGACTCCCATCAGCTTGAAAGCGACCATCTCGGGGATAATAGCGCCGACGGCCTCAAACGAGACCTGAGATGAAAGAGTGAATTCGAGTCCGGTTCCTTTTTTGTCTGACACGCTCCCGGCGGCGGAAAGTTTTGCGACAGGGACTCCGAAATAGGAGTTTGCGCGCGGGGGCCGTCCGGCGGGGGACAGAGCCTCGTCGTAAACCCAGCAGAACTCCGCCGGCGCGAGCTGCGCCTGAAACCAATGTCCGATCCTGTCCACCAGCTTGACGGTGGAACCTTTCGGCAAATCGCCTCCGCGCGTCGAGTCTCGCTTGGCGTTAAGACCGCCGTAAGGAACCGACCTGCAAGATACGAAGTCCGCGACGACTCTTCCGTAGAAAGGCGCGCCTACGCCCGGCCTTTCGTCAGGCGCGAACGCTATAGGCCCTCTCGCTCCGGAGGCTGCCTTTGCCGTCAGCCATGTCGGAACCCACCCTTCCTCTCCGTTCCTCATCCTCACCTGATACCATGAGTCTTTTTCGACGCCCAGCCATTCCACAAGAGCTCCGCGCGTAAGCCTGTTGTCGGACCAGCCCGACCCGGCGCTTTTGTGCAACACTGTCTCGCGCGTCGTTATTTCAATCCACCCGGAGCCGTCCGCTTTCGCCGCAACGGTCGCAGCGAGCGCCGTTATTAAAACTCCCGTTATCGCAAGAAATCGGTATTCTCTCATAGATGTGATTTTGCACTAAAAGCATTCATCGTTCAAGCATTCGAGGGAAGGCATTCCGCCGCCGACGTAGTTATTGTAATAAGCGCCGGTTTCGAATATCCTTTATATGAGTTTGAATTCACAGAATTCGGAAGGTCGCAATGACTCGCGGTCTGACATCAAAGCAGAAGGCAATGATATGCGCTATCATCGCCGCGCTTGTGTCCGCCGCCTTGCTCCGCGTATATCTTTCAAGCCGCGAGGCCACAAGGGTCAGGCTTGAAGCCGAGAGGACGGACGAGGTTCTTCCACATATCGTGGTTCATGTTAAAGGCGCGGTTAAGCGACCCGGACTTGCCACGCTCGAAGCCGGTTCAAGGGTGGCAGACGCTGTGGAGGCCGCAGGCGGTTTTTCGGACGAATCCGCCGCAGCTTCAACCAACCTTGCCGCGCGCGTCAATGACGGAGACGAAATCATCATAGGAGGCCGCGCCCGCGCTTCCGTCGGCTCTGCCGTTAACGACAAGCTTCAACCCGGCGAAAAAATCGACATCAACGCCGCGCCGGAGGTCGAGTTGCAACGCCTCCCGGGAATAGGCCCGACGTACGCCGCAAGAATCGTGGAACTCAGAAACAGGAGAGGCCCTTTCCGCTCGGCAGAGGAAATTATGCTTGTCCAAGGCATCGGCGAAGTAAAATTCAGCAGATTGAAAGACTTCATCAAAACAGGAGCTAAATGACTCAATCAAACGAATCACATGGGCGGTTGCTGGCGATTCACTCCGACGAAGGGACGCTCGCTCCAATTCTCGAAGTCTTTGCCCAAAGGGGTTTTGACGTTGCCGTCGTGTCGGAAACCTCCTCGGAAATGTCTCACATTGAAATCATGAATTATCGCGCGGTTCTCATTCGAGAGCCTTTCGGAAGTTCGACCGCTGTTGAAATCGCCGAGCAGCTTCGCGCCGACGGCCCTGATCTAGGATGCCCGATTATAGCTCTCTGTCCGGACGAACCGACGTCTGAGTTGAGAGTGTCAATGCGCGCGCGCGGCATTTCCGAATCTCTTTGCGAATACACCGACCCGGATGAAATCGCCAACATAATCGAGACGCTAATAGGAGCCGAAGGCGCTTCGATGACCGATCACGTCACTGGTTTGATCTCAGGTCCCGCTCTCGCGAGGCGTCTCGACTCTCTCTGCATGGAAGCCCGCAAGGAGTGGTACTTCATTGAAGTGAAGCTCCTCGGAATCAAACCCTACAATCTTCAGAAGGGCTACGACTTGGGAGACGAGTTGCTGAAAGGGCTTGGCGAAATGTTGACGGAAATAGCGGCTGAATACGGAAGCGAAACGGATTTCGTCGGTCGCCTTTTCGGCCCCAGATTCTGCATAGTCGCCGAATCCAGAAAAGTCGAGTCCGTCTGCCGCACTATTAAAACGAAATCGGAAAGGTTCTTCCGCAAGCATTACTCTTCATTCGAATGGATGAAAGGCTATCTCACCGTGGAAGGCGGCAACAGCGCGGGAGACTACTATCTATGCGAGTTGCTCGTCGCCGCGGTCCACGTCCCTTCGAATTGGGGGAACAGCTTGGCATACCTCCTAGATATCGCCGAAGAGGTGCTTGCAAAGGTGGACAAGACGCGGCAGGGATATCTCATAGCGCGGCCATAATATTTAATGCGCGCGACGCTCGATGTGTTATGATAATGCGGCCGAGGAGAATAAGCGCATGAAAAAGACTAAGAACAGAAAACATGTGTCAATCTGCGGTTTCGCGGCATTAACCGCGCTAGCGGTTTTGTTCGCGTCGATTTCCGCTCATGCGGCGGAGGCCGCTTTAGCCGCGCGTTTCAAATATGACGATTCAAAACCTCTCAATGCAAGATGGGCGGGCTTGCAGGGCAATCCTTATTACAATCTTTACAAGGTCATTTACGATAGCGGGAACGGTGAAAAAGTCCCCGCGCTGTACATGGAGCCGAAGGCTGCCAAGCGCCCGTTCCCGTGCGTAATTCTCCAGCACGGATACGGCGGCAGCAAGGACAACGCTAAAACGATGGGCGGCTTTGACATGGCAAAAGCGGGCTACGCCGTTTTTGCTATCGACGCGCAGTATCACGGCGAACGCAGAAAACCGGGCAAGGACATGTTTTCTCCCGACATCGAAGCGGACGCCGCCGCGATGGTTCAGACCGTAATCGACTTGAGGCGGGCCGTCGATCTGCTTCAGTCCCGCGAGGGCGTGGACCCGCAAAGGATAACCTATCTGGGCGTCAGCATGGGGGCCATTCTCGGCAGCATCGTCTCCGGCGTCGAACCTCGCATTCAGGCCCCGGCGCTGGTCGTCGGCGGCGGAGATTGGAAAACCCTGCTTGCCGAGAGCCGCATCGGGCCCGCGAAAACTATAAGAACCAGAATCGAAAAAGGGCAGATGGGAGATATCGACGAGATAGCCGCCGAACTTTCTTATCTTGAACCGCTCAATTTTATCGGCTCCATCTCTCCTCGCCCTGTTCTGATGATAAACACGAAACATGACACCATCGTGCCGACTTCCACTAACAAACTGCTTCATCAAAAGGCGCGAGAGCCGAAGAAAGTCGTCTGGCTTGACGGCGTTCCGGGAGACCCGACCGGGCACATCCCTCCGTTGAAAGAGATGATTGAGCTTGCTCTGGAATGGTGGGAGAAAAACCTGTGAAAAATAGAATCTCGGCGCGCCTTGTTTGCGCTATCGCTTCCGTTGCTTTTGTCATATCTATTTGCGCGATTTCGCTTCCGACTTCAATCGACGAATTCAAGACTGAGCCTGAAGTTCGGATAGGCATTATCCAGAAAGCCTCCAGCGCCAGACTCAAGTTCGCAGGTTCGTGCCGCATTCATAAGTCAGGGGTCGCCGAACCGATAAGAACCGGCTCCGGCGAGACGATTCAGGCTGAACTGTACACCGTGAGACTCAAGCAGATGCCCACGAGGTTCAGGGTTTCTCTAGGGCAGTTCAGGAGCTTCGAGCAGGCGGAATTCACTTTGAAAAGCATCGGAGCCAAACCCGGCGAAGCGGTTATCGCCCAACCCAAACAGTGGAGCATCTGGCACGGCCCCTATAATACTCTTGCCGACGCGCAACAGAAACTCGAACAGCTTCAGGCTAAGGGCTACATGAACGCGCGCATAGAGCCTGAAAGCTCCGATATACCCGTGCTTACTCTTTACGCGCCCGACGGCTCCCTGATTCACCTCGGCTCTGAGCCTGTCTCCTTCTATCCGTCCGACGGAAAATTCATCGTGAACGGCCGCGAATACAGAGGCAACGTCGAAGTCGCTCTTGACGCTTATGGCTCTTTCTCAGTAATAAACCGCGTCAAGGTCGAGGATTATCTCTTCAGCGTTCTGCCCCGCGAGATGCCCGCTCTCTCTCACCCCGAAGCCCTCAAAGCGCAGGCGATCATCGCCCGGTCTTATCTTTTGAAAAATCTTCACAGACACAAAATTGACGGGTTTAATCTATGCTCAACGACCGACTGCCAAGTATACGGCGGAATCGGCGACGAGGCTCCCACCGCCATCGACGCGGTCAGACAGACGCGAGGCATGGCCCTGTCGAACGCCGGACAGATTGTGAACGCATTGTTTCATTCCACCTGCGGCGGCAGAACTGCCGCCTACACCGATGTCTGGCATGGCGACGACCTGCCTTATCTGATCTCGGTCGACGACGGGACGAGCATGAAGGATAAAGATTTGAGCTCTCGCGACAAAGTTATGAAATTCCTTGATCTAAATTCGGCTAATTGTCACAGCTCCAAATATTTCCGTTGGGACAAGTCCTATACTCACGAGCAGTTGCTTAGCCTTCTCAAATTGACGATCCCCGAATTCACGAACAACCCGGAATTGAAGATTAATGAACTGCGAAGCGTTTCCGTCCTCTCATACTCAAAATCGGGCAGGGCGCAACAACTTAAAATTTCCACGGACGTCGGCGATTTCATCTTCGATAAAGACACCATAAGATGGGTTCTCGGAAGCCTCAAAAGCACCATGTTCATCATAGACTCAGAAGGCAAGGGAAACTCCCGCAGGTACGACATAAAAGGAGCTGGTTGGGGGCACGGCCTCGGTCTCTGTCAGATTGGAGCTATGAAAATGGCTCGCGACGGCGTCGTTTACGACAAAATTCTAGCCCAATACTATCCCGGCTCGAAAATCGTCAAACTCTGGAAATAGACCTGCTGTTTCGGCTTGAATATTATTTATCTATTTCTATAAACCATACAGACTAGAGAAACTGGAAATGCGTCACTTGCGGACGCCAACTCCGGTTTTTTCAATTGGCGGAATACACATGTTATTAGATGATTCTACCTGCTGCCATGGAGCCAAAACTTTTTCCTTTGCGCATAATAGTTTTCACTAAAGATTTAGCATCCGGATTCGCCGATAGAACTGACGAACCGGGGCGGTTTTCACAGCGGCGAACTGCTTCTCGCCTTAACCGAGTTTGGGGGCGTCACCCTTTTTATTCAGTAGAGGCGCGGTTTCCGCGCCCAATGGACACAATCACTTTTCCTAATTAATCCCTGTTGATTGTTTTTGTTGAAAGAACAGATATCTCGCAGAGTATGATATCTTCATATTAAAGGTCTGTTTATATATTCGAACGGCAAACATAAGGGAATAAAACGTTGAAACGGCATCCTAAATAGATTATGATATCTTAATTGCGACGGCCTTCAATTGATTGTCATAAAATGTCAAACTGATAGTCGCATGAGTTGCGTTGTCACATCTTGCGCGTTGGTCTTTTGAGAAACTTAGATCGCAGCAATTAGTCATATTATCACAAGGTGCAAGTTGCTTATGAAGATATTGTTTGTACATCTCGGGCGCGAAAATCTTGGAATCGAATATTTGTCATCTATCCTAAAGGAAGAAGGGCACGACGTGCATCTCGCAGTAGACATAGGTCTTTTCGGCAAAAATGACAATATATTTTATGTTCCCACTATTGAGTCGATTTTTTCTATGTCCAGTTCTATTGTTGAAAAATACAAACGCATTAAACCAGACATGGTCTGCTTTTCCGTTTATACCGGGACAATAAAATGGGCTTTACGGATGGCTGAGAGATTAAAACTGATTAAGGATGTTCCAGTAATAATGGGAGGGGTTCATGTGACACTTGCGCCTGAATCAGTCCTCCTATCGAATGCGGTGGACTTCGGCGTCCGGGGCGAAGGTGAAACGGTTATTGCTGAACTGGCTAAGAGTATTGAGAATAATCGCTCTCCTGAGCATCTAGCCGGAATCATATACAGAAATAAAGGAGAGATAAAGGTTAACGGATATGCTCCTCCTGTAAAGGATTTAGACGCTCTTCCGTTTCCAGACAAATCTTTATTCGAGCATTCCCTGAACATTGCAGACGATTATATGACGCTGCCCGCTCGCGGATGTCCTTATTCTTGCACATATTGTTGCGAACAGCCGATCAGGGAAACGTATGGTGGAGAAAAGTATTGCCGCTTGAGAAGCGTGGACAACCTTCTTGAAGAACTTAAAATTATGAAATCGCGCTATAAATATTCCGAAGTGTACTTTTGCAGTCCAATATTTCCATATCAAAAAGAATGGATAGAGGAATTCTCCCGGAAATATCCCAAAGAAATCGGAGTTCCTTTCTGGTGTTACGCGCATATCAAACACGCCGATGCAGAAATTGCTAGGCTTTTAGTGGATGCGGGCTGTTTCAAGGTGGAATTCGGGCTCCAGACCGTAAATGAAGACTTGAGGAGAAAAGTCTTCAACCGGAACGACACCAACGTGGATGTATCGAATGCTTTCAGCGCTTTTGAAAAAGAGGGGCTCCCGTACGATATCGGGCATATCGTTCATATTCCCGGTGAAACGGAAGACGATTACAGGCAAGCTGTGCGATTTTACAGCAGATTTGTATTGATCCACAGGATAAAGGTTTTCACATTAACTTTATTCCCGGGCACAAGAATGCTTGAGTCTGCAATAGAAAATGGCTGGATAGACAAAGGTTTGCGAGAAAAAATATACAATGGGGAATCAGGGGATTATTTTCACTCGCCATCTTTTTTCGAATCTTTGCCGGACTGGAAAATAGCCGCCTACAGTCGCCTTATCAGTCTTACGCCGATTTTGCCGCGTGGATGGGCTCCAGTGTTCCTTTCACCGCGCCTCCTGCGTCTGACGAGCTTAGCGCCCAAGTTTTTAATACGCTTAGCAGAGATGCTTTATCTCATCGGCATAAAAGATTTAAGAATGAGGTTATATCTCAAGCTTTATTTACGCCACATTGCTCAATTAATCACCCGTAAGAGAAAGGCTTGAAGAAATGCTGGTTTTATCCTGTCGCAGACCGATGACAATCAAACTTGAAGGAAGAAGCCGCAATGCCTTCATATCCAGAAAGCAATATAACAACTCAATCGCAGCGAGCGCCCACATTTGAAAATTCTTTTGCATGGAGTGCGCTGTTTATTGTTGCTTCAAAATGAATTGGAGAAAATTAACATTCTAAAAGCGAAAATGTTGCTAGTGTTCAAGAATTAAGAAAAGCTTCTTTTGTGGACGATTTTTTATCAGAATCAAGCTTGAACAGCATTGTTTTTGTAAAGAATATCTTTTTATTGAATACTGGGCTTAATATCTTAGAAAGTGAAAAATAGTAAGATAAAATGAAAGTATATCCCACAATACTCCTAATTAATCCTCGGGCAACATACTACCGTGAAATAGCTCAGAAGTGTTATCCTCCACTGAACCTCCTATATTTAGCCGCCAGTCTAAGACAAGCCGGCATGAACGCAATCGTGATCGACGCCAATGCCATGCGTCTGAGCGACTCGGAGATCAGGAGTAGAATAAACGAAGTCGGTGACGTGTCCATCGTGGGATTCCCTCTTCATTCGGAGATGATGAGTGAAGTAAGGGCGTTGACGGAGATTGCGCGTTCAGCGCTGCCTAAAGCGACTATTGTGCTGGGCGGTCCTCATGCCACCGCTTTGCCTGACGATACATTGAACGAATACCCAGATGTGGATTTCATACTGCGAGGAGAATGCGAGGATGTTTTTCCGGCCTTTGCGCGCGTCTGTGCTGAAGGGGGCGACTATAGTTCCTTGCATGGCGTTTCGTACAGAGAAGGAGTAGAGACGCGTCATTGTCCAACCCCTCAGCCACCCGATATCTCAAGAATACCTTTTCCGGCAAGAGACCTTCTAGATCAAGCTTATCGCGAGGGCAGATACTACAGTTTGATGATAAGAACGCGACCCGTGGAAACGATGTTGACAAGCCGCGGCTGCCCATTTAGATGCTCATTTTGTTACAACACTAAAAGAACCTATCGATTTCGCGCCGCTGATGATGTTTTCAATGAGCTGGTTGGCATTCATGAGAGGGGAATAGATACAGTAGAGATTGTCGACGACAATTTTTCAGTTGATAGGAGCAGGTCTCTTGAGTTATTCGGCTTGCTAAAAAAGGAAAAACTCCGCATGCGTTTCAGAATAAAGTGCCGAGTGGACAGCGTGGACGAGGAGTTCCTACTCCGCGCTCGCGACGCCGGAGTTTATCAAGTCTCCTACGGAATGGAGTCAGGCGTGCAGGAATTGCTGGACGCCATGAGAAAAGGGACTACGGTGGAACAGAACGCAAAAGCATGCGCCATGACCAAAGCGGCTGGAATGGCATGCCACACATCATGGATTGTTGGATTCCCCGGAGACACCCCTGAGCGCATATGGCAAACCGTTGGTTTTATTCGCTCTATCGCGCCCACAACGGTCAATATTGAATTTCTTAAACCATATCCATTTACCGAGGTATATATGCAGGCAAAGGAGAAGGGCATGCTGGTCAACGACTGGACATCTCGCTCGGAAGCAATTCCGTGGGTCAAACTCCAGTGGATGAAGGACAAATGCGATGTGGAACATCTATTGCGACGGATTTATAGAAGCATTTATCTTAGGCCAAGATATATTTGGCAATTCGGAAGTTTAGCATTGCTCGAAGGCAATATGTTGATCGCTAGATATGCTCTTCAGCAATTTGCTAAGACTATTCGTAATTAGTCGATAATGTCATGCAACTTCATAATGGCACAATGAATCGCCGCATAACGCCATATCGGCCACATTTTGAGCGATTATGAATACTGAGTTTTTCTCTTTTGCCATTTATCAAGACAAAAGAATTTGGAATGGTTTTCCCCTTCGTGTTCGGTATAAATATCGAACCTGAATCCTTTATTTGGGATTCGGGAGCGATTGTTTAGAGCGCCTTACTGAATATTCCGAATTATCATGGCTTGAACAATACCTCCAAACAACGATTATGTTGGAAACTGATGAATGAGTTTATTGATGCTCTGCCCAGAACTATTCATCGAATCTTTTGACGCTAACGTTCGACTCATTTGTAATATCCGGCGTCCTGATTGCGCTCTGTAATATGTTTTTTGCGAATACGATAAGAGTTTTCGTTGAAGACTGTGAATTGCTTGCTTTTTCCTATCCAGTCTTCAGAAGCTTTTTCTTGACCGAATAACATATCTAGCAGCGCCATGAACTTTCTCTTGAATTCGGTGAATGATGCCACAGATTTTATTGCCTTCCAAAGGTATTTCGGGCGCATATAGAATTTTAAATATGCCCATTTTGTCAACCTGTCGATCTCTATATTTGATATTTCCGTCCATGGGCGAGGAAGCTGTTTTTCCTGCTGTCTTCCTAGAATATATTCTTTCCAGTAATCCTCTCCTGTGCTTTGAATGAGGTCGTTCCACATGAGTGTCCAAGGTTTTGCTGTAAGTTTTGAGAATTGAGCGTAGCTCAGGTTCAAAAGCATCGCGAAATTCACGGTGTCTCTGAACGATTGTATTGTTTCTCCCGGCACGCCGACAAGGAAAAATCCGAGCGTTTTGATGCCGATTTCATTAGTTTTGCCTATTGTGTCTTTTATCTGTCCAATTGAAATATCTTTGTTCATAATTGACAGGGTTTGCTGATCTCCAGATTCGATTCCGTAATAGATTCTGCGGCAACCGGCCCGGTGCATTATTTCAAGCAGATCCTCATTGACTGAATCTATTCTAGCCCGGCATGCCCATGTAATATCCAAATTTCTGTTTATTATTCCTTCACATATATTTTTCACTCTTTCATTCGAAATACAGAACTCGTAATCGAAAATGTCTATCTCTCTTATCGAATACTTGTAATAGCACTCTTCAATTTCATTAACTACCGTTTCAGGTTTTCTAGCGGCATACTTCGTGCCGCGAGCCTCGCAGAATGAGCATTGCTTAGGGCAGCCCAAACTCGTTACCATCACGGTAAAATTCTTCCGCTCTGTCGGAAATTCGGCATACAATTCGTTAGGAAGAAGTTCCCTAGCAGGGTTGGGATAAGCATCGAAATCCTCTTCATTGGGATGTGGTGGATTGACAACTATATCATGACCTTTTTTGTAAATCAGTCCCGGCACAATATCAAAATCGCGATTCCCTTCCAGTTGCGCAAGGAAATCAGGGATCATTCTAATTGCTTGATAATAACATCCATAATCAACCACATCGTTCATTAACGACTCGCGTGGATATACCCGCAGATTGTATCCCCCCGCTAACACAGGGATTTTTAGGTTGTTTTTTAATACACGGGCCCAGTCCAGCGTTTCCCTGAACATATATGTCGTCATCATAAAGCCGAGGATGTCAGGCTGAAAGTCCTTGAGTATTTCGAGCGTTTGTTCCTTTGAAAGCCCAATAGTTCTAGCATCCACAAGTATGACTTCATGCCCAGCCTGTTTTGCGATCGCAGCCACCCACGCCAAGCTGAGAGGAGGAAATAGTCCGAAGTATTTCTGTACGATTCGGATATTTTCTTCATGAAGTTTATAGCTGAATGGATTGAATATCAGAGCAACTCGCATTTGGCAGTAGTATCCTTTAGTTGCGGATTCCTTTCAAAAATTCTATCATATTGATAGAGCATCATTAACAATCGCGCGCCATTCCAAGGCGCTGAACCGTTTTTTATCGTTGTATATCAGAACAATTGCAATCCGATTTCCTTCAAATCCGGCAATTCCGGCCGGGCGCGCCGATTTACAATCATGTCTCATGGAGAAGCAATCAAATCCCTTAAAAATGGCCGCACTAGAGGTAGTCCAAGCATAACAGGGAAGAATTGTTTTACAAATGTCACAAGAAGCGCTGCTCCGAACAATTCGGAGGATGATGCGAACGAGGAGAAAATAACCAGAAAAGAAGCTTCCCGAGTTCCGAAGCCCGATAAACTTATTGGCATTGATGAAATGAGTTCTATCAGCGGAACGTTTGCGCAGACCACGGACAAAGGAACAGTTTTGATATCCAGCCCAATAAGTATCAGCCAAGTTATCATTATTATCGATAGTTCGAAAATCACGGAGATCAAAAAGAAAAATATCGTGTTGAGAAATGAAATCCTGTCAAAAAATGACAAAGCGCTTTTTACCGGACGCCTAAATCTCTCTGGCGCAAATTTTAGCATGGCCGACATAGCGTTTCTTGCAGGCGTAAACAAAATCATGAGCGGTATGATACATATCCACCATCTAATATATGGCACAACAAGATAATTGTTCATGATTCCGATGATAAACAGAATTGCGGCAAAGTTTAGAAGTTTATCGTAAAGTATAGAAGCAAGGCCGATTTCTGGCGCAAGGTTGTGTCTCCGGCTCAGGTACAATACTCTAGTAAGCTCTCCCGAGTTAAAAGGCGCGATAAACTTTATCGGCAATGATCCCAACCTTATGAAAACGGTCTGTTTCAGGGTAATATTACAGCCAACGACCGCAAGGCATCTGCGCCACTTCTCCACATCCATTAGAACCACAAAAGTCGCTGTAATGGCAAGCGCGAGAAAAAAGCATCTCAAATCCATTTTCGAAATTACTTCTCGCACATTTGCAACTTGTGTGCTTCTAAGCGCTAGGAAAAGAATGATAGCTGTGCCAAAATAGGGAACGAGCTTGACTATTGGTGATGACGCATATGATCCAGCATTGACTATATGTAATTTTCCATCTTCTCTCATGTTTGCCGGAGCCATTCATGAAACTATTATATTCGCAACAAACACGCGCTGTCACAACTTTATGCTGAGAAGGCTTATCTTGTGCGACGCATCAACACAAGACCGCGACACTTCATGGATCTCCCTCGGCTTATATAAACAAGGCGCTCAAAAGCCAATATAGCACACACATTGAACATACCTTAAAACAATCCTTGCGTCAAACCGCCTACACACAATGGCATCTAGTGAATAAGTTTTCGACAGCAACGCAAAAGACATCGAGGTCAAGGCGAACAAATTCAATGAACTCAAAGAGAACTACAACCAGAATCGCAAATATCATGTTCTTGGGCGACCGCGGATTGTCCAAACTCGGCAAAGTTGAATAACAAAGGGTTGTGGGTTTTGTCTGAACAGCGCATTAACCACAAAGCGATGCGTGATATAACAGATTATCTCGCGCGTCCAGATCGTCTTCTTCGACTCCCGGAGTATTGTGGAATAGATCGACCCGGCCAAACAGAGCGAGGCTGTCGCCTTTGCAAAATAAAGGTCGTTATCCCAAACCCCTTTGCCAAAATCGTATATTATTAATTTTGTAATAGCTGAATGGCAAGTAGCGAGGTGGGCGATGAAGCATTTGCCGGAGCATTCGTAAAACGACATCTTCTTTATGATTATAGAACCTCCCTAAATCAATGCTGTTCAATCAAGCGACCTCCAGAGATAGTTGTGTAAAAGCGGGCGGAGGAAAAGGTTCTTTCCATTTTTCGTGAAGCAGATATGAGAGGGGGTGGCGCGAGAAAATATTCAACTGAATGAGGGACAAGATACGCGACAGCGCGAGAGGCGAGCCGGAAGTGAATTTGTGCCATGAGAGCAAAAGGTAAGCGCAGATGGCTATCCAGATTTGAGTGAGA
>Ga0209606_1000477_pt1 | contig 59554 bp, 42 predicted proteins | sample AD_UKC057_MetaG_FD_184412 | JGI IMG/M metagenome (GOLD analysis project Ga0209606, IMG submission 184412) | Active sludge microbial communities of municipal wastewater-treating anaerobic digesters from USA - AD_UKC057_MetaG (SPAdes) (version 2) | ecosystem: Engineered > Bioreactor > Anaerobic >... | reverse complement strand
ATTGAGTATTGTGTCCCCAAAACTAACCACGAAATTGGGGGTTGGGTGTGGGCATTTTCGCGCCGATATCCCGCTGCCATAGGTGAAGTAAGTCTAGAAGTTCCCGAGTCTTTTCCGGCATGGCCTTGGAAAGGTCGTTTTGTTCCCCGATGTCCTGGCTCAGATTGTACAGTTCGACTTTTTCGTCTTGATAGAACTCGATAAGCTTCCAATCGCCGGCGCGCACAGCCGCCCCAGGGGACCACCAAGTGCCGTGGTAATGCGGATAGTGCCAGAAGATGGCGTCGCGGTCCGGCGGGGGGCCTTCGGCGAGCAGGGACGCCAGGCTGACGCCGTCGCGCAGGTCGTCATCGGGCATGTCGATACCAAGCAACTCCAGCAGCGTGGGGTAGAAGTCGGTGCTTGTCACTGGCACGTGACACACGCTGGCCGGCGTGGTCACGCCCGGAACACGGATGATTTGGGGGACACGGATCCCGCCCTCGTAGCAAAAGCCCTTCCCTGCGCGCAATGGGCCGATGGCAGTAGGCGCATTCTTGTTGTCCAGAGTCGAGAGGCCGCCATTGTCCGACGTGAACACGACGATCGTGTCGTCTGCAATGCCCAGCTCGTCGAGTTTATCAAGAAGGCGGCCGACGTTTTCATCCATGGCGCACACCATCGAGGCGTAGTCCGGACGGTCCTGTCGCAGCCGGGTGATGCCGCCCGGCACCTCGCGGAAGACGGGTCCTTCGGGCGCGGGCAGGGTCTCGGCCTTCTTGGTGAAATGTTCGATGTGGCGTTTGCACGCTTCGATCGGCGTATGCACCGTGTAGAACGGCAGATACAGTAGGAAAGGGCTGTCTTTGTTCGACTCGAGAAACCGGATACTCTCGTCGGTGAGACGGTCGGTGAGATATTCGCCTTCGGGCCCGTCCTCGAGCTTCGGATTCTTGTATGGCGAATAGTATCCTCCCTGCGGCGCCCCCTTCTCATATCCGCCCTTGTTGATGTCGAAACCCTGGTCTTCCGGATAGTAGCCTTCGCCGCCCAGATGCCACTTGCCCGCCAAAAAGGTCTTGTATCCCTGTGCGCGCAGGACCTCCGCCAACGTGACTTCTTCGAGCGGGAGTTCGTGCCTGTCCTGCGGACCCAGCAGTTTGCGGTCCTTCGGGTCCCCGCCGGGTATCCAGTCCGTGATGTTCAGGCGCGCGGGATAGTTGCCGGTCATGATAGCCGCGCGTGTGGGTGAACATACCGGGCACGCGGAGTACGCGTCCGTAAACCGCATAGCCGAGGCGGCGAACCGGTCCAGGTTTGGCGTTTCGTAAAACGTGCTGCCGTAGCATCCCAGGTCAAACCAGCCAAGGTCGTCGACGAGGATGAACACGACGTTGAGCTTACGCGCGCTTTGCCCCGCCGAGACCATTCCGGGACAGGCCAGCGCCAAGGCGCCCAAACCACAGGATTTGAGGAATTCGCGGCGATCAATCATGGCCATCCTTCATTCCTCCCGAGGATGCGTGAGTCCACTTATTCTGGGCCAATTCATAGGGAGCCCTGACTGCAGCTCATTCGATCATGTTTCTAAAACTGCCGGAGAGCTTATCGCCTTTTGCAGGATGTCACGGGCCTGTCTGTAGTCGTTCGGTCCCACGTATTCAAGGACAAGGGGTGCTTTAGGTGCGTGTTTGGCGGCGAGGGCCACAAACTTCGGATAATCGATATCGCCCTGTCCGGCGGGGACGCCGCGGTCGACGTGAAGTTTCCGATCTTTTGCGTGCACGCAATCTATGTACGGTCCCAACTGCGTGAACATCTCATCGAGGTCGTTCAACTCCAGGAGATTGGCGGGGTCGAGCAACGCACGGACCCGCGAGGATGCAACTTCCTCGATGAAGACGCGCAAGCGTTTTGCGCTGGCGAAAAAGCTCATGAAGTAGGGCTCGAGCAAAACGGTTGCGTTGTGGGCCTCGGCGCGTCTTGCGAGTTCTTTCGCGGTTTCGACCATCTGATTCCATGCATCGGTCTGAAAATGGTAGGGGACGCTGCCCTCCACATCGTGATGGCCTGCCTCGGTAATGAACACGCGCACGTCCATATTCTCGCCGATGCGCATCATCGCCTCGAAATAGTCGAGATTCGCCGCGCGCTCGGCCGGGTCCGGATGTATGAGGTTGGTGTACACGCCGATACTATGGATGGCAATGCCCGCGGAGCGGTATTCGTTCGCGATCTCCTTGCAGCGCTCCGGAGTCAGAGCCGAAACATCGGTCCGCCCGTTGTACATCCAATACTGGCTATCGGACTGATTGAGAAACAGCTGGATAGTGTGAAAGCCTTCCGCTGCGAGTTCCTGCGCAAGCTGACGGTTTGAGTAACTGCCGAATCCCAGGGTGGAAATGCCGACGACGGGACCCTTGGCGGGGGCTTCGGTCTCAGCTGCCTGTGCGACGGACACAATCGCGGGCGAGATGGCCAGGGCCGCGCCTGTACGCAACATGTCGCGTCGGGTGTAATGAGTCGGTTTCATTTTTTCCTTCTCCTTTTTGAATGCATTTCAGTATCCGATAAGTCTTCCGGCGCGCGCAACCCCCGGAGGACAGCAGGCCGCGGCAACGTTTGGCGTGCAGGTGTCCAAGTGATTGATCGACGCACCTCGAAACTCGTAGCTTGTTCACAGACTCTCAGACTCCCGAGAAGTCCTGAGATTCTCAACGCGGGCGGAATCCGACGAAATCCAGTCCAACGGGTTTACCACCCTCGGCCGCGATAAACGTGAGGGTCTGTTTGCCTGCTTTCAGTCCCTTCATCCTGGCGCCAAAAGCCCGCGATTGCACATGATGGGGAGCAACCAGCTTTACGGGGTCGCTGCCGTCGAACGGGAGGGCTTCTCCGTTCAGCTCGGCACGAAATGCGCCGCCGTCGGGCCTCAGCATACATACCAGCATCAGGGAGTAATCGCCAGCCTTCTCTATATCAACCGTCATCTCGAGTTTCTCGTCCGCCTTGGCCGGAGTCCACGTCAGGACCTGTCCGCCCTGCCAGAGCCCGCCTGTCTCGAATTTCTTACGGCCCCTGGACGTTATGAGGTCTTCGCAAGCGAAAAACGTGAATTCCTCCGCCCCAAATCGTGCCGCGGGTTCCCATGTCTCCGGCAGCGTGGGTATACAAAGGGCATGGTTGTTCAAGGGGAGATGATCGTCAATGAACCCCGGCCGGGCGTAGTGATATGCCATACGGCCGTACGAAAAGCCCTCCGTTCGTTCATGACTGAAGAGCTCCATGTAGAAGGCGATACTGTTTGAGAAGGGCAGGGAATCGAGCACGTGCCAGCGGTAATTCACCACGAACCCTCTGTTCGCGGGCCCGTCGTTTCGCGGCTGGCCGCAATAGGGGAAGTCAAAGATATCGTTGGCGGACCATGCGTAGTTGAAATAGTCTTCCGACCCCGTCCCGTAGATAGAGGGCCGGACATCGTCGTCAACGAAGATCTTCTCGTCGCCTTCGCCCCACCAGTTGCCATGAGAGGTAGGCACCGGGTTGGGATTCAGCAGCATGATAGCGGTTCCTACGTAGACCCCTTGCCCGCGGCCAAGCAGGAACGGCATGTCCTGAACGCCCATGACTTCCCTGCCCGATGCCACAAGGTCGTGGTCTACACGCCAGCGTGCCCGGAAATGCATCGAGGAGGCTTCGTCCCAGGTATAGTCCATGGGCAGTGCGGCCCCGGTCACGCTCACTTCCTGGGCGCCGTGGTTCTCGAAAAGGAGCACGAGGGATTCCTTGAAAGGCATGACGTAACGGCAGGTCATCGTGCCGTCGGGCGCAACCGTGAAGGGGATGGACTGGTAGGGGTTGACGCCGGGTCCGGCCCCAAAGAAGTCGCCTACCGGGGACTCGACTTGTCCCCAGGGAAAACCGTCGCACACGACGTGCATCACGGTTTGTCGCAGGCCGAGAGCGATATTGGCCGCGTCGACCTTCAAGACCAGATTCTCAAGCGCGCCCGGGCCTTCGAGTTTCAGAGCTTCCTTCATGTCGGCCGGGGGGATTGTCACGGACAGCGCGACCGGTTGCCGGGTGGATTGATAAGCCCAATGCGCGTCGGGGTCTGCCAGGACTGCCGCGGCTCGTTGAATACGCTCCGCATTCGACGCGATGTCTTGTGGCGAGAACGTGACGACTTCCGTTCCGATTTGGTAGGTGCGCACCTGGATCTCGTAGAAGTGGATGTCCCCGTGGTTTCCAAGCCAGACGAGCCGGCAACGTTTGGCAAAGGGAATGGGCGCATAGGCCGCGTTCCGCTGATAAAAGGTGTTCTCCAATGCCTCAGCCGTTACGCCCGAGCCCTGCAGATAGGCGTTGTAGGGGTGCAGAAAAAACTCCTCGGCTGGCCCGTCGTACAACGGAGTCACGGCGTCATCAAGGTACATGCGAATGGCGCCGGTGATTCGGGCGGTCCAGAGACGCACGATAGCGCCGGGTCCCTGGACGTCGCACATGAGGTATTCGCCCGGACTGTCTCCTTCAGGTGCTCGCAGGACGGATTCAAAATTCGGGATGGGCTCTCTGCCGAAACCATCCGAATTATCAAACCACCTCGGGCCTGCCGGGACCGCGCTTCGGTGGTCGTAAGACGAGAACTGGACGGTCTTGTACGCCGGGTCGGGGAACCGGGTCAGACGGTGCATGTCGGTCATCTCGTCGAGCAACGTGCCGGTGGTGATGGGCGCCGCCACGACTGTGGCTGAAAAGCCAAGAAGAATCAGGAGAACAGGCACTCTTCGCATCGCTCGTCCCTCGAGTTCAATGGTTGAATCCGTTTGCTTTGTTTACCGAGATCATTTCTCGGGATTTGAAACCTGGTCCTCGGAAACGGCGGCTTTTGGAAAGAAGAGGTTCACGGCGCGGTGCATGCAGTAGAGGCGGAACAGCTTGCCGTCGTGCACGAGGATGCCGCTCGACTGGTCGGGCCCCACGATGGGGTTCGCGGGGTACTTCTGCCAGTGAATCAGGTCCGGCGACGCTGCGACGCACATCGTCCAACGGTCCCGGCCGTTTTCCGGGCAGGTGGCGTGATAGTAGGCGTAGTAGCGGTTGTTGTACTTGATGACCTGGTTGACCGCAATCATGGTGATATCGTAAGGCTCGGGCCCGGGCTTGAGCACGGGTTCGTCCTGAACATTGGTCCATACGCGCATGTCTTTCGAGGCCGCCAGCCATACGGCTTCGTCATTCCGTTCGTAGAACAAGTACCATGTCCCGTTCTCGTACAATGCCGCTGGTGTGCCGAAGGGTCCCGGGTCGAGCGGCTCGCCGTCGGCCTTGCGGATGTCCAGCGTCCCTTGGCGCGTCCACTGAATGCCGTCCGTCGAGGTCAGCAGATGGGCCTGGTCGTCCTTGCCTTCCGCGAACATGTAATAGGTGTCCGCGCGTTTCACGACCATCATGTCTTCTACCCAGTGCTCGGTGTAGATGGGATTTCCGGGGCAACGGGTCCAGGTGATCCCGTCGGATGACGTGGCATACCCCAGCTTCATGGTTTCGGATTCGGAGGGACGATAGCCTGTGTACCAGAGGTGGTACGCGCCGTTTTCCCGGAGAATCCAGCCGCGTTCGCGGATCGAAGCGTCCCAGCTTTCCGGACCTCCGGGCTCGAACACCGGGTTGTTCTGGAAAGGAACAAATTCAACGAGTTCTGGGGGAAATGCCATGTCCGCCGGTCCGGCAAACACTGCTGTGAGCAGAATCGGGATACTCAGATGGGACGCCATATCAACTCCTCTTGGTTCTGGATGCGAGGGCAATGAAGCGAGGGCTTGGCACGGCCGGTTTGGCCGTCACCGGCTGCTTTCCCGCCGCTGTTGCCTTCGCCGGTGCGATTATCGCGTGAAATGCGGAGACCATGCAACAAGCGGCGTTCCTGCAGCACCAGAATTGATGGTGTTGCAGGGGAACCGAGAAGGACTTCGAACCAGACCAAGTGCAAACCTCATTCCATTTTCTTTGCCGATTTTCCATGAGCTTCTCCGGAGCGCTTGCGGCGAGTACAATCTTTGCTGCGGGCACAGCGGCGCATTTTGTAGTTGGAGCGCGGGTCTGCAGGTGGAACGCACCCTGGCGAACGGCCTGCGTGGGGCGAAACATTGGGTTGGAAAGAACACGAGATGAACATTCTGTCTTTGGACGGCGCATGGAAGGTGAAAGAAGCGCCGCTCGCATGCAAGGGCATCGCGGGTTTGGCCAAGGTGCTCGGTTCTCGGGCGGGATGGATGCGTGCCAAGGTTCCAGGGGAAATCCATCTTGATTTGCTTCGTGCGGGGCGGCTGGAAGAGCCTCTGGTCAGCCTGAACGCCAAGAAATCACGCTGGCCCGAGCATCGCTCCTGGTGGTTCGGCAGGACATTCGAGGCATCGGAGGCCGTTCCAGCGCATGAACGCCAGCAGCTTGTGTTTGACGGCATGGACCTGTACGCGCAGGTATTCCTGAACGGCGAATTCCTCGGAGAAACCCGCAACGCGTTTGTTCCTCACGTGTTCGATGTCCGGAGAATCCTGAAAAGGAAGAACCGGCTCGTCGTGCGCCTTACGGCGGGGGAAGAGCTCGTTGACAAATCGCTTCGCCCCAAAGGCTCGAAACGGAAGAGCAGGCAGAGCTTCCCGGGTATCAGCCATCTGCGCAAACCCCAGTTCACCTACGGATGGGACTGGGTGGACGCGCTTCCGAACATCGGCATCTGGCGCGGCGTGCGAATCGAGGCGCATTCGGGCATTACGCTTCATGATGTGACGTGTAGCACGCGGATATGCCGGGAAGCCGTCAGCCTGGATGTCAGCGTCGTGGTCGAGAACCTTCACCCTTGGAGTGAACGGCGCGGCGAATTGAAGCTTAGCATCACGCCGCCGGAGGGGAAAACTATCCGGCGGACCGTTAACCTCCGGGCCCGGGTGGGGCGCTCGGCGGCTTCTTTTCGCGTTGAGATACCTGACCCGAAACTTTGGTGGCCCAACGGCATGGGAGACCAGCCGCTTTACCGCGTGGCGGTCCATGCGCTGCACGATGGAGAGGTGTGCGACTGCCGGGAGATGGATATTGGTCTTCGCACGATAGAACTCGACCGCTCTGAGAACGCAGGCCCTGGCAGCCGTTTCTGCATCAAGGTCAACGGACAGGACGTGTTCTGCAAGGGCGGGAATTGGATACCCGCCGACGCGATCATCGCCCGCGTGAACAAAGCCAAGTATGATGCGCTGGTAGCCGAGGCCAAGAACGCCAACCTGAACATGTTTCGGGTTTGGGGAGGCGGCGTATACGAATCGCCCGATTTCTATGGCGCATGCGACCGGGCTGGCATTCTGGTCTGGCAAGACTTCATGTTTGCGTGTGCCCAATATCCCGACCATGAGCCGGAATTCCGCAATGCCGTCCGGGCGGAGGCTGAAAGCGTTGTGCGTTCGCTCCGTCATCATCCCAGTATCGCGCTCTGGTGTGGCAACAACGAGAACGTGTGGGGGTTCGCCGACTGGTGGAACGCCGGGAAAGATGTCCGCGACAAGGACCTGCGCGTGGGCGGGACCGTTCTTTACAACCAGATTCTGCCCGATGTCTGCCGTGCTCTGGACCCGGACCGTCCGTATTGGCCCAGCAGCCCCTGCGGCGGCGAATCGCCCAATTCGGAGAGAGACGGGGATTGTCATTGGTGGCCGCAGGGAACCATGAACCCGGACATGAACCGGCGAATCGATCCCGAGGTTTATGACGAATGCGTCTCGCCGTTTGTCAGCGAGTACGGGGTCATCGGCTATTGCCGCCTCGAGTCCGTGCGCGAGTATCTCAAGCCCGAAGAGGTAAATACGGATTCGCGGGCATGGAAAGAACACACGAACACGTTCGAGAAGAACACCATTCCGGCCGCCATCGAACGGCACTATGCGGATGTGGCGGGCTTGAGCCTCGAGGCGCGGATCCTCTACGGTCAGATGTTCCAGGCCACCATGTATGGTCTTTCTCTCGAGGCACTTCGGTTTCGGAAACACGACGGCCGCTATGATTGCCAGGGTGCTCTCATCTGGATGTACGACGACTGCTGGGGCGAAACCGGGTGGACGCCCATCGACTATTATCTGCGCCGTAAACCCAGCTATTACTGGATTCGAAACGCCTGCGCACCCGTCAAAGCCATCGTGCGTCGTCGCGGCAGCCACCTGGCAGTAAGGGTCGTTAACGATACTCTGAAACCTTGCGAGGTCGAGGTTCACTACGGGTGGTTCCGGACCGACGGGACCGACTCGCGGGTTTCTTCCCGGCCGCTTGCCCTGACGCCCAACAGCATGGTGGAGGTGGCTCGCGAACGAGTACGGGGCTGTTCACCCTGGGCTCCGCTGGAATGCGTCTATGCGGCGTGGTTGATGGGGGAAGGATTTGAGACCGTTCCATCAATCTGGAAGCCTGCGGCGCATCGTCAGCTCAGGATATTTCGGCCGAACCTCGGGGTGGCGGTCAAGGGCCGCCGGATCGAATTGCTCAGCGACGTTTATTGTCACGGGGTGCATTGTCCGGATGGAGGGCGGCAGATGTTTTCCGACAACTACTTTGACCTTTTGCCGGGAATTCCAAAGACCATTGAATGCGTTGCGCCTGGAATCCCCAAGAAACTTCATTTTTGCGCGCTGCTCTGACAACTGCGGCCGTCGTGGCATCCTACTGTATTGCAGGTGATTGGCCAGCCCTGTTAACAGAGCGGGGAGATGATATGTATCGTGGTAACTGGCGCGGGATTCGAGAGACTTACGAGGCGTGGTGGGCGCGCGGGCTCGAGCGGCCTGTCTTCCAAGTGTATTACCCGGCCGCGGGCAATGGCGCGGCTGTTGAGTTCGATCAATGGTCGTTTCTCAAATACAAAGACAATCTGGGTCACCTGAGAAGACTACTCGAGGCGTTTGCGGATTCGGGTTGCTGCGCTGGCGATGCTTTCCCCGGCTTGTTCTTGAACCTGGGCCCTGGCGTCCTGGCCGCGTGTTTCTCCGGGTATCTCGACTATGATGATTTCAATCAAACCGCGTGGTTCGAGAAGCCGCAATCGTGGGAGGAGGTCGAGGAACTTGCGTTCGAAGAGACAAATCACTGGTGGCAATACCTGCAGTCAGTTACCCGTATGTGCGCTGACGCGGCAAAAGACCGGTTCATTCTCGGCATGACGGATATCGGGGGCATTCTGGACGTACTGGCGTCGCTGCGGGGAACCGAAAACCTCCTGATGGACCTTCTCAGCGTGCCAGACCGCGTCAATCGGATGCGCCGCAGACTACTGGAAGGCTGGCATCGGGCCTATGATGCGTTGGCCCCGATCATTGCCGGCGTACAGCAGGGCACGTCGAGCTGGTTACGCATCTGGTGTCCCGGCCGTTATTACCCCTTTCAATGCGATTTCTGCGCGATGATCTCGCCCGCGATGTTCGAGAGCTTCGTTGTTCCCGATGTCCAGGAGCAGTGCCGGCGGCTTGGGCACGGCATCTATCATCTCGACGGCCCTGGACAGGTGGCGCACGTCGACCTGTTGCTGGAGATCCCGGAGCTGGACGGCATTCAATGGGTTCCTGGTTCCGGGAATCCCCAGTGCGATTCGCCGCGCTACTTCCCGATGTACGAAAAGATACTGGGCAAAGGTAAGCTGCTCGTGCTTCAATCGTTTGACGATTGGCGGAATATCCCGGGCATGCTCAAGGCGTTGCCAAACAGAGGGCTGCTTTTCAGCGTGAATGTGGCCGATCGCGAAGAAGCCCGGGCGTTTCTGGAGTCGGTTGGAATGTGATGTTCGGCGGGTTCATCATCAGCATTCATAGGGCGGAACGCGAGGGAGTGTGAGGCTATGACAAACCGGGAACGTGTGATTGCCGCCCTGAATCATCAGCAGCCCGACGTCATCCCGTATAACATCGGGTTTACGCAACGCGCGCGGGCGGCCATGGCGGATTACCTCGGCGACCCCGATTTCACTTCGCGGCTGGGCAACGCCTTCTCGTTCTTAAGCACGGAACCACCGAAAGCCTGGCGAGAGGTGCGAACCAATATCTGGGAAGACCAATTCGGCGTTCGTTGGGACAGAAGCATCGACAAGGATATCGGCGTCGTCTGCAATCAGGTGGTCACGAAGGACAACCTGGAAGGGGTTGCCTTGCCGGATCCCGATGAGCCCGGGCGTTGGGCGGGCTACGAGGGCGCGCTGGCGAATTCCGAAGATGCGTTCTGGGTGGTCAACCTGGGATTCAGTCTGTTCGAACGCGCCTGGACATTGCACGGCATGGAAAACCTTCTCATAGCGATGATCGCCGAGCCCGCATTTGCCCACCGGCTCTTTGACCGTATTCTTGAGTTCAACCTGGCGATGATCGAGCATGCGTGCAGCTACGACATCGATGCCATGATGTTTGGAGACGACTGGGGCTCCCAGTACGGCCTGATCATGGGCATTAACCTCTGGCGCGAGTTTATCGGGATTCGGGTGAGGAAGATGTATCAAGCGGTGCGCGCAAGGGGTAAGTATGTCTTCATTCACAGTTGCGGGAAGGTGGACGAATTGTTCCCTGAGCTGATTGACGCGGGGTTGCACTGTTTCAACCCGTTTCAGCCGGAAGTGATCGATGTTTTCAAGGCCAAACGCGAATATGGCGGCAGCCTCGCGTTCTACGGCGGCATCAGCACTCAGAAGACGTTACCCTATGCGAGCCCCGAGCGCGTACGTGAAGAGGTCAAACGGCTTCTTGATGACGTGGGGAAGGGCGGGGGACTCATCGCGGCTCCCGCCCATGACATCCCCCCTGACGCCAGGCCGGAAAACATTGCCACGATGCTCGAGGCGCTCCAGAACCAATGACCTCCGAGGTGTTTTCCTCACATGCGCCCGCATGGCCCCAATCCCGTAAGCGGCCCCTGCTCCTCTGAAGCTTTGTTCGTACACAACCATGGGGGAATCTGGAAAGGCAATTGTCCAAGCCCGCCGTTCGACATGACAGACAAGAGTCGAACGAATCTGCTCCATATGATACGATGCTCGGGTGGGTCATCCTGCCACCCATCGGCGAGATTCAGAGCAGTGCCCTTCGCGTGTGTTGTGTCAAGTGCGCACGCTGAGGCGAACAGGCAAATTGGCGAAGTATGTGAAGGGATGAAGCCTCCGAAGCCGGAAGACAACAGCTGGAAACTACTTTGGGGAAAGGAGTCGGCGATGTGTGAACACTGCACGCGAAGGGAGTTCTTTGGAATGAGCGCGGCGGGCGGGTTGCTGCTGGCTGGCGCGACATGGACACACGTGTGGGCTTCCGAAGCGGTGCCCGGACGAGTGCGCGGCAAGTCGCGCATCTGTGTCATTCTTTCGGGGGAGCCACAACCGGATGACCGCAATTGGGGCGCAGACAACAAGCAAATCGACGCAGTAAGAACCCGGCTTGCCGAGGCGGAGAAGAATCTGGGAAACATCGAGCTGCTCATCGGGGAGTCACGCAGTCCGGAGGAAACCCAGGCCCTTCTGGACAAAGCAGGGCCGGGGGTTCCCGTCCTGGCAATCAACGTGCAGAACTTCGCGTTGACGCGCGTAGTGAATCCGGTTCTCGCGGAGAACCGTCCCATGGTGGTGTTTTCGTTGCCGGCGAGCGGGCACGACTGGATGTACGCTCCCCGCTGGCACCGTGCCGGGCATCCGGTGGCACTGCTGGCCAGCAGCGATTACAACGAGTTGGAGCGCGCCCTGCGTTTGTTGCGCGTGGTCCCCATGATGCAGCAGACCAGGATCCTGCTGTTTCCTCCCGCACGGGGTACGCAGGCGGCGTGCACACCAGACGAAGTCAAGAAGCGCCTGGGTGCTGACGTCGTGGCGGTCGAAGAGAAGGTTTTCGACGACATGATCACGGCCGCGGACGAGGCGGCCGTTCGTGCCGAGATCGAGGCGTGGACCAAAGGCGCCAAGGAAATCGTCGAGCCGACCCCGGAAGACATCGCGAAGGCCGCGCGCGTCAGTGTCGCATTGAACCGCCTCATCGACCAGGAACAAGCCGACGCCCTGGCCATTGGCACCTGCATGGGATGGCTCCCGCGCGGATTCCCGTGCCTGGGGTTCGCACGGCTGCGGGACCGAGGCATACCGGCGGCCTGCGAAGGCGACATGGACTCGGTGCTCACCATGCTCTTGTTCCAGTACGCGTTTGACCGTCCGGGGTTCCAGGGGAATGCCACCTTTGACACCTCGCGCAACGCGTTGTGGACCGCTCATTGCACGGCGCCGCTGAAGATGGACGGAGCTGCCGGAGACGCGGCGCCCTATTTGCTGCGCGGGCATTCGGAGGTCGGCGGCAGCGGCTGCGTGCCCGAGGTGCAGTACCGCGTGGGCGAGGTTGTCACCCGGGCAAAGCTGGTCAACCTGAGCACGATCCTGGCGTCCACAGGTAAGATCATCGAGGTGCCGGAGAGATCAGTGCACGGTTGCCGCACACAGATAGTCACCGAGGTTCGCGATGCGGCCAAGATGGCGGCGAACTGGAGCAGCGCTCTTGAGACCGAGGACGCCATGACTCTGTTGCACCGTGTGGTCGCGTACGGAGACCATCTGGACGACTTGCGGCACTTGTCCAAGTTGATGGGCCTGGATGTTCTTGAGGAAGGGTGAGCCCAGCCCGTCAGACTGCCGGATTGAACGTATGGAAGCGGCCTTGCCGGTCCGCCGGCGGGCCGCTTCTTCGTGACCCCGCCCGGGCCTGGATTCAGAAGCGGCTGTTGTATACACGGTCTCGAAGCGCCGGCTCGCGAAGCAGCATGGAATGCAGGAAAGCCCAGCAATACACCAAGTGGCCTTCATAGCCTGCGGGATTTCCGTTCCAGTCGAAAACCTCGGCCCCCGAGCCCATGCGGTCGACGAAGCCGTTCTGAAACCCTCCGCCGTTCGGAAAGGCGCCGTCGCGCTGGCGTTTCAACATGGCTTGGAGGATGAGGTCCGCCTGGGTTGTCATGCCGGTCATATATAGCGCGTTGAGGAGGTACGAGGTGTTGCTGACGCAACAGCCTCCGTTAAGAAACTGCTGGAACTCGAAATAGACCTCCATTTCCTCCCGTGGAATCGGGATGAGGCATACGGGCGTGCCGAGCTCGAACCGGCCAAATCCGGTATCCTGAAGAGCGCGCCAATATCGCTCGAGCATCTCCTTGCCCTGCTCCGTGTCCAGGAGGCCGTAATTGATTGCGAAGCTTGTCGGCACGTCGGAATGGAAGTCGTGAAGGACTCCGTCTCTGCTTCTCCACCAGCCTAGCCAGCCTGTTTCAGGGTTGTAGAATGCGGGCAGAAACGCGGCCCGCAACTGGTTGGCCTTCTGCTGGTAACGCTCTCCCAGTTCGTTGCGTCCCAGCTGTTTCTCAAGTTCTGCGAGACCCTGCCAGGCCCGGTATGCCAAGGTGTTGACGTACGCGTTCTTGTGTCCGGTTGTGTAGCAGTCCCAGGCGCAATCCGGATTGCGGGGCGGCCGTGAACCGCTGTTGCCGCTCTGCTTCGATTCGAGCAGCCCATCGCCGTCCACGTCGCGCCTTTCCATATAGCGCGAGATGAATTCAAGGCCGTCTATGCGGCCTTTGAGCCATTCCATATCTCCGGTGGCCTTGACATAAGCCCATGCGCCTATCAGGACGGCGGGATTGGCGTCCATCACGTTCTGATTCTGGCCGGGGTCTCCTTCCGTCTCGCTGGCGGCCTCGCGTCCAGCCGTGCCTCCCGCCGTGTAGGCGATGAGGCCGTCCGCATTGGTCTTGTGGTCTATCCAGTACTCGACCGTTCGCCGCAGTATAGGCGGCATGGAGACGCCGGGGGCCAACTCTGGAACCAGAAGCGTGGCGTCGGCCAACATGTATAACACGCTGCTCACAGGGTCGCTGAGCACGTTATTGGCCCACACGCCAGCCACGTCCCGGCTGCCTCCGGATGCGCCGCAGCTCAGTTGGATGAGGTTGAACCATCCCCGGCGTGCGGATTTCCATTGGCTCTCGTCCGTAAACCCCGCAGGGATGGGCAATACCACGGGCGTGAACTCCAGGCACGATAAGATGCCCTGAGAGGTCACCGGGAATTCGATGGTCATCGTGACCCATTTCTCGGGGCGGCTCCCCTCAATCCGTCCTCTGATTTCGCGTTGCCCGGTGTACGTCATCAACATCTGGCCAAGATCGGCCGCGCTCAGGATTGCTGGAACGGCGAATTTGCCATCCTCATTCCAGTTGGTGCTGATGACGCACGTGACGGCGGTGGTTGGTTCGAACGGGAAAACCAGTTCCAGTCCATCCACTGCGCTCGAGACGTCTCCATTCGAGGAGAACTGCATGCGCAGCATATCGGGCGGCGCGGAGATTTCCCAGACTATCTCCCTTTCTTCCCCGAGGGAGAAGCGATACCGGACAGTTGCCGGATCCGGCGTTTCCGCGATGGAGGGAGGGTCCATGGCCTTCCCTTCCTTGGCGATGCGCAATACGATCGGCGCTTTGAGCAGGTTGATGCCCGCGCGATCGGTGCCTTCCGTATCCCATCCCAGTTTCGTGACGCCAGCGAAACCACGGTTCGCCTCGAGATTCAATTGCAGAGTGGGCGAGGAACGGGTAAGTGAGATGGGCTCAGCCGAAGGCGTTCCCGTTTCCTGGGTCTCCATGCAGACGGCCGTTGCGCCGATCGACAGGCAGATTGCAGCGCAAACGGCATGCACGGGATTCAATGCCATCCTGAGTTGCGCGCGTTTCCGTTGCGAAAAGGCCATCTTTCGCACCTCCCTGTCTGCCAGAGGGCAGATTCGCCGAATTCTCCGGGTCGCGTGACCATTGTGCTCCGAGTAACATAAAGGTGGCAAGGCGGAGCAATCCTGGGATGACGCTGTTTCGGGCCTTCAGCCCTCTCCGTTTGGTTGATGCCGTTTTCCTGGCCCTTCAGGCCACGCTGGTATGTTTCGCGCCGTTGGCGCTGAAGAAGGAGCAGCCGTAACCCGGGAGCATGTTTGCGCGCCGTTGGCGCGGAAGAATCGCGGCTAACCCATTTTCAGCGGCTGAAAGCAAATCGGGGTCTGCGAGTCGTATGAGGACGTTCCCAGTTTCGCCGGTGTTTACCCAACGGCTTGGGAGACACGGTTTTCTTGCACGGGAACATCGCAAGAGCCGATACTGGGACTCTGAGTTCGTGTTACGCGAGGCGGGAGGTGTCACGTGAATGGAATCCGATTCACAAGCCAGCAGCGAAGGGTCCGTCTTGCCGGCGGCATGGTTGTCGCGACATGCCTGTCGCTGTTGGTGTTTTCATCCGTTGGTGCGCGGGCTGAATCAGGGATTCGCGGCGAAGTCGTGCTGGCACGAGCAAGCCACGACTGGATGTCGCAGCAAATCGAGGAGCCCTGTATTCTTCCCAATCCCAAAGTTCCGGGTCGATTGATCATGTTCTACTCCGCCGTTTCGTCGTCCAACCGGGTCGTGGCGGCGGTGGGCAAGGCCTGGGCAGATGAACGCGACCCGTTCCGCTGGCATCAGGACGATGCGAATCCAGTATTCGGACCATCCAAGGGTGGCTGGGATTCGTGCACTATCCGCCTGGACACGGTCCTGTACGTGGCCGAGGAAGACGCGTATTACATTTATTACTCCGGCACCACGGGCTCGGTGCAGGATCGTATCGGGCTGGCGATTTGTCCCGCCGGGGCCGACGGCTATTCAGAAGTGGCCGGGGACGCCATTGTCCGGCATGGCACTGCGCCTGTACTGGCGCCTGAGCCCGCCGCGCCGTATTTCGAGGACATGGCCTCCCAGGCGGCTGTCATGCGTGAGTGGAACGAGGGAGCGCAGCAATGGAGGTGGTACATGTACTACTCCTATCGCGGGAAGGACGGCACCTTGCCCGGTATCCGGCTCGCCACCTCGAACGACGGGAAGTCCTGGACGAGACACTTCAACGCCGAAGACCCGCGCGGCATGGGACAGATTTTCGAGTCCACGCCCAAGGCCTACTACGAATGGCACCAGATTTCGGTGCTGGCGGGAACGTACGTTCTTTGCATTGAAGTGGGGGTGGACCACGGGGCGCGTTGGCGGCCCGTTCTGGCAGTCAGCACCGACCCTGCAAAAGGATGGACACAGCTCGATGTGGACACCGTGCTCCAGACGAAATGGCAGGGACTCTACGACGACCGCACGCTCTATCATGTCGCCACTCCGGCGCTGTATCAAATTGCGGGGAAATGGTATCTGTTTGCGCAGGCTTGCGGGCGTCCTGGCAACGACAATTACATCGATGGCGCCTGGGAAATGTGGTGCGTTGCCTGCGACCGCGCGATTCCCACGCGGCCAGGCTGCTCGGACGTGTACATCCCCGGACTACCGGGAGCAGCAGCCCCCGCTGGGCATTAGCTCCTCGAAATGGTCTGTTTTGGTTGCAGAATTGTAAACGGCAATCCCAGGTTGCCAAGATTCGATGGGTGTTTATAAACGTTTTTGGGCAAATGGGTTGTACACATCCTTGGCGGCAGCCATTCGTGTTTGAAGGGAGGTTCAGGGTGCTGTTTTGGGAAGCCCCTATTGACAAAATTGTGCGTGTTTGGTAGGTTCCGGACACGGGTCCGGACCCGCGTACGAGACCCGGGTGCGCAGGACAGGTTTGGAAAGACGGCCGCCCGGGTTGCGGCTTCTCGGGTTTGACGCCGTCACATAGAGAGGGGGGATTACGCAATGACGGGACTCTTGCTCATCACAATTGTGGCGAACGTGGCCATATCGGCCACTCCCACTGTTTCGGAGTTGGACGAGGCGAGCCGTTGGGCTGCGGCGAAATTCGAAGGGAAGGCGGAGGAAACCTCCCTGCGCACAGGCATCTACGTGATTGCCAACAACGACCCCGTCCAGATGAACAGCCGCGGGGGGCGTCCGATGCGGATCGTGGACAAAGAGTATGCCCGAGGCCTGTACTGCCACGCCGTGAGCCGCGTCGTTGTGTATCTTCCGCAACCCGCGAAACGGTTTGAAGCGGTTGCCGGGGTAGATTCGAACGACCAGACCAGCGGCGGGCGGGGAAGCGTCGTGTTCGGCGTCCAGGCCGGCGGCAAGGAGTTATGGCGTTCGGAGGTTATGCGCGAGGGCATGCCGGGAGTTCCTGTATCGGTAGAATTGGGCGGCGTGACTGAGTTTGTGCTCACGGTCGGGGATGCAGGTGATGGTATTGCGTGCGACCAGTCGGACTGGGCTGACGCGAGGGTGATTCTGGCAGATGACTCGGAGCTTTGGCTGGGTGACATGACGCAGTTGGGCCCGCAGCGGTCGCCGTACACCCCGGCGCCGTTCTTCTCGTTTACTTACGGAGGCAGAGACTCTTCCGAGTTTCTGGACTCGTGGAAACTGGAGCGAACCGCGGAGCGCCTTGACGGCCGGCGCACGCAGCACACGCTTACGTATGCCGACCCCGAAACGGGCCTAGTGGTCCGGTGCGAAGGTGTCCAGTACGCGGATTTCCCGACAGTGGAATGGACGTTGTATTTCAAGAACACGGGCAAGACCGATTCGCCGATACTGAGCGACGTCCGGGCCATCGATGCATGGTTCGAACGAAACGCACAAGAAGAATACGTGCTGCACAGGAACAAGGGCGACAATTGCACCGCCGACAGCTACGAGCCCGTCGACGAGCCGCTTGCTGCCGGAACGGAGAGACGGCTGGCGAACACGGGGGGGCGTCCCACCCAGATCGAGTTCCCCTACTTCAACATCGGCGCCGGCAACGAGGGCATGATCTTCGTGGTGAGCTGGGCGGGGCAGTGGGCGGCGGAGTTCACGCGGGACAGCGGCAACAGGCTGCGCCTCCGTGCCGGACAGGAATTGACGCACTTCAAACTGCTGCCGGGAGAAGAGGTGCGGACGCCGATGGTGGTCCTCCAATTCTGGAAAGGCGACCGTCTTCATGCGCAGAACGTCTGGCGCGCCTGGATGCTCGCGCACAACATGCCGCGTCCCGGCGGGAAGCTTCCGCCGGTTCCCGAATTGGCTGCATGCAGTTCGCATCAGTTCGGGGAGATGATTAACGCCAATACGGAGAACCAGATCTTCTTTGTTGACAAGTATCTCGAGCGCGGCATGAAGCTCGACTATTGGTGGATGGATGCCGGCTGGTACTACAACAAGACCGGCTGGCCGCACACGGGCACGTGGGAGGTTGATATGAACCGTTTCCCGGGCGGCCTGCGCGTCATCAGCGACCATGCCCACTCGAAGGACGTCAAGATCATCGTCTGGTTCGAACCGGAGCGCGTCGCCGCCGATACGTGGCTTACCGAGAACCATCCGGAGTGGATACACGGGGGGAAGAAGGGCGGACTCCTGGATCTGGGCAACAAAGAAGCGTGGACGTGGCTGGTCAATCACGTCGACAAGCTGCTTACGGAACAAGGCATAGACTTGTACCGGCAGGATTTCAATATCGATCCCCTGCTGTTCTGGCGCGGCAACGATGCCGAGGACCGGCAGGGCATCACCGAGATCCGGCACGTCGAAGGGTATCTGGCCTATTGGGATGAACTCATCAGGCGGCATCCCGGCATGCTCATTGACTCGTGCGCGAGCGGCGGGCGCCGCAACGATCTCGAGACGCTTCGCAGGGCTGTTCCGCTGTTGCGGAGCGACTACATCATGGAGCCGATCGGCAACCAGTGCCACACCTACGCGCTGTCGCCCTGGTTCCCGTTCTATGGCACTGGCACCTCCAAGACCGACCCCTACCTTGTGCGCAGTACCCTGTGCCCCCACTTTACGGCCTGTTGGGATCACCGTGAGGACAGTCTGGATTGGGCCACTCTGAGACGCCTTGTGGACCAGTGGAAAGCGTTTGCGCCGAACTTCTTCGGGGATTATTACCCGCTGACTCCGTATACCTTGAAGGACTCGGACTGGATAGCGTGGCAGTTCGACCGTCCGGAGGAAGGGAAGGGCATGGTACAGGCGTTCCGGCGTCCGAACAGTATCTATGTTACGGCGCAGCTGCCTTTGTCGGCCCTTGACCCGAATGCCCGGTACGCCGTGACCGACGTTGACGCGCCGGGAACGCGAATGGAATTCTCCGGAAGCGAACTTCTGGGTGCGGGACTCCCGATGACCATGACCGGGAAGCCGTCCTCGGTTGTCTATGTCTACGAGAAACTGTAATTGCCCAGGGAGATGCCATGGCCGGCTCGAGTGACAAGAGAGTAGTCATCATCGATACCGGATACGACGCCTATGAGCAGGAGGCGGAGATTCTTCGTGCCTCGGGATATTGGCTGGACGTGTTTCCGGGCGGAAAACTTGACGCCGCGGGCAAAGCGGAGTTCGCGCGCGGCGCGGCGGGAATGTTCGTGCGCTGGACCCGGGTGAATGATTTCTTCCTGGACAGGGCCTCCGCTCTTAGAGCTATCGTGCGGTATGGCGTTGGATATGACAACATTGACCTCGCTGCCGCCTCGGCGCGGGGGGTTCCCGTCTGCAACGTGCAAGGCTATGCGAACCATTCGGTCTCAGACCATGCGCTGGCGATGATTCTGGCGTGTGTCCGCGGTCTCCGCCAGGGCATGGAACACGTGCGGCCGCGATACAACCTTCCCGCGGACCTGCACATGCCCGAGCTGCACGAATTGACCCTGGGCATCGTCGGACTGGGCCGGATTGGCGGGATGCTGTGCATGAAGGCTCGAGGTCTTTTCCAGCGGGTTGTGGCGTGTGACCCTTACATCCCGCCGGAGCGCTTTAGCGAACTGGGCGCGGAGGCGTGCCCGTTTGACGAATTGCTGGCCGTCAGCGACGTCGTGAGCCTGCACTGCAATCTGACCGAAGAAACGCGCCACATGATGAATGCCCGGGCCTTTGACAGCATGCGGCCGTACGCCATTGTGATCAACACCGCGCGCGGCCCCGTGGTTGATGAAGAAGCTCTCACGGCCGCTCTGGAAGACGGCACAGTGTTCGCAGCGGGGATTGACGTTTTCGAGGATGAGCCTCCAAAAGTGAACAGAGACCCGCTGTTGTCACATCCCCGTGTCGTGGCGACGGGACACTATGCGTGGTACAGCCAGCGCGCGGGCCGTGAACTGCAACGCCGCGCGGCGCTCAATATGGAAGCCATGCTGCGCGGGGAATTCCCCCCGGATTGTCTCAATAGGGAGAGCCTTTCAGGGAAGGGGAGAGGGTTTTCGAGAGGGTAAATGGGCTGCACGGTAAATGACATAGCGCGCGCGGCGGGAGTAAGCCGTTCGACCGTGCTGAGGGCGCTTTCGGGGAAACCGGACGTGTCCGGCGAGACCCGCGACCGAATCCGGGCGCTGGCTGCCGAGATGCGGTACAGGCCTAACTACATCGCCCGCAGCTTGACCCACGGCAAGACCAACCTCGTTGGCGTTATTGCGAAGCCCAGCATCTATTACGCGTCGCATTCCGTGATCGAGGCGGTCGAACGCGGGCTGCGCAGTGGCGGCTACTCGACCCTGCTCTTTATCTCGGGCAATGAAAGCGGAACCGACGAATCCCTAGTCGAGCAACTGATGAAGAATCGCGTGGACGGCGTGATTGCGGTGCCCGGTTCGATGACTCCGCCCGCAACCTATCACGAGCTCGTCGAGGCGGGCGTAAAACTCGTGATTCTGGATGGGCTCATTGACAACCTGGCCGCGCCGCAAATCACGGGGGACAACTATAAGGCGGGCCGGCTTGGCGCCGAGCATTTGATTCAGCTTGGCCATCGCAGAATCGCTTGCCTCGGAATCCCCAATATCTCGCATGTTGGCCGCGAACGTGCCCGTGGCGTGCGCAAAGCCTTTCAGGACGCGGGGCTTCCCGTGGATGAGACGCTCTTCAGAGAGGTCGGCTTCAACGAGAAGGCAGCCGAGGATTGCACGGCCGAACTCCTTGCATTGCGGGAACGGCCGACCGCCTTTCTGGTGCGCCACGACGTTGCCGCGCGCGGGACCATGAGAGCGGTATGCTCGGCGGGACTCAGGATTCCGGAGGACATCTCGATTGTCGGCAACGGAGACATGCTGGGCAGCGACATGTTTCGCGTTCCGCTGACTACCGTGCGTTTCCCTGCCCGGCAAATGGCTGATTTCTGTGTGCGAACGTTGCTCGATATGCTGTCAGGGGAGGCTGTTGAGCCCGAAACCACCATCTTCGATGTCGACCTGGTGCTTCGGGCGTCGACGGCTCCTCCCCGGGCCTTGTAGGGTCCGTCGTTGCGGCGGCGGGGTGGTTTGCGCTTTTGGCCGTGGGGATTGGCCCCGCGGCAGACATGAGGGTCGCGACATGAGTTGCTTGGGAAAACTTGCGGGCAAGAAGGCGCTGGTTACCGGCTCGGGCACGGGGATCGGGCGCGAGATCGCGCTCGAATTCGCTCGCCAGGGGGCGGACGTGGTGTTGCACTACGCCCACAGCGACGCCGGAGCTAAGAGCGCAGTCGAGGAAATCCGGGCTATGGGTCGTAAGGCAGCGGCATTTCGCGCCAACTTCGATGACGTCGATGAAGTGGTGGCCCTGGGTGAATCAGCGCTGGAATTTCTCGGCGGCGTGGATTGCCTGGTGAACAACGCCGGTATCACGTTCAATAAACCGTTTCTCAGGGTTACCCGTGAGCAGTTCGACCGGATGTACCACGTGAACATCCGCGCCCAGTTTTTTTTAACCCAGCGGCTCGCCGCCGAGATGGAGAAACGCGGGGGAGGGGCTGTCTGCAATCTCACGTCCATTCACGGTGTTCAAGGCGCTCCCGAGCACTCGGTGTACGCCGGCACAAAGGGTGCGATTGTGGCGTACACGCGATCGCTTGCCGTTGAACTCGCCCACAAAGGGATTCGCATCAACGCGATTGCGCCCGGCTGGGTGACGGTCGAGAACTATTACAACGTGCTGCCGGGGTTCAACGAGGAAGACGCCAAGAGAGACGCCGCCAACAAGATTCCCCTGGGACGGCCCGGCGTTCCGTTGGATATCGCGAAGCTCGCCGTATTTTTATGCTCCGATGACGCAAGTTACATTATCGGACAAACCATCGTGGCCGACGGGGGGACAACCTCGTTGATGTCCCTGATCTCAGATTTTCGAAACGAATCATCAGCTCGTTTCGGCAAAGGGTATCTCCCGGGTGTGCAGTAGTCGGCCGCGATGCGTCGCAGGCTGAAATCCGTTGATATGCGAGCGGAAAGAGGAGGTATTTCAATGAGTCCAAAGCAAGCGATCGCCGCCGGCGGCGGGAAATCCAGTCTGTACGCCTTTGGGGTGGCCTTTGTGGCCTCGGTAGGCGGATTCCTGTTCGGATACGACCTCGCGGTCATGGGCGCCGCGAACTTATACCTCAGAGAGCAGTTCCACCTGTCTCCGGCCGTTTGGGGTTTTACGACGGGAAGCGCCACCTTGGGTTGCATCATCGGCCCATTTCTGGGCGCATGGTTATGCGACGCGGTTGGCCGTAACAGGACCATGATGGTTGCGTGCGCGTTATTGGGGATTGGGTCGCTGTTCACGGCTATACCCAAGGACATGTTCACGTTCAATGTTTTTAGAATCGTCGGCGGCATAGGAGTGGGCCTGTGCTCGGTGGCGTCGCCGATGTATATCTCCGAAGTGGCGCCCCCCCGGATGCGCGGGGGGCTTGGCACGATGTATCAGCTTGCGATCGTGGTGGGCAGCATTGCGGCGCCGTTCTTTTCTTTCATCATCGTCAAATTGGCATCGCCCGAAACCTGCTGGCGGTGGATGTTCGCGTCGGAACTCCTTCCGGTTGTTGTCTTTATCGTGTTGCTTATGACCATTCCCCAGAGTCCGCGGTGGCTTGCCGGAAGGGGCCGTCACGATGAGGCGCTCGCCGTTCTCGTTCGTGTCGACGGCGAGGCCAACGCCCGTGAAGAGATGGAGCAGATTCAGGCGTCGCTCAAGGAAGAACTGGGCACGTTCTCCGAATTGTTCGCCCCGGGCATTCGTTATGCGTTCGCGATCGGCCTGTTTCTGGCTTTCTTCAACAATTGGACCGGCTGGAGCGTCATGGGCGGCTACATTCCCATGTTGTTCGAATCCAGCGGGCTTAATGACAGAGCGTTGGCGATTCTGCAATTCGCCGTTGCGTATGGGTTCATGGGCGCCGTGACGCTGGTGGCCTGCTGGATTGTGGACCGCGTGGGCCGCCGTCCCCTGTGGCTGGCGGGTTCCGCAATGATGTGCGTTATCACCGCGATGACCGGCGCGGTGTTTCACTTTCATTTGAGCGGCTGGTTCGTCCTCCTGGTCATTATTCTCTGCACGCTTCCCCACGGCTTTGCTCTTGGCCCGCTGCCTTGGCTCATGATGTCGGAGATCTTTCCGACCCGGCTTCGCGGCCGCGCGGTCTCGCTGACCACCGCATTTCTGTGGGTGACGATTTACAGCGGCGCCCAACTTTTCCCCATAATCTCGGATTATTCAGAGAGAACCATCGGCTCCATAGGGGGGACGTTCTGGCTGCTCTCGTTCATATGCGTGTTCGCGTTTCTGTTCGGGTTGTTCATGCTGCCTGAGACCAAGGGCAGGTCGCTCGAGGAGATTGCGGCTTCGTGGAAACGGAAATGAGCAGGGAAGGCTGTTGTTTTAGCAAGAGGGGAGGTTCCTTCGTATGCAAAACCGCAGGGAGTTCCTGAATATGGTGGCAAAACAGACCGGGGCCGTATATCTGGCGGGTCTCGCGGCCGGTTCGGCGCCGGCGGAAGCGGGCCGGCCCGCCGCCCCGGACACAATGATCCGGCTCCTCGGCGTGTTGAAAGCCGTTGGCAAACCCGCCGAGACCGTGACGACGCCGGACGGGACAACCGTGCTCCTGCTTCCCTATGGAGGGCGCGTCCTCGCCCTGTTTGCCCCCGGCAGCGATGCGAACTTCTACTGGACGCATCCGGCCCTGGAGTCCGAAGAGACGGCGCGCGCGTTCTACGCAAGCAAGGATTGGCACAATTCCGGCGGTGACCGGACGTGGCTCGCGCCCGAGGTGGACCTGTTTCTCCCACACTACCCGGATACGAAGACCTACTGGCAGCCGCGCGAACTGGACCCGGGCAACTATAGGGCCGTTCGCGGTAAAGACGGGCTCAAACTGGTCAACCGGCTTACGCTGAAGTTTTCCCGGTCCGGGAAGGAAGTCAAGCTGCGCATTGCGAAATCGATTGGCGCTGCCGCCAATCCGCTCCGTTATGAAGGCAGTATCGACCTCGCAGGCGTGTGTTATGCCGGATACACCCAGCATACGCGGCTCGAAATACGCGAAGAGCACGCCGAAGACAAGCCGATGGTGGGTCTGTGGAATCTGGTTCAGATGCCGCACGGCGGCGACCTGCTGATCCCTGTCTATCACAGGACCGAACCGAAGATCTGGTTTGGAGAAGTCTCTTCGGAAGACCTGGTAGTGCAAGACCGCCTTATTCGGTACAAGATGCGCGCGCAGGGTGAACACAAGCTGGGCGTGCGCGCCGTGGCTACCACGGGCCGCGTCGGGTATGTCTCTGGCAGCGGGAAAACGTGCTCGCTCATTGTGCGCAATTTCACAGTAAACCCTTCCGGAGAATACGTAGATGCGCCCTGGAAAGACCCGGAGGATCTTGGGTATTCGACGCAGGCGTGCAACGTGAATTCGGCGCTCGGTGCGTTCAGCGAGCTCGAGTACCACATTCCCGCGATCGGCGGGAAGACCGGTTTCACGCGGTGCGATGACACGGCGCAGGTCTGGGCGTTTCGCGGACCCGAGGAGAAGATTGTGGCCGCGGCGCGATGCCTGCTATCCCCGGACGTGTAACGGGCCGGCCGGATTGAGAACACGAGGGCATGATGAACAGCGACAAGAAACCTGCCGTGGTGACGTTTGGCGAACTGCTGCTGCGTCTCGACCCGTTTGGCATGGACCGATTGACGCAGGCCGAGATGTTCAGGGCCCGGTATACCGGCGCCGAGGCGAACGTGGCGGTATCCCTGGCAGGTTTCGGCGTTGACGCGTACGCCGTGTCCAAAGTGCCGGCGCATGAAATCGGGCAGGCCTGCGTCAATTACCTGCGGCGATTTGGAGTCAATACCGACTTCATTGTTCGTGGAGGCGACCGTCTCGGCATGTTGTACGTCGAGACCGGTTTTTCTCAGCGGCCGTCCAAGGTGATCTACGATCGCAACCACAGCAGCATTCGTGAACTTGTGCCCGGCGAGCTGGACTGGAGGCGCATACTAGCCGGCAAACGATGGTTCCATTTCTCGGGAACCGCTCCAGCGCTTGGAGACAACGTAACGGCCGTTCTAGAGGAAGCTCTCGACACAGCGAGAGAACTGGGCGTTACGACCAGTTGCGACTGCAATTACCGCAGCAAGCTGTGGGCGCCGGACAAGGCCAGCCGGGTCCTGTCACATTTGTTCAGCCGCGTGGATGTCTTCGTTGGCGGCGTGGAAGACGCGGAAAAGCTTTTTGGCATATGCGTGCCCGAGGACCTTCGCGGCCGGGAGGACGCGTCGGCAGAGTTCGCGGCGCGGCGTCTCAGGGAGAAGTTCGGGTTCACGTGGGTAGGGGTAACGTTGCGCGGGGGCGCATCGGCCTCTGTCAACGAATACGCGGGACTGGTCTGCTGCGCGGAAGGATGCGCCTCGAGCCGGTCGTACCAGATCCAGATTGTCGATCGCGTAGGGGCCGGCGATGCGTTCACGGCGGGGATGGTGTTTCAGATTCTCCGCGGGGCCGATGCGGCGCATGTGGTGGAATTTGCCGCGGCGGCGGCGTGCCTCAAACACACCATACCCGGCGATTTTAATCTTGTCTCCGTGGAAGAAGTCGAAGAACTTGTGCGTGGCGGGCAGGCAGGGCGCGTACGACGGTAGAAAGCAGGGGAGAGAATGAGCAAGGAAAAGAATATCGAACGGCTCCATGAGGAGTGGCTGGTTCTGATTCTTCGAGGCGATACGGCACAGCAGACCGAGGACACGTTTGAAGCGCTCATCGAGGGCGGCGCGACGCTGCTTGAGGTTCCGTTCACCACGCCGGGGGCGTGCGACGTAATACGGCGAATACGCGAGAAACATGGCGCGCGCGTGATTGTGTCAGCCGGCACCGTCACGACGCAGGATCAGGCACTTGCGGCGATTGCAGCGGGCGCGCAGGGCATTGTGTCGCCCAATCTCTACGCTCCGGTGGTGGAAACCGCGGTCGACGCGGGCGTTTTCTCGGCGCCGGGTTGTTTTACGCCGAGCGAGATCGCCGATGCGATGAGGATGGGCGCGGATGTGATCAAACTGTTTCCCTGCGACATGGTGGGTCCCAGGTTCGTCTATTTCATGCAGGGCCCGTTTCCGGGAGTCCGCATCATGCCGGCGGGCAGCATCACCTTGGACAACATGGAGTCATACCATGCCGTGGGCGCGTTTGCGGGAGTTGCGGGCGTCACGACGGAAATGCCGCTTGCCACGGCCGTCAGGCAAGGCAATTTCGCCGAAATCACCGATTGTGCGCGGCGCTGGATTTCCGCCGTGCGGGCTATGAAGGCGGGAAGGAAAACCGCATGAGCCGCGTCGAAACAGAAGATTTCCGTCTTCTGCCGGTGTCTGAGATGGAGGCGCGGCTGGCACAATTTGAAAAACGCGTCAATGCCGCTCAATGTGCTTACCCGCCCACCAAGGAGCGCGTAAGGCAAGCGCTTCGCGGCACGGGCGACGGCCGTTGTCCAGTTCGCCTGAAACGTCATTCGCTTGATTTGATCCTGAAATATGGCGACGAGCTGGCCAGCCTTTTCTGCGAGTATCCGGACGATGTAGTTGCCCTTATCCCCTACGACATTACGATTGGGTACCAGTCCCCTGGCAAGACTCCGCGCGTGAATGTGGTGGAAGCGTTGATGACCGATATGCAATGGCTGGACGAATGGGGAACGCGGTGGGGGCATGCCTTTGGCGGCGTCGGCGCTACTCCTTTGGACTGCCCGATCAAGGACTGGGCGATGCTGGATGACTATTTCGAGAACGGGATGCCGGATCCCAATGCTCCCGGCCGTCTGGACTCTGTTACAGCGCCGCTGGCCCTTCATAAAGAGACAAAATACTGTTTTGGGATCATTCATTTGGCCCTGTTCGAGCGCCTGCATTGTCTCCGGGGCATGGAGAATGTGTTCACCGATTTCCTTATCCACGAGGCTGAGGTAGAAAGGTTGCTGGACGGTCTCGAGGAATACCTTCTCGAGATTGTCCGCCAGTGGGGCGCGCTTGGGGCCGATGCGGTCTTTTTTACCGACGATTGGGGTTCGCAAAGCGGCCTGATGATATCTCCGGACCAGTGGCGCCGGCTGTTCAAGGACCGGTACGCGCGGACGTTTGCTGAAGTCCACCGGCTCGGCATGGATGCGATCTTCCACAGTTGCGGGAATGTCACCGGCATTGTGGGCGAACTGGTTGACATCGGTCTCGACGTGCTCGATCCGGTGCAGCCGGGCGCAATGGATATCGAAGAGCTTGCGCGGGATTTTGGAGGCCAACTGGCCTTCAGCGGCGCGGTAGACGTTCAAGAACTGCTGGTTCATGGCTCGGCAGAGCAGGTGAAGGACGAAGTGCGGAGAATCATCGATATCCTCGGCAGGCCTTTCGGCGGCGCGCTGCTGCTGGGTCCGGCGAACGTGATGACTCCCGATATACCGTTTGCGAATCTCGAGGCGCTGTTCGAAGCGGCGCATGGAGTGGTATAGATACCAAGGAATAGAAGACGATGTTAGTTTCGGCACACGAACTCAAGACGTTGGCAACCGCAATCTTCTACGGCCGCGGCCTCTCGGAACGCGACAGCGGGATCATGGCGGACTCGCTGGTGCACGCGAATCTACGCGGCGTGGATTCACACGGGGTCATGCGTGTGCCGCATTACATCAGCAGAGTCGACAATGGGTCGATCAACCCGCGGCCCAGCGCCAAGGTCGAGCGAACGGGAGCGGCGACCGCCACGATTGACGCCAATCACGGTTTCGGCCAAGTAACCAATTGGGATGCCATGGGCCTTGCCGTGGAGATCGCGCGCGAGTCGGGGGCCGGGTTTGTCGGCGTCACGCACAGCAACCATTGTGGCGCACTCTCGTTTTTCACTCAGCGGGCCATTGAGGCCGGCTGCATCGGCATGGCGTTCACGCAAACCGACAAGGGTGTTGTCCCGTTCGGGGGACGCATCCCGTTCTGCGGCACCAATCCGCTGTGTATTGGGATCCCGTCGGCGTCGGGGCCTCCCGTGGTGCTCGATATGGCGACGAGCACTGTCGCGGGCGGGCACATCTACAAGGCCCGGATGGAAAACAGGCCCATTCCGCCAACCTGGGCACTGGACAGTGACGGCAAACCGACGACCGACCCCCACAAAGCCGCGTATTGGACGCCCGCCGCCGGCGCGAAGGGGTACGGGCTGGGCGTTATTATCGACATCTTGACGGGGATACTGTCGGGAGGCGCTTACGGACCGCACATCCCCGTCATGTATGGGGATTTGGATAAGAAGCGCAACCTCTGCCACTTGATCGCGGCGCTTGACTACCGGCGATTCGCAGGCCGCCACAATTTCCGCGAGCAGGTGGCGGCCATGGTGACCGACCTGCACGGCGCTCCCGTGTCGGAAGGTTTCGAGCGCGTGCAGGCGCCCGGAGAACCGGAATACCTGCGGTGCCTGGACCGATCTAAGAACGGCATTCCGCTGGATGAGAATGTGTGGAAAGAATTGACGGCATTGTTGCCCCAATCCGCCGGCCAGCGCCAGGCAACAGACCGGCAAGCGAAGGAGGAAGATTCGTGAAACGCGTCATCATAACCGATCATAGTTTTCCTCACGTTGACTTGGAACGTGAGATCATCGAGTCGGCTGGTTTTGCGCTTGAGACCATCCAGCCGATCTGCAAGACCGAGGACGATATCATTCGCGCCTGCGGCAAGGCCGACGCGCTTCTGGTGCAGTGGGCGCCCGTCACCAGGAGAGTGCTTGAAGCGTTGCCGAACGTGCGGTGCATCGTGCGCTACGGCGTCGGGGTGAACAACTTCGATCTCGACGCGGCACGGGACCTAGGCGTCGTGGCGGCGAACGTGCCCGATTTCTGCGTTGAGGAGGTGGCCAACCACGCGTTGGCCATGATCCTTTCGTTGTGCCGGCGCATTCCCCAGGACCATCACCAGATTCTGCAGGGCGGCTGGGGAGTCAATCCGTTCCGGCCCATTTATGCGCTGACGGAACTTACGTTGGGTCTGGTGAGTTTCGGGAAGATCGCCCGGAATCTTGCCCGTAAAGCGGCGACTCTGGGCTTCGCCATCATTGCCCAGGATCCCTACGTCGACAAGGGTATATTTGAGATATATCAGACCGAACGGGTCGAGTTCGCCGAATTGATTGAGCGCGCCGACATTGTGTCGCTGCATTGCCCCCTGATCCCCGAGACAACGCATCTCATGAATCGCGACGTCTTCGGCAGGATGAAGCCTGGCGCTATACTCATCAATACGTCGCGCGGCCCCGTCGTGCATGAAGAGGCCCTTATCGAGGCGCTGAAAGCGGGTACCCTCGGAGGTGCGGGGCTTGACGTGTTTGAAGAGGAACCGCTTCCTCCGAGCAGTCCGCTCCGCACATTCGCGAACGTTATTCTGACAAGCCATGCCGCCTCAGTCTCGGAGAAGGCCGTAGAACTCCTCCAGCGGAAAGCAGCCGAAGCCGCACGGGACTTTCTCGAGGGGAAAGACCCGGTGTCGCGACTCGTCTAAGGCAACGAACCAGAAGGAGCGCATCTCATGAAGTTCATTCGATTCACAACCGGCCGTCATCCGCGCGGGGCATATGGATTGCTGGAGGACGATGGCAAGATCAGAGTCCTGAAGGGCGGGTTGCTCGATGCCCCCGAACCCACGGGGGAGACCCTTGACCAGAAGGATATCGAACGGTACCTTGCGCCCTGCGAGCCGCCGAACATCCTTGCGTTGGGCCGCAACTACCGCGAGCATGCCGCCGAAACGTCGGACGAGCTGCCCAAGGCGCCGCTTCTGTTCATCAAATTGACGACGGCTTTGGCCGCGCACGATGAGCCGATCGTTGTTCCCGCGGCCGCGCCGGCGCAAGTCGACTACGAGGCTGAGCTGGTTGCGATTATCGGGCGCACGGCAAAGAACGTGCCGCTTGAGAAGGCCCTGGACTATGTGTTCGGCTATACGTGCGGGCACGACGTGTCGGCGCGCGATTGCCAGAGCAGCGACGGTCAATGGGCACGGGCCAAGAGTTTCGATACCTTCGCCCCGGTAGGCCCGTGGGTTGTTACGGGTTTGGACCCGGGCGACCTCCGTATCCGCATGCGGGTGAACGGCGAAACGGTGCAGGATCAGTCCACGAAGGATATGGTGTTTGATGTCGCGTACCTCGTGAGTTATCTCAGCCGCTCGACAACGCTGTTGGCCGGAACAGCTATCTTCACGGGTACGCCGTGCGGCGTTGGAATGGCCCGAAAGCCGCCGTTGTTCCTGAAGCCTGGCGACCTTTGCGAAGTGGATATCGAGGGGATCGGCGTTCTACGCAATCCCGTAGTGGCTGAATCGTAGCCGGGGAGGAGCTGACAGCCATGCTCGCGGTTGAGATCGATAACGCGCGTGCGCCTGAGGGTGGCGTGGCCCTGTGGTGGCTCGCCCAGGCCGGGTTTGTGTTCAAGACATCCAGGGGGGCGGTCGTTTATCTGGATCCCTATCTCTCGAACGTGGTCGAAAAGGCATTTGGGTTCAAACGGCTCTCGCTGTGCCCGATCTCGATGGAAGACGCACGCGCGGACTGGATTCTGAACTCGCACGAGCATCTTGACCACCTGGACACCGATGCGCTGCCGGTCATCGTACGCAACAACCCGGCCTGCCGGTTTGCCGGTTCGCTTCCCTGCGTTCCCGAGTACGAGAAGATGGGCGTTGGGAAGAACCGGTCCGTGCTGCTCGAGCCCGGAAAGCGATATTCTCTGGACGGCGTGGAGGTAGTCACGGCGCGGTCTGATCACGGTGAACTCTCGCCGGACGCCCTGTCGCTGCTTCTTGATTTTGGGAAGGTGCGGGTGCTGTTCACGGGGGACACGGCATTGAACGTCCCTTTGATGCAACCGTTGATAGACCTCAGGCCTGACATACTGCTCGTTTGCATCAACGGCCGGTTTGGGAATCTTAACGCGGAAGAAGCCGCCGAGCTCACAGCCATCGTTTCGCCGCGCGTCGTGGTGCCGTGCCATTTCTGGATGTTCAAAGAACACAACGGCGACCCCGAGGCCTTTGTGCAGGCGTGCGCGCGGAGGTGTCCCGCCGTGCCTGTGCGCCTGTTGACGCCGGGCGAGGGGTTTTCGTGCTCGGAGCGGGCCATCGAGAGGATCGCAGCCGAGCCTTAGAAAGGACCGTTATGGCCAGAAGAATCCGATTTGTCGAAGCGCTGCGTGAAGGCATGCGGCAAGAAATGGAACGGGACCCGTCGGTTTTCGTGATGGGAGAGGGCGTGGGCCCTCACGGGAGCTGTTTCAAGCAAACAGAGGGGTTTACCGCGCAATTCGGCGAGGACCGTTCGCGCGACACGCCCATCTCGGAACTGGCCATCGCGGGCACGGCGGCGGGTGCGGCATTACTGGGCATGCGCCCTATCGCGGATCTCATGTGGATCGACTTTTCGATGCTGGCCATGGACCAGATCTGCAACCAGGCTGCCAAGCTGCGTTACATTTCAAATGGCCAGGTCAACGTGCCCGTGGTGTACCGCATGACGACGGGCAAATCGAAGTCCAACGCCGCCCACCATTCCGGGTCCTTTTATTCGTGGTATATCAATACGCCGGGATTGACAGTCGTGGTTCCCAGCACGCCTTACGATGCTAAAGGTCTGGTCATATCGGCAATTCGGGATGATGGGCCGGTCATCTATCTCGAACACAAACTCCTCTTGAACGTGCGCGGGGAGGTGCCCGAGGAGCCGTATGAGGTTCCGCTTGGTGTCGCGGACGTCAAACGCGAGGGCGCCGATCTGACGGTCGTCGCCACCGGGCTCATGGTGGGCTACAGCCTTGCCGCCGCTGAGACTCTTGCGAAGGACGGGGCGTCTGTCGAGGTCATCGATCCGCGGACGCTGATGCCTTACGATGGCAAGGCTATCCTGGCGTCCGTGCGCAAGACCGGGCGGCTGCTTGTCGTTGACGAGGGGTACCGCTTCTGCGGGTTCGCGTCGGAGATTATCGCATTTGCGGTTGAAAATGCCATGGATGCTCTTCGTCAACCGCCGCGGCAGCTTACCACGATGCATACGACGATACCATTCAGTCCTCCCATGGAAGACTTCGTGTTCCCCAACCCTGAGCGCATTGCGAATGAGATTCGCGCCATGCTCAACATGCCGGTGTAGGGAGATTCATTCAATGGACAACCACACAAAGATCCAGCTTCTCAAAACCATGGTGCGGATTCGAAAGGCTGAACTGCAGCTTGCCATCATGTACAAGAACGGGAAGGTGTTCTGCGCCGCCCACCTCTACGAAGGAGAGGAGGCCATCGCCGCCGGCGTCTGCGCCAATCTGCGTGCCGACGACTGCATGACGAGCACGCATCGAGGCCACGGGCATTGCATCGCCAAAGGCATGCCGATGAGGAAAATGATCGCGGAGGTTTGCGGAAAGAAGACAGGATGCTGCGGCGGAAAAGGCGGCACCATGCACCTCTTTGATCCTGCTGTTGGCGTGATGGGCACAGTTGGCATCGTGGGCGGCGGGATTCCATTGTCGACCGGGCTGGGGCTTGCCATGAAGATGCAGAAGACCGACCGGGTGGCCGTCAGTTTCTTTGGCGACGGCGCATCGAACAACGGGGCGTTCCACGAAAGCCTCAACCTGGCCGCTCTTTGGAAACTGCCCGTCATCTACGTGTGTGAGAACAACATGTACGCAACCTCGGTGGCCGTATGGCGGTCGACTTCCGTGCCCGACATCGGCGTGCGGGGAGCCGCGTACGGAATCCCCGGAGTCACAGTGGACGGCAACCGGGTGGACGAGGTGTACGCGGCGGCGGCTGAGGCGGTTTCGCGGGCGCGCGCGGGTCTGGGTCCCATGCTGATCGAGTGCAAGACCTACCGTATCCGGGGCCATTTCGAGGGCGACGACTCGCTGTACCGCACGAAGGAGGAAGTCGCCGAGGCGCGCAAGCGCGACCCCATTGATTACTGGAAGGGGAAGCTGCTCGGGGATGGCGTGATTACCGAAGAAGTTTTCACGGCAATCAACGAGGAAGCGGACGCCGAGGTGGCTGATGCGGCCTTGTTCGCGGAACAGAGTCCCTTCCCTGCTCCGGAAGAAGCACTGATATTGACAGCTCAAGCATAGAGGAGAAGAGTCATGGCGTACGTCGTTGTTATGCCCCGTCTGGGACAGACGATGGAAGTGGGCGAAATCATTGAATGGATGAAGAAAGAGGGCGACCCTGTCGAGAAAGGTGAAGTCCTGTTGAACATCCAGACGGACAAGTCCACCCTCGATGTGGAGGCGGATTGCTCCGGCGTCTTGGTAAAGGTGCTGGCTACGTCTGACGATGGCGAGATTCCATGTCTCGAGCCTATCGCCATTATTGCATCGCGAGGCGAAATCGTGGACGTGGAGAAGACCTTAAACGAGTTTCGCGCGAAACAGGGGGCGTGACCCATGCAGGTAGACTTGACAGGGAAAGTCGCCGTTGTGACCGGCGCCGCGCAGGGGATTGGCAGGGCCATTGCCGAGGCTCTCGCGGAGAACGGGGCCTTGGTCACCATCTCTGATATCCAGGTCGAAAAAGGGCGTGCCACAGCCACGGAAATCGGGCGGGAGGTCGCCTTTCACTCCTGCGACGTATCTGATCCCGTCCAGGTGCGCGATTTGGTCGGCACGGTCGTGGCCCGGCATGGGCGGCTCGATATCGCCGTCAATAATGCGGGGATCAACACGGGCCGCCCCGAGGACCGCGTCACGGTCGACCAATACTCAGAAGAAATCTGGCACCGGATCATGAATGTGGACTTGCACGGCGCGTTTTACTGTTGCAAGGCGGAATCCGCCCAGATGGTGCGTCAAGGGTCGGGGGTGATCGTCAATATCGCCTCGATTGCGGGCGTCGTGCCGCTGCGCCTCCAGATCGGTTTCGTGGCGGCGAAGGCGGGGGTTATCCGGATGACCGAGGCCATGGCATGCGAACTGGGACCGCTGGGTATTCGCGTCAATTGCGTATCTCCCGGGTCCACGCTCGTACAAGGCACCCGGCAGCTCTTCTACAACAACAAGGAAACGGCGGCGCGTCTGGTCTCATTCATTCCGCAGCGCCGGCCCGGCGAGACTGACGAAATCGCCGCCGCCGTTCTGTTTCTGGTGTCGGATGCCGCCTCTTACGTCAACGGCCACAACTTTGTCGTAGACGGAGGCTGGACCTGCGGCTTCTCACGGGATTTCTGACGCCGTACAACGCCGGTTACTGGCCGGTTGTCTTGTTTATCAGTTCATCGTCGACCGCCGTGGCCAGGTCCGGCAGGCGAAAATACGTGGTGATGCCACTGGGATCGATGAACTCGGTCAACACGACGTCGAGCTGCGCGGCCCCGGTTGCCCCGGCTTCCGGCGGCCATGCCTTTGCCAGGACTTTGAGCCCGCCGGGGCGGAAGGATGGGTCGGAGACCGGCGCGCCCAGTGACGCGGGGTCCAGGACGAGTTCGCCGGGCCTCTCATACTTCTGCAGCAACTCTGAGTTGTTGGCGGTCCCGATACAGTAGACCAGAGGACCGCGCATCAACGCGGCCCGGCCCTCGAGCGATTTGCGTCCGCGGACCAAGCGCCACGGCATAGGCATATCGAGCGTAATGGAGTCCGCCGGCTTCCAGACACGGCGGATTTCGTAGAAAACCTGGCCGGGGGAAACTTCGACAGGCGTCTCGCTGTTGACGGCCACCTTAGCTTTCGGGCACCAGGCCGGAATGCGCAACCTGAGGGCGAACTCCATCTCTTGGGACGGCGTGACGACAATCTTGACCAGTCCCGAGGCGGGGTAGTCCGTTTCTTGTTGAATCGTGACACTACGGCCATTGTCCCGAGCGATGGTTGCCGTGGATGCGGTATAAAGGTTCACGGCGATGCCATCGTTCGAGCAGTAGTAGATCATGCCGGGCAATTCAGCCATGATCCGCCGGAAATTATTGGGGCAACAGAACGTGTCGCGCTCGAAATAGGTGCGGTTGCCCTCAAGAGCGCAGAAATAGCGCAGGCTTCTGCCGTCGGGGGATTGCGCGGCGAACAACGCATTGTAGACGGCCCGTTCCATGATGTTGCCGAACCGTGATTCGCCCGTCAGCCGAAGCATGCGATCCATCAATCGTGTCAGGTAGGCTGTGGCGCAGCTTTCACTCACATTTCCGCTGCCCACCTGGCTGTCGTGCCATGCCTCGTTCAGACTGCACGAGCCCGAAATCAGCAATCCGTCCCGCCGGGTCAGGAAATCCAGGGCCTGTTGTGCCTGCTGCAAAAGCCGCGGGTCAGGCTGAATGTTGTACAACTGCAACTGTGCCACGCACAGGGCCATGAAGATATAGCAGTGCCGTTCGTCGTCCATGTTGTACGGTTTGTTGGGCTCGTCCATCTTGATGGTTGAATTCCATTCCCCCAACTTGTACTGCTCGAACCTGGTGCAGAAATCCAGATACCGTTGATCGTTCGTCTGCTCGAAAAGCGTCAGCAAGGCGCCGTCAAGCCCCGTGGTTACGCCGTACATGTTGGGGCGTTGTCCGGTCGGTCCGGGGATTCGAGACGGCTCGGCAGACCAGCGCGCGATGATGAAATCGGCCAGTTTCCGGGCTGCCACAAGCGATGATTGCTCGCCAAAATACTTGTAGTCGTTGGTCAAGCCCAACACGAGGTAGGACATCTCATGGATATCGTACACGCCCCACAGGCGGCTTTCCGGGACAAGGATGCCGATGTATCCGTCAGGCTCCTGAGTTTTGATCGCCTCCGAGACAAGACGGTTCTTCAATGCCAGCACCTTTGGGTCCCCGGTATAGGCGGCAAACCGCACCGTGGCATCAATCAGCTTGCCCAGTCCGATATATCCAGAAGCCTGGTTCCGTTGACGAAACGGAACAAGGAACGCGTTCTCGGTGTCCAGTGCCAGCAGGTTGTTGTTGACGGTGATATCGATACGCCGTCCGAGCTCCCCTCCCGCCTTTACCCGGTCCAGACCGATGGGCGTCATGACGCCCGCCGCGGGTCCCGTATTGCGCGCCGCAGGCTTTGCGTCCACGGCGGCAGCCGGGACATTCATCGCAGCCAGAATAATCCCACTCAAGACGACGCACTGAAGACAACCGCTCATAGCCTTCTACTCCCCGGGATGGGGCAAGACCGTGCCTGCAGCCATGTTTTTCGCCGCTTCGTTGAGGGTCTATGTCTTGCCCATACCTCGTGTTTTCGGCGCGGGCTCTACAATAGACAGCAAGTGCGTTCGAGTTTTGCGCGTGAAGCTGCCTTTTGCGCTCCCGTGTCGGACCGAGCCGTATTTTATCAATTGCCAAAGAAAAAGTGTAAGGCTTCCGTGTTGAGGCGCTCATTTGTCGCAGGTCAGGAATGTGATGCACATTGAATTGACGTCCCCTGACGAGTTCTGGTCCAATGGCGTCATCACTGCTGATGGATTCCGCGGCCAGCATGTGGCCATGCGGAATAATTCATTTCAGTGACGGCACGGCGCGGTTCGAGGCCCGCGCGGTGTCGGCTGCAACCAATGTCGGGACATGCCAAGGGGGTATGGGGTCATGGCGGGTCTGTTTTTGTCCGTGAGCTGGTCGCTTCACTTCTTAGCGGCTGCTCAAGCCGATGTTACGATGAAGGATTTTGCAGCCGAGGTCGAGCGCGCTCTGCCTCCAGAGCAACGCTACAGCTATCATAAGCGGCTGTCGGAAGGGCCGGTGCATGTGGCGCGGCGCGACCCGGATGCCATCCCGGCGGCCGGCGAAATGGCACTCCCCGGTCAAGGGTGGCGGCTCATTTGGAACCAGCAAAGCGGGGAAGTTCTTCAAAACGCGGTTCAGGATTTCCAGGATTACATGAAGACCTCGATGGGGATCCAAGTGGAGATCGAGGGCCGGGATTCGCTGCAGGACTGGCAGAGCCTGACTCAGTGCGTCGTAGCCGGAACACGGGACCAGTTGCCCGGTTGTGGCGGGGCGCTGACGGGCCCCAAGGACTACGTGATCATTGCAGCGCCTGACCGGGTGGCCGTGTGCGGCTACGACGAGCGGGGAACGATGTTCGGACTGTACAACCTCGAAGCCCGGATGAACCTGCGCGAAGCTCCTTATCTGCCGGCGGACCTGAATGTGGTGAGGCACAGCCTCTACGACACGCGCATGGTGCATTCGTGGATGGGCTGGATGGAGTTTCCGGACGCCCTGCTTTCGCGTCTGGCCCACGACGGGTTTGACGCGATCTTCGCTTCGGCATTGGCAAACCCGAACGGTGACCGCACCACTGCCGAGTCGTCCACGGATTTCTATGCGCGGATACTGTTCCGGATCCGCAATCAGGACCCGGCCCGAATGCGGGACCTCATCAACCGCGCCGCCCGCTTTGGCATCAAGGTCTATACGCCGGTCATTTATCAGTACATGGGGACGCCGGAAAGCGAAGAGGGTCTGCGCAAGCTGGTGCGCGACATCCTTCAACAGTTTCCCGACATCCAGGGCTACGTTCTGCTCACCGAGGGCTTCTGGTACAAGCAGTGGGGAGGAGGGCACGGCGCCAGCGAAGAGTACATGCAGGACTGGGCGCGCAACTGGAGCCGGGCTGTCGGTATCGTTGCCGAGGAATGCCACCGGGTGAATCCTGCCATCGAGATACTTCCGTGGGAATACAACATTGATTTTCGTCCGCAGAACGTCGCCATGAAACGGTATTTCATCCAGCAGCTTCCCGGCGACACGATCCCGCTGGTCACGTGGGAGAACGGAAAGAGCTTCGAGATAGACGGATTCCAGGGATACCTCCGTGACTATGCGATAAGCCAGATCGGCCCCGCGGAAGTCACGCAAGCGCAGATCGCGGAAGCGCGCCGGCGGGGGATGAAGGTCTACACCAACGGCGACACGTTTGTGTGCGGCGCGCAGTTGCAGACCGTTCCGTACCACCCATTTCCGTACCAGTGGCATGCCCGGTACAAGGCGATGGAAGAGCTTGGCGTGAATGGCACGATGGAGAGTTGGAGCACCGGATACTCGCCGAGTTTCATGACCGAGTTGCGGGCGTGGTATTGCTGGAGTGGCGCGCCTCCCCTTGACGAACTGCTTGGCGCCGTCGCCCGGCGCAATTTCGGCGCGGACAACCAGGAAACGGTTCTGAAGGCATGGGACCTGTTCAGCCAGGCCATTCGTTTGGTGCCTGACACCGGCCCGACCATGGGCACGAGCAACGCGATCGGCAATCCGCTGTTTTTTGAGGAGCCGCCGGTTCGCACGGCCAGGTTCACGCGTTCATGGACGGATGAGGCCAAGTGGATGGGGTACATGGGAGGCGAGATCAACCCTTACTGGCCATTCACTGTTTCGCGTCTGGTATTCTGCCCTGACTTCACCAACCAGACGAACAGGGCCGAGTCGTACGCGCGCAGCGTGTCAGGGATCGAGAACGGCGGAGGGCAACAAGTGTTGCCAGTCTTCCTGAAATACCTGGGCTTGGCTGCTGACCGTCTGGAGGAAGGGTTGAAGCTGTACCGTGCGGCGGCGTTTGCGAGCCCGGCCGTCAAGCGGGAAGGGGCGCTGCGAGAGGTTATCGTAGCGGAACAGATCGAGCGGATGCTGCGCAGCAACCAAGCGATCCTCGAGTTCGAGGAGCTGCGCCTGCAACTGGCCTCCGAGCAGGATGCCGCGAAAGCGAACGCGCTCCTCGACCACATGGAAGCCATCCTGCGCGAAGAAATCGAGCGTACCGAGTTTTCGCTGCTTGCCGCGACACGCGACTCGCGCCTGGGTTTTCAATCCGAGTGCGATTACGTCTATACGCCGTACTCGCTTGAGGAAAAACTCAAGGGTCTGCGCGCAACGCTCGGGAAACAATTGCCGGAGCGCCGTGGAATCGCGGTCGCGGTCCATGAGCAGCCCGAAGTGCCCGCGGATGCCTTTGCCCAGGAGGTGGCGCGCGTACTGCCTCGGGAGGCGCTGTACGACTATCACAAGCGGTTGTCCGAAAGCCCCGTCCATGTAGCGCGTCGCGACCCTCAGGCCAACGTGAACGCCGGCGAATTCGAGCTGCCCAGCCAGGGCTGGAAATTGGTTTGGGACCAGCACAGTGGCGTGGTTCTACAGAACGCGGTACACGATTTTCAGGACTACCTGAAGACGTCGATGGGAGTGCAGGTGGAAGTCGAGGGCCGGGATACGCTCGACGGCTGGCAGGGTCTCACGCAGTGCATCGTCGCCGGCACGCGCGAGCAGTTGCCCGGTTGCGGAGCGGCGCTAACGGCACCGAAGGATTATGAGATTATCGCGACGCCGGAACGGGTGACGGTATGCGGGTATGACGAACGCGGCGCGATGTTTGGGCTGTACAACCTGGAAGCCCGGATGAACTTGCGCGAGGCGCCGTTCCTGCCGGCCAATCTGAGCACGGTTCGGCACAGCGTGTACGATATGCGGATGATTGAATCCTGGATGGGCTGGATGGAATGGCCGGATGCGCTGCTCTCGCACCTCGTTCACGATGGTTTTGACGGCATTTTCGCGTCGTGTTATGCGAACCCGAACGGAGACCGCACGACGGCCGAGACCTCGACCGAATTTTATGCGCGCCTGCTCTATCTGGTGCGCAGGCAGGACCCTGCCCAGATGCGAGACCTGGTCAACCGCGCCGCGCGGTACGGGATCAAGGTCTACGTGCCGATCATCTACCAGTCTCTTGGGACTCCGGAGAGCGAGGCGGGGCTTCGCAAGCTGGTAAGGGACATTCTGGCGGAGTTTCCCGACATCCATGGCTATATCCTTCTGACGGAAGGCTTCTGGTACAAACAATGGGGGGGGCTTCATGGCGCCGGCGAAGAGCATGTGAAAGACTGGGCGCAAAACTGGGCGCGGGCCGTGGCGCTCGTGACCGAAGAATGCCACCGGGTGAATCCCGCCATCGAGATTCTGCCCTGGGAATACAATATCGATTTCCGGCCGCAGAACGTCGAGATGAAACGCTATTTCATCCAGCAGCTTCCCGCGGATACAATCCCCCTGCTCACGTGGGAGAACGGAAAGAGCTTCGAGCTCGATGGCATGAAGGGGCATCTGCGCGACTATTCGCTGAATCAAGTCGGACCCGCCGAAGTGACTGAGGCCCAGATTGCCGAAGCGCGCAAACGGAGCATGAAGGTCTATTCCAAGGCCGACACGTTTGCCGCCTGGCAGTTCGGCACCATCCCTTACCTCCCGTTCCCGTACCAATGGTACGAGCGGTACAAGGCGCTCGAGAAGTACGGGGTAAACGGTACGTTGGAAAGCCATAGCAGCGGCTACACGCCCAATCTGATGACCGAGTTGCGGGCCTGGACGTGCTGGAGCGATGCGCCTCCGTTTGAAGAATTGCTCGGCGCTGTTGCCGCCCGCGGTTTTGGAAGCGGGCAGAAGGACATGGTTCTCGAAGCATGGGACCAGTTCAGCCTTGCGATTCGCCTTGTGCCGGATACCGGCCCGAACATGGGAACGAACAACGCCATCGGGAACCCGTTATTTTTCCAGGAACCGCCTCTCCGGACCACGACCTTCACGCATTCGTGGACGGACCACAACAAGTGGATGGGGTATTTCGGCGCACAGGTCAATCCCTACTGGCCATTCACGGTATCGCGCATGGTCTTCTATCCCGATTTCACAAATGGTGTAAACATGGCCGAGTTTTATGCGAGAAGCGCGACCGGCGTGGAAGCCGGGCGGGAAACAAAGGTCCTGCCGGTTTTCCTGAAGTACCTGCGGCAGGCGTCGGAGCGCATGGAGGAAGGTCTGAAACTGTACCGGGCGGCGGCGCTTGCGAGCCCCGAATCCAAACGGCGGCAGGCGGTGCGGGAAGTAGTGGTTGCCGAGCAGCTGCAACGGATGATGCAGAGCGATTATGCCGTTCTCGAATTCGAGGATCTCCGCCTGCAGCAGGCCGCGGAACAAGAGCCTCAGAAGGCAAACGCGATACTCGACCGGATGGAGACGATCGTGCGCGAGGAAATCGCGCGGACGGAACGTTCGCTGCTTGCCGCGACCCGGGATTCTCGTCTCGGGTTCCAGTTCGAGCAGGACTATGTTTACACGCCGTACTCGTTGGGAGAAAAGCTCGAGAGCCTGCATGAAACGCTCGAGCAACAGTTGCCTGCGCGCCGGAGAGAAATCGGCACCGCAAAGAATGAGGTCTCAAGCGCCGGCAGGTAGAAATGGGACCTGATTTGGCGCATACTGATTGGCGTCCCAGCAACGCAGTATTAGAGCCAGAGGAGAGCTGTGAGATGGAACGCCGTGAATTTCTTCAGTGCACGCATCTTTGTGGAGCAGGACTCCTGGGTCTTAGCAGCATCGCTGCCGCGCAGGAGGCTTCTCAAGAGAAGGAGACCGCATCAATGCCGACGCCACTTGTCATCCGGCCATATCAGCTCCTCTGCACGATTTGCTCGCTTGGCGAAGAAGGCGATAGCGGCGCCGAACAGTATCAACGATGCAAGGAAATCCGGGACGCGGTCCGGCGGAATCCCGACATACCCGTAACGCTGTCCTGCAGCGCGGGCGCTCTGTACTCGTACCAGGAGTCGGGCATTGAGGAAGACACGCCGGAGAGCGAGGAGTTCAACCGGAAACGCGACCTGGACGTGCTTCAGATCCTGAGCCTTCCGCCCGGCATCACGCTGCCCGCCCGCGCGCTGTTCAAGACCTTGCTCATGGGCGTCTCGACGGTTTCGGGCCTCTGCGCCTATCACACGGTGACTGGCAACGCGTGGAAGGGATGCCCGCTGGCAAATACCGGCAACTACGAACGGGGCCAGGAGAAGGGAATCAACGCCCTCATACCGCCACGGTCCGAAGAGGAAATGGCTGCGGAGAAGAAGAAGTCTCTTGAAGCGCTGTCTGCAGCGGAAGAGGTTACGGTGCGGCCGCACATTCTCGCGTGCGCCGTATGCCAGTACGGAGAAGGCCTTCGGCCGCCCTTCAAGGAAGACAACCTTCCCGAACTGATCGACCTGATTATCAACAAGAAGCCCGATATCAGGATCAAGCTGGTGCGGGGGGCCGACTGGATGATGTGCGCGCCGTGTCCGGGCCGCATCCCGGAACTCAGCGCATGCTCGCATGTCTGGGGTTGCGGGGAACTGGACAGCCAGAAACGCGACCTGGACCTGCTTCAGAAACTCGGACTTCAGTTTGGAAGCACAATGAAAGCCCGGGAATTCTACCGCCTGCTGTTTGAGCGCCTCACGACTACGCACGGCATCCCCGACACTTGCCTCAAGTACAACGCGATGCCGTCGGTCTGGTGGGACGAATGCGCCGGGCACCTTTACCAGGCCAATCCCCGGGCGAAGTATGAAAAGGGCAAGCGGGAGTTGATGGAAAAACTCCAGATCGCGCGGAGCGAGACGGGGCAATCCCGCACCCAGGGATGACGGGCTCGGGCCCGCGCTCGCGCCGCGCCGCCGCGCGCGGGCCGGTTCACGCTACTTTTTCTTCTCGTACCGCACGATGAGGCTGGCGGGTTTCGTAGCCAGCACCGCCTCGATGCCGTCATCAGTGAGCGATTTTCCCGTGCGTTCTTCCCGGGTAACGGTTCCGTCTTCCGCGCGGTGTTCGAGCGTGTAGAGGGCATCCGGCGCAAGGGCGCTCAGATTGACGGTGAAATGCGTGTAAGGCGATTGGCTGCGCCGGAAGAAGTAGACGGCGCCTTCGTCGAGGTCGGGGCGGTCAAGCTGAAACGCGCACCAATGGCTGGCGCCGTTCATGCCGAGCGTCATCGGGTAGATGTCGCCGTACCAGTATTTGGAAAGGGATTTGGCTTCCTCGACGAAGCGGCGGCCCTGCTCGGCGGGGAAATCGGGGTTGCGGTAGTCCCACTGGCAGATTAGGCCGGCGGTCGCAGCGGCGCGCATGGGGTACGCATCGGGTTGCCACGCGGTGGCGTTGTGGGCGGGCAGGTAATAGCTGATGCCCAGTGAGTGCCCCGGGTTCCAATCCGCGTTGCCTGGGAAACAATTGGTATCGCTTCGCCAGAGGGGGATGGAGCGCGAGCAGGTCTCGAGATCGATGCGGCGTCCGCCGCTCGAGCAATTGTCGATGATCAGCCCCGGATGGCGCTCGAGCAGCTCGTCCCACATGGCGTAGAGACCCTCGATGTACCGGATCTCGGTGACGCCTTCGCGTCCGGGCGTGTCGTTTTTACGCCAGTATTCCAGCGGGTCCATATTGAAATCGTTGCGGTAAAAGTCCAGCCCGTATTCCTCGATGCGCGCGGACAGCGTGTCGGTGAGCCACCGGCGCGCTTCAGGCAGGTCAAGCCGGTACAGGCCCCCCTGCCCGCCGCCGAAGACGAAGTCCGGGTGTTCGGTGGCGATTTGCGTATCGGGTGCGACGCGCTCCGGCTCGAACCACAACAGGAACCGAATCCCGTTGCGGTGGCAGAAGTCCCCTATGGGGCCCAGTCCTCTTGGGAACAATTCGGGGTCCGCGAACCAGTTTCCCACGCCGGTCGGGAAACCTTTCGGGAACCATGCGGCGTCGAGCCAGTGGGTATCGAAACCGAACGCGGCGGCGTTCTTCGCTGCGTCAAGCTGGCCCGCTTCCGTCGCCCACTCGGGGTCCTTGCGGTAGTAGCGGTCAAAACACTGTAGCGCGACGGGCGGCACAATCGGGCGTCCGTCGACTTTAGGCAGATACTCGGCAAGCATGAGGCGGCGGAACCGGTTGTGCGCCGTGGAAGCGTCGGTGGTGTTGGCGAGCAGGAGGATGCGCGGCGTGCGGATCTTTTCGCCGGGATGAAGGGCCAGGCTGGTCCGCTGCATGCCGGCACGAAGGCGAAGGTATTCGGGGTGTTCCCGGACAGCGGCGAGCGACCATTGCCCCGACCAGCCAATCGCGCCGATCAGGGTGTTGTTGCCAAACCGCAGGTCGAAGAAAGGGAACGCCCCGTTTGACGAGCGGCCGCCCTGGGGCGCCAGGGTGAAGGGAATGTTGGGTTCGAGTGTCGCCGTGGCGTTCTCGAAACTGGCTTCGCTGAATACGTCGCCGCGGTTATGGCCGAATTCAGTGGGTAACGCGGCGGTGCCTGTATGCATGGTCAGATCGAGCGCCTGAATGTCCTCGATGAGCGGCGTATCGGCCGTACCACCGTTCTCGAAATAGAGCACCCAGTCCACGCCCGGATACGCTGCGTAGACCTTTGCCTCGGCCGTGACACGCAGCTTGGTGACGGGATCGGTCCAGTGCGCGGTGCAGAAACGGTATGTGCCGAAGTCCTTGGATGCGGCAGTCCGCTCCCACTGCGCAAGAAAATCGCGGGAATCCTGCCCGGCGTACCGGAAGGAGAACGGCGCTTTGGCAGCGGCCATGGGCGGGCGGTGATGACCCGCATCAAGCCAGACTGTAGTGCCGTCCGCGAGGATGTAGCGCGCATCTGCCCAGTCGGCCTGATCATGTGCGGGACCGTCCTCGGTCGTGTCGGCCTTGAGGGTCAGGGAGTTCGTTCCTGCGGGCACGTCGAACGCCACGGGAACAGGCGCCTCGCCGCCGCGCACGACAGGCGTCCGGACGGCTTCCTGGCCGCCGAACTCGACGATAAACACCCCGCTACCTCGTTGTCCCCCCGTGTCGGCGTTGTTGTCAATGCCGACCATGGCCTCGAAGCGGACCGCTTTCTCGGGAACCGATGCTATGATTTCGCTGTTGGCGTGGGTGCCCAGGCCGTGTTCGAAACCCTGGTCGCCGATGCGCAGGGGAGTGTCGACGCAGGAGAGGCGGAAATGCAGTTCGCTGAAGTCCTGTTTTTTCAATTCAAGAGCGACTTTCGGGGGCGCGTTCGAGTCCAGGGCTGCGTCGCCAAACACGTCCGCGGCCCATGCGGCGAAAGCGGCAAGTTCGTCCGGGCTTGCCATGACGGCGTCAGCGAAGGCTGCATTCTGCGCCGCGAGGGGGGAACAGAGGGCGAGACCATAGACGATTGACACAGAAATACCTCTCATGTCATGACACTCCTTTGAACGGGTTTCATGCCTGTCGCCATTATGACGGAATGCGAAGCCGCAATTCATCAACCCAATGACGTCTGCCGCAACGTGCGCGACTGTTACGGGTCCCGCAGCCGCCGGTGTATGGGATTGCGCGCCGGATGAGTGCTTTAGCGCCGCGGGGTCAGTAATCCACGGGGAGGCGGCTGAGTTGTTCGAAGGAAAAGACCGGGCCTTCTTTGCAGACGTAGACGGGGCCGCAGTTACACCGGCCACATTTGCCGATGCCACATTTCATGCGGTTTTCGAGGCTTGTATACACGTCAGCCTTGGCCAGGCCCATCTTATCGAGGACGGGCAGGGTGAATTTGATCATGATGGGAGGGCCGATCACCAGGGCAACGCTGTTTTCGGCGGATACGCCGGCGCGCTCGAGAACGTGCGGGATCAGACCGACCTCGCCCTTCCATTCGGGGGTCTCGCCGCCCGGGTCCACGCAGCGTATCACACGGACGCGCTCCTGCTCCGCCCATTTGTCGAGTTCATCGGCATAGACGAGGTCCTTGACGGTCCGGGCGCCGTACAGCACCGTGATATTGCCGTACTTGGCGCGGTTTTCAAGCGCGTACCACACGGCGCACCGAATGGGCGGCATCGCGATCCCGCCGCCTATGAAGATCAGGTTCTTGCCTTCCCACTCTTCCATCGGATAGCTGTTGCCGTAGGGACCGCGGAACCCGATCATGTCGCCCTCGTCTGCCTGCCAGAGTGATTCGGTGACTTTCCCGGTCTTGCGGAAGCAGAATTCGAGGAAGCCCTTCCAGTTCGAGCTGGAACAGATATTGAACGTGGACTCGCCGGCCCCGAATACCGAGAACATGCCAAATTGTCCGACGCGAAATGTAAACGATTCCGCGAGCGCGGGGTCCTGGAACTTGATCTTCACGGATTTGACGTCCGGGGTGTGCTGCTGCACCTCGACGACTTCCATCAGGTCCGGCATATAGATGTTATTCATGACCCAACCTCGACCGGGCCGTGGCCCGCAGCCTCTTTCAGGGTGCTCAACACGCCCAGACCAACCGGACAGTTTCGCGCGCAGTTGCCGCACCCCGTGCAAAGCATCACGCCGAACTTCTCCGGATAGATGCGAAACTTGTGCTGAATACGCTGCCTCTGGCGCTGCGACTGCCCGGGCCGCGGATTGTGTCCGGAAGCATGCTGGGTGAACATGGCAAACTGGCAACAGTCCCAATTCTTGACCCGGCAGCCGCCCGCGGCGGTGCCCTCGTCCACGATGTCGAAGCAATGGCAGGTCGGGCAGGTATACGCGCACGCCCCGCACCCGAGACACCGCAACGCCAGGTCGATCCACATCGGGTCGTCATAGCTTGCCTGCAAGTAGGTCATGACGGTCTCGGGCGTTACCGTAACTGGGGGACCGGGCGGCACAACGGCAGCCTGTTCGGCAGTCCGGGTCTCTCCTGCGAAAAGGGCCTTGCCCTTGTCAGTCAGGCAACGCACTTCGTATCCGCCCGGCATCGCCAGGAGAAGGACGTCCGAGCCCTGTTCGGCGGCGGGACCGAGGTCCAGCGACGTGCAGAAGCACTCGTCGTCGTGGGTCTGGCATGCCAGCGTGACAACGGTGGTCGCCTTACGGCGTTCGGTATAGAACTTGTCTTCGTAATCCCACGTAAACAGGTGGTCGAGGATGGGCAAGGCGGCCGCGTCGCAGGGGCGGGCGCCTACAATCACTTGCTCCGATTGCGGCGGGTCGCAGTCCTCGGTCTCGACGGTGTGTCCGCTGAAATGATACCGGCAGACCGTCTCGTGACGCGGAAATACGAACTCTTTGATCGAATTCCGCGGGCGAACGAACCCTTCGAGGGCAAGTTGCGCCGAAGATTCCAGCTCGACGTATAAGCAATAGCCTGGCTTGACCACGCTCGGACCAGCTACGCGCTTGCCCTGGGCGAGCCATTTGTCTACCAGCCCCGGAAGGGCCTCTTGGGCGATCATTTCACTCACCGGATGAAACTCTCCTTGTCTTCGAGGCCATAAGCGCCGATGATGGGCGGGGTTTCGCGGTCCGTGCCCGCGCGGTAGCTGAAATGCTCTTCAGCCGCCCGGGCCAGCGACTGGTTCAGCAGCCTCATATTGATGCCGACCGGGCAGGCTCTTGTGCATTCGCCGCATCCCGTGCAGCGCCCGGCCTGGTGAAACGCCCGCGTCACATGCCATGCGAAATTGGCCTTGACCGTCGCCGAGGTCTCAATGCACGTGGGCCGGTTCTTGTCCACGATGCAGCGCCGGCAATAGCACGTGGGACAGACCTCGCGGCAGGCGTAACACCGGATGCAGCGCGCTGTTTCCTCGCGCCAGTAAGCAAACCGTTCGACGGTGCTCTTCTTGAGAAACTCCTCGAGTTCGGAGTACGGCGAGTCCGCCGGCCCCGTCGTCTCAGGCGCTTCCCCGATGACCTCGTCCGCCAGGGCCGGCACGTGGACGTCGCAGGAGGCGCACTTCGGCGCCCTTGGGCTGCCGACGCCCGCGCACGCCATGCCGATAACGTGCATGGCGGAACGGTCGATCTGGCACTCCTGTTCGAGTACGACCAGGGCACGCGCGTCGCAGCCCTTGACCACGATGGCGGGCTTGCCGAGGGCCTTGACGGCGTCCCGCGTCAGGTAGGTGGTCAGGTTCGACATGCACCGGTCATTCCACACGAGCTTGTCCACATCGTCCGGCCGCCTCACGAAGATCGGATGCGGCATTCCATCCGGAGTGCTCGCGCCGCCGTACCCGATGACTACCTGAACGGCGCCGTCCTGCAGAAGACGCCGGCACTTGTCGCGTAATTGCCCTATCATGCCGTTGCCTCAGAAATCTCGTGATATGCCTGATACGGACCCATCTCGCGGATCTGGTCCGTAATCTCCGTTATCATCTGCTGCCACTTCTTGCTTTCCGCGGCCGAAATCCACGAGAAGAAGATTCGGTCCGTCTCGACGCCCATTGTTTCAAGAAGCTCGCGAAATAGAATCCACCTCCGCCGCGCGTGGTAGTTTCCCGCCGTGTAATGGCAGTCGCCCGGGTGGCAGCCCGACACCACCACGGCGTCCGCGCCCATTTCGAGCGCTTTGATGATGAGGTTGAAGTCCACCCGGCCCGTACACGGCAGCCGGAGGATACGGACGTTCGGCGGATACTCGAGGCGGTTGGTGCCGGCAAGGTCCGCGGCAAGGTACGTGCACCAATTGCACACGAACGCTACGATCTTGGGTTCGAAATCTTCGCTCATATCAAGCCGTTCACCATTTCGTAGATCTGCTCCTCGCTGAACCCTTCGAGGTCGACGCTCTTGGACGGGCATACGGCCACGCAGGTCCCGCACCCCATGCACAAGCTTGGGTTGACGCGCGCCGTCATCTTGAGCAGATTGCCTTGGCGATCCCGGATCTCGGCCTTATCGATGGCGAGATACGGGCACGTCCGGACGCACGCGAAACACGCGGCGCACGCCTGTTCGTTGACGGACGCGACCTCGGGCTCGCGGGTCAGTTCGCCCTTCGAGAACAGGACCTGGACCTTTCCTGCCGCCGCCGAAGCTTGGGCGACGGCTTCGGGAATGTCCTTCGGCGCATGGCACGCGCCGCAGATATAAACGCCGGCCGTGTTGGTCTCCACGGGCCGAAGTTTCGGGTGGGACTCGGACAGGAACCCGAACTCGTCATACCCGAGCTTGATCTTCTGCGCGAGTTCCAACACTCCGATTGCGGGGCGCATCGCGGCGGCCAGCACGACCAGGTCGGCCTCGACGGCCACGGGCGCGCCGGTCAGCGTGTCGGCGCCGCGTACGATGAGTTTGCCGTTCTCCTCGGTGATCTTGGAGACGCGGCCCCGGTAGTACCGAGCGCCATCCTTCTCGATGGCGCGCCGCACGAATTCCTCATATCCCTTGCCGCCCGCGCGAATGTCCATATAGAACACGTACGCCTGGCCGTCGTGCACCTTGTGCTTGTAAAGCATCGTGTGCTTGGCCGTGTACATGCAACAAATCTTCGAGCAGTAGGGGATACCCTTGGCGTTGTCGCGCGAACCTACGCAGGCGATGAACACCACCTTCTTCGGGACTGCCCCGTCCGAGGGCCGTTTCACCTCGCCCCCGGTCGGACCCGAAGCGGACAGCAGACGCTCGAACTGGAGCGAGTCAATCACGTCCTTGTACTGGCCGTAACCGTATTCGCCGTACCCCGTGTACTTGGCGTTCTCCTGCTCGCGGCCGATGTCGTACATCCGGTAGCCGGTGGCGACTACGATGGCGCCGACCTGCTCCGTGACGACCTTGTCCTGGTCGTCGAAGTTGATGGCCTTGGCCTCGCATACTTTGAGGCACGTGCCGCATTCATTTCGCAGGAACTTGGCGCACGAGTTGAGATCGATGATGGGGCGCGCCGGGACCGCCTGAGGAAACGGCACGTAGATCGCCTTGCGTTTGGTCAGACCGTAATCGAATTCGCTCGGGGCTTCTCTGGATGGGCACCGGTTCCAGCATTCGAGGCAGCCCGTGCACTTCGCGATGTCGACGTAACGCGCTTTTTGACGGATGGTTATCGTGAAATTGCCGACAAACCCTTCGACGGACTCGACCTCCGAATAGGTGTACAGCCGGATATTGGGATGCTGGCCCACCTCGACCATCCGCGGGGTCAGGATGCACTGGGAGCAGTCCAGGGTGGGGAACGTCTCCGAGAGACCCGCCATTTTCCCGCCGATCGAGGGTTCACGCTCGACCAGAACCACTTCGTACCCGGAATCCGCGAGGTCCAGCGAAGCCTGAATACCGGCCACCCCGCCGCCAACAACGAGCGCCCGCTTCGTCAGCGGAACATGGATGGGTTCGAGCGCGCGGTTGCGCAGAACCTTCTGCACGGTCATGCGGATAATGGAGACGGCTTTGGCGACCGTCTCGTCCTCGTACGGCTCGTGCACCCAGGAGCACTGCTCGCGGATGTTAGCCATCTCGACGAGGTACGGATTCAGCCCGGCCGCCTGCGCAGCCGCCCGGAAGGTCTTCAGATGCATGTGAGGCGAACAGGAGGCCACCACGATGGCTTCGAGCTTCTCCGAACGGATTTTCTCGCGGATGAGCGCCTGGCCAGGCTCGGAACACATGTACTTGTAGTCTATCGCACACCGAACGCCCGGGATTTCGGCCACGGCCTCGGTCAGCTCGTCCATGTCGAACGCGCGCGCGATGTTCTCGCCGCACCAGCAAATGAATACGCCGATTCTGCCCATAGTTCTATTGCATCTCCGCGGTCTGCGTTGCCCCGCTTTCCAACGGTTGCCCTGCTTGTCTCACGACGAAATGCTTGTTCACGCCGAGCTCGGTTTCGTCCACGCCCAGCGCCATTCCTACCAAGTCAGAGAGGTAATAGACCACCATGTCGTGGTGCACGCCGTAGCGACGGTCGATGTCCGCCTGTTTCATGTCCAGATTGGTATGGCACATCGGACAGGCTACCACGAGGCAATTGGCCCCGTGCGCCGCTGCGTTAGTCAGGATCCGGTGCGACAGTTCGCACACCAACTCCTCGCGCGCCATCGTCAATCCCGCCCCGCAACATTCCGTGGCGTAATTCCACGCGACGGTAGATGCGCCCAACGCTTCGAGCACCGTCTCCATCGAACGGGGATGTTCGGGGTCGTCAAACTGAAGCGTATCGGGGGGCCTGGTCAAAAGACAGCCATAATATCAGGCCGCCTTAACATGGCTGAGCGGCTTTTTCACCGCCGCGCGAATCTGGTCCACGCCAATCTTTTGAAAAACCTGGATAAGATTGAGAATCTGCGTTTTCCCCTCGACCGGCAGCTCGACAATCTCGGAGACCCGCTTGCGCAACTCGGGATTCCCGTCCAAGGCCCGGTTTACCTTGATGAGCTCCATCGAGCACATCGGGCAGGGCGCGAACACGTCGGCGAAGCCGTCCCGCTCGGCCAAGGCCAGATTTCGCGCGGGCAGGGACACGGCCAGCATGTGGTTCAACGTGTGGGCGGCCGTCGCGCCACAACAGAGCCAGTCGTCGAGCTCCTTTAGACCGACGCCCAGGGGTTTCAAGCATGCCTGTACCGATTGCTCATAATCGTTGGATGAGCCGTGAAGCGCGCAACCGGGGTAGTACCCAAACTCCATCATCAGACGGCCTCCTCGGACCCGCTGCCCTCATCCGCGGCGGCCATGCGGGCCTTGCCAGCGTTCGGCATGCACCGGTCGAAGATGCGCCGCACCACCGCACGGTCCCGCACCGATTCGCCCCGCAGATGGAACTTACCCCGCTGCATGAGCTTGGGCGCCAACAGCGCGTCCTTCATCAAAAGCCGGATATTGCGATCTTTGAGAAATCCAAGGGTCTTGAATTGCATGATAAGTTCGACTTCATTGGTCCGGCCGTGCCGGCGTATGTTGTCGAGGAAAGCCCGCTGGAACACCAGGACCCGCTGCACGTCAGCTGGTACCGTTTTCTGTTCGGCGGCCATCTCGCGGAGGACGTCCATCACGCCGGCGCAATCCACGGACTGGGGACATCGTGTCGTGCAGGTCAGGCAGGAAACACACAGCCAGATCGCCCGCGACCGCATGGCCCTGTCGACGTCGTCCGTTTGCACCAGGCGCAGGATTTGGTTCGGCATGAAGTCCATTTCATCCGAGGCCGGGCAGCCCGCCGTGCATTTGCCGCACTGGTAACAGTTCTCGACGGAAGTCGCCGCAAACGCGGAACCCATGGATTCTTCATGATCCATAGTAATCCAACTCTGCCTTTCAATCGCGGAAAACGCCTGAACGCCCAGCCGCGGCACACACTCCAGCCCCCTGGTACTGCGGAGATTTGGGCGGGACGACGTCTTGCCTGCGCGTTCTTACCGCCGAACTTTCGGCTTTTCGCGCCACACGCCGTGTTGGATTGTACATGACAGGTACCCCAAAATCAACACGCGGCCTTACTCACTATGCCTACTGTTCTTTGAATCTCATTGGGTTTCGTGAGCACTGAGTGCAGCTCAGCCTCGGCAGTCCGCTTGCCGGCTTACCACAGCAAAGTGGACACGGAACGGCCCCATCGCATAGTCTTCGTTGACAGAGAGTCTGGCTGGGGATGTTCGGTAGGAAGGTTGCGGGCGTGGGCCTCACGCTGGAGAGTCTTTCCCTATGCGAGCAAGCATACACGTTGGCGCCATCGTGGTCCTCTTCGGCGCTTGGGCCATTTCCGTGGCATCAGGGGCAGAACCGGAGGTGCAGAGGCTCGAGAATGACGCGGTGCTCTTGGAGGTAGGCCGTGATCACGGCGCTTTCTTGAGATTCCTGGATAAAACCGGCGGGCTTGAACTCGTGCCTCCGCCAGAACTTGCGGGTAATTACCGGCTCTTGGTGCCGACAGCCGCAGACCCGCGAAATGTCGTGCTTGGGCATAAGCAGAGACTCAGCGGCATGTCGCGGGACGGGCAGACCTTGACCCTGGAATGGAAACGCCCCCTGGTGGATGAAGCCGGGAACCCCCACAACATCGACGTCGCGATGCGCCTGTCGCTGAAGGCCGCCGGATTAGAGGCCGCCTGCTTTCTTCAGAACGACTCCAGCGAGCTCGTCGAAGAGGTGTGGTATCCCGTGCTCGGCGGGATTCTCGGCATGGATGGCAGAGGTGGCACGGCGAAAGTCGCGCTGATGCCGCCCCCGCACGATTCCAAAGCTTTTGTGAGGCCGTTTGGCGAGTACGCCGTAGGTTATCCGGGCAACAACATGTCATTCGTGGATCTCGCGGCAGCGACGCACAGCCGGGGCCTGTATTTCGGCGCGCATGACACCGTTGCGCGCTACAAGCTGTTCCGGTTTCTCGAAGTGGGCAACGGGACGGATTCGGAAGTCTTCGCGGGGCTCTGCCACCTCCCTTTAACGCAACCGGGCCAGCGGTTCGAGGGCGCGCCGGTGGTGCTGATGTTTCACGACGGGGACTGGGCGGCCGCCGGCAGGCAGTTCTATCGCCCTTGGTTCATCGACACCTTCGGTCTGAAAACGAAAGACGATGATTGGATTCGCCGCCAAGGGTTCTACCAGATGATCATGATCATGTTGCCCGAAGGCAACGTGAACTACCGGTTTGACGACATCCCGCAACTGGCCCGCGACGGTCTGAAGTACGGCGTGACGTCGCTCCAAATCGCGGGATGGCAGCGTGGCGGCCACGACAACGGCTATCCCTACTACGAGCCGGACCCGCGTCTTGGAACCTGGGAAGACCTCGAACACGCAATCGCTGAATGCCATGACATGGGCGTGAGCGTGTACTTCTTCGCGAATATCACGGTCGTAAACCTCGATACCGAGTGGTACAAGACCGAATTAAAGGACTGCGGCTGGGAGAGTTCCAACGGGGCAGACTACTGGATCGCCGGATGGGGTATGGGAACCCTGGCTTCGCGAATGGGCCACACCACGCCCCTGATGGGATTCTACGATACCTCGTTTCCCGCCATGCATGACGGGCATCTCGCATATTTCAAGAAGTTGGCGGAGATCGGCGCCGATGGGCTGCATCTCGACAAGACGTTTCCCGGCAACATGAACTTCAACCCTCGCGCGCCCATGCCGCCGGATACCACGCTGAACGAAGGAGCTGTCAGGCTGGCAAGAGACATTCACGACCAATGCAAGGCTATTCGGCCGGAGTTCTGCATCTCGTTTGAGTGTAACCTTGACCGGTTTCTGTCTTTTGGGGCCGCGACTTGGTGGGCCGGCAACATGACGGCAGCGAAACGGGTTTTCCCGGAACTGGCCGAGACCGTCGGACTGTATCAGCCCTATGATTACTTCACACTGAATGAGGCTGTGCGGAACGGCCATGTGATTATGATTTCGCCCCATCATTTCAACCGTTCGATGGCGTATCCGACGTGGCAGGGCCTCTCCGAGTACATCGCCGAGGTGAAGAAGATCCGGGATGAACTGGCCGGCATCGTTTTTTACGGCGAGCAGATTCTGGCAGAGGAAGGGATTCTGTTCGAGAAGGGGCTGCCATCCGGTGTGGCCGCGCAGAATTACAGGAGCATCCCGGCCGGTCATCGGGGGTGCATCATCACGAATAGCGGCTCTCAGCCGGCGGATGTGTTTATGCGGGAATTCGCCGGGGATGCCGGGAAAGCCTGCACACTCTATGCCCCGGGCCGTGCTCCTCAGATTCTGACATTGCCGGCGGCGATAACAATAGCCCCGGAACGATTGGTGATGATTGCCCAATCGGGAGATGCGAAATGAGCAAGAAATGGGCACTCATTGCCAGTTTCACATTACTCATCGGATGCGCGACTGCCTCGAAGATGCCCGGCCCCGTTCAGCCAATCCCCATGGAGGATTTCGAGTCCGGCAACCTCGATAAATGGACCGCCGACGCCAACTGGCGGATAGATGACAATTCCGCGGGCGGATGGTACAGCGGATGGCAGGGCAACGCTTTTGCCTGGAGCGGGCAGGGCGGCGAAAACACGACGGGCACGCTGCGTTCTCGCAAGTTTATGCTGGAGCGGGACGGGGTCGAAATCTGGCTCGCCGGATGGGCAGACATTCAGGGCCGCACAGCGGACCGGTGGAACTACGTTACCTTGAATCTCGCCGACGGAACCGAGCTTGACCGCGCATATGCGCCCAACACAACCACGTTCACACGGAAATTCCTGCGGGGGAAGGGCAACAAGGGGAAAGAGGTCTACATCGAGGTCGTGGACAATGCCCCGGAAGGCACGTATTCGATGATCTGTCTCGATAGTATCTCCCAGCGCAACGGGCCTGAACCGCTTCCGTCTCCTGAATTCCCGCGAGCCCGCAGCATACGTATCGAGAATGACTCTTACCGCGTTGAAGTCTCGCGGCGAAATGGGGTGATCACGCGCATCCTGGACAAAGAGGCCGGCATCGATTTCATTCGGGAACCGCGATTGGCGGGAAACTTCAAGTTCACCCTTCCCATTCGCGGAAAGGCCGCGTGGCAAGCTACGGAAGCGAATTACGTACTGGGCGAGCAACAAACGCTGAGCTCAGCCAAACGGCAGGACGATGGGCTTGAGCTGATTTGGCGCGGCCCCCTGACAAGCGTCCTGCGCCGTGAGTACGATGCGGATGTAACGATGCGAATATCGCTTGTAGAGGACCGCATCGCGTTTGCGCTTGCAGTCGACAACCGTACGGATCTCGAGATAGGAGAGCTTTTTTATCCCATGTTAGGAGGAACGCTCGGCCTCGTTCCCAATTCTCCCGAATACTTCGTGGAGCCCAAGCAAACCGTCATGGTCGTACCCGGTCGAGGCGGCCCTCTGTCCGCGTTTCCTTTCCAGAACTTCGCCAATCAGTCCTGGCTGGGCATTATGGGGCCCGAGCAACATTATGGTTACCCGGCCCAGCTTTGCATGGCGTGGCTCGATTTCTACCACAAGGATATCGACCGCGGCCTTTACATGGGTGCGGCCGACCCCATTACCCGATACAAGGTCATCCATATCGAGATGTTTCCGGGTACCAGCGGACCCCGGGCAGGCGGCAACTGGCCCACGCCCGCTGAACTTGGCGATTTGCCCGCCGGTTTGCGCGTCAGCTTTGTGCACATGCCGTATAGCCCGCCGCACACCAGGTTCGAAGCGGCGCCGGTCGTCGTCAAGGCCCACACGGGCGACTGGCGGGCCGCGGCGCGCCTCCATGGGCTGCTTGCCCCCATCGAGACGCCGTCCGGACAGCCCGCGATGCTGCTGGAATGCGATGGCCGCGACTGGTCCCGCCTGCCCGAACTGGCTAAGCATGCCGTAGACGCGGGTCTCGACGGTATCCTGTTGAGAAACTGGAGGCCCGTTTCGGCGCACGCAGGAGAACCCCTTGTCCTCTTACCCGGGGACCCTGCACAACACGAAGCGTTACGGGCGGTGCTCGAGCAGTGCCGCAAACTTGGGGCCCGGACGATCCTTTCCATAGGACTCGAGCCGGCGTCGCCGTTGTGGCCGTCCTATGAGCGACTCCGGGATTACGCCAGCGTGGACCGATGGGGCGTCCTTGAGACGGTTCCCGGTTGGAATCCGCCCACCACGCACGTGCAGAGCCTCGCTGGCTTCGAACGCCGCGTGGTGCTGAACCCCGGCGTGCCCGAATACCGGCGTATCCTCGAGGAACAGACAGCGGCTTTAGCGTCAATCGGCGCCGATGGCATACACGTTGCTCGGTTCTTTGGCAGAGCGCTCGATTTCAACCCCAACACGCAAACCACGCCGGACCGGGCGGCGTGGGAGGGCGGCCTCAAGACCTTGGAAGCCATGCGAGACGAGGCAAGAAGACATAATCCCGGTTTTATCGTGTTGACCGACGATTCGTTTGATTCCCTAGGCGCCTGTGTCGATGCATGCGGGGGCGGACCAATTGAGAATAGTCCCGCCGAGGCGGCATACCCGAACTGGCGGAAACTGATTCGGGTTGCCGGCCCTGCCGCGGCGGAAGCGCTGGGGGAAACGGATTTGACACGCGCGACGGTCGTACTCGCGCCGGCATCCGGTTCCGGAGCCCTCGCGAGTGCCGATTGGCAAGCGCTTATCCAAAGTCTCCGGGCTCGTATGAACAAGTGACTGACGGAAGTGCTGATGCGCACGGCGCTGTTTCATGCCATGGGTAATAGAGAAGGAGTTGTGCGTTGGAAAATGCAGCTTTAGCGATAGGGATTGCGGCGATTGTGTTTCTTGCGCCGTTTTCTGCCATGGCGGCGCTTTCCGTGGCTCCAATCAGCGGCGCGGGCGGCAACTATGCCGAAATCCGAGATGGAGAACGGGTGGTCTTTCAGGGGCTTGGCGCTGTCCCGGCGTTGAGGGCCGTTCTGGCAACTGCCGGGGGTTCCGCCGAGCGCGTGGTCCAATACCAGGATGTGCGGCAAGAGGCAGGGAAGGTGGAACTCTCGGGCGGCGGGGCAGATGCGCTGGCGTTTCAAGAGTCGTTTCGCGTGCTTGCGCCCGACCTCATTGAGCGGGCCGTAACCGTAACGGCTCAGGCCGATGCCCGTTATTACCTGGATTTCGGCTGGCACGCGGCCGTGGACGGCGATTTCTATTCGTTTACGGGCAAGGAAACCGCATCGGCCCAGTACAGTCCGGGGTGTTCTGGCCCCGAGTTCGGCGGAGGGGCCCTACAGACCTTCACGTTCCTCGGATGTCTGGCGGGGGAGCGGCTTTACGGGATTATTGGCGATACTCCGGGCCATTGGGAGAACCGCGCGTTCATGGGGTTTGATGCGGACAACCGCGTCCTCTCCCTGTGCAATGGCGACGGAAGCCCGCGCCGCGTAGTCTCCATTCCGCGCGAGGTGGACGCGACGTCGGTATATCGCGCGTCCTTTGACGGCTGGCAACACATCGAGGCAGGGGAAACGCAGTGCTGGACGACTTGGCTCTTCGCTTCACCGGCCCATTCGCTTTATGACGTGCAGCTCGCGGCCCATCTCGCCCTGGCGAATGCAAAAGGGTTCAACCAGTCCGGTCTGGAAGCTATTCTTCGCAATACGTCTTACCTGCTTCTCAGGCGGAATCTGTTGCGCCCGGAAAGCGATTATCTGTTCATTTCGGGCGTGGGCTACGGCTGGAAACAGTGGGTTTCCGACGGGTTTTACATGAGCAGAGGTCTGGACGATCCCGTCTACGATGCTGCTGCGCATGCCGCGATCTTCTACGAGCGCATTCATTACGAGGATAACGCCCAGTACTATCTGCTCTGGGCCGCTTTGGTGAAGCGCGCGGGCGGAGACCTGGACATGCGCACGGTCGGGCGCGCTTACCGGTTCATCCGCGAACATGAAGTGGACGGGCTGTTCGTTCCTCCGCGCCTCAAACCGGAATTGGCGTCGTTCAAGACCTATCACGATTTGCTGCCATACGACGATGATGACGCTCCCTCGTCAAACCAGGGTTTCCACTGTGGCGCACTGATGGCAGCGCGCGAACTGGGGTTTCCCGTCTCGGACGAGGATATCGAGAAGGCCAAGGCAGGATACTGCCGCATGTTCAACGCGGAAGGCGGCTATATGGCGACCAGCCTCAAACAGCAGGAACATATCGGCCAGGACGCCCTGTACGGTGAAGTCCTCACGTATGCGGTGTTCGGCGAGAAGTTGTTGCCGGACGACTATGTGAAAACCCACATCGAAACTACCGTGCGCGTGCAATCCCCTTACGGCATGCGCGTTATTTCGAAGGCCAACGGCGACCTGCTGGAGGGTCACAGCGGCGTGTACGTCTTCGGCGGCTCCTGGTTTCTCAACGATGCCTGTGTGTACCTCGATGGCCTCATCCACGGCATGGACCCAGGCTGGATTGATGAGAAGCTGCTATGGCGTCTCGAAAAGGAATTGGCGGTCATGCCGGCGTTTCACGAATCCATCAGCACGGTGGACGGTCACCCTCATGGGCACCACCTGTATTCCTGGAACTCGGGGTTCTGGTGGCTTCGCCGCGAGGTCCGGCAGCGGCTGGGCATGGAAGGTTCCGACCCTCTTGCGGCTGCGCTGGACCAGAAACTGGGCGTCAAACGCCAGGATGGCTATCTGTCCTTGGCGCCCGAAACAGCCACCCTGCGCCAGCCAGGGTGAGGATGTTGAGCATAGCTTCTTTTGGAGGTGCATTCCGGAAACAGCAAGCGAGGCAGGTTTTTGAAATGGACGGGTTTCCCGATGGCGTCACGCGGATGCGCCGTGATTCCGAGAACGAGTTAGAGTAGAATAGGCAGGACAGCGCGAGGGGGCGCCATCCTTCGTTTGCGGCTTGACATTTACGGGGATGGTCACGGGGGGATGGGGAGACGTGGGGGACGCGGCAGACGCCGCGCCATGACGGTTCGCGATTTCAAACGCAGGAATTGCCTTGAACAGCACTGATTCTCACGACAGGCCGGCACGTTAGAGGAGACCATACACGCATGCAGGGGTTCACATGGATCGACACCGCGGTGCTCCTGGCCTATCTGGTTGGAATCGCGACGCTGGGGAGCGTGCTCGGACGGGGCCAGAAGGATGTCGGCGATTACTTTCTCGGTGGCCGCACGTTTCACTGGCTGCCTATTGCTCTTTCGGTCATTGCGACCGACCTCAGTGCGATCACGTACATGGGAAGCCCGGCGCTGGCGTTCGAGAAAGATCTCCGGTACATGCTGGTCGTTTTCACCACTCCGATCGCGGTCCTGGTTACCGTGCCCATCATTGTGACGGTCTTCTACCGCATGCAGATCTTCACGATCTACGAGTATCTGGAGCGCCGCTATGGCATTTTCTTGCGCGTTCTGGCC
>Ga0209606_1000469_pt1 | contig 60185 bp, 57 predicted proteins | sample AD_UKC057_MetaG_FD_184412 | JGI IMG/M metagenome (GOLD analysis project Ga0209606, IMG submission 184412) | Active sludge microbial communities of municipal wastewater-treating anaerobic digesters from USA - AD_UKC057_MetaG (SPAdes) (version 2) | ecosystem: Engineered > Bioreactor > Anaerobic >... | reverse complement strand
TTCCCCGAATGTCCTTCATCTCGACCAGTGACGGCATCACGCCCGTCTCGGCGGCCTCGAGCTCGCCCGTGTTCTCGCGCAGCTCCGGCGGCACCCAGGCCAGCCCCAGCGCCGCGAAAACCTCTTGCTCGCTTCTGCACGTCAGGAGCGCATCGTCCCGAAACAGGCCGTACTCGTTCATCTTGATGCCCAGCTGCTTGGCGCGGCCCCGCATGGCGACGTTGTGTTCCTTGCTGCCCGTGAAGTGATGGAGGGCGAAGGGGTACTCCCGCGGGGAGACGATCCGCAGATCCGCGTTGATCCCGGCCTTGAGGAACACGCTCACCTTGGTGCCGCCCCGGGCGATGACGCTCTCCACGTCCAGCTGCGAGGCAAACCAGGACGAGAGGGCATCCGAATCGTTTGCGGCGGCGACGAGGTCGATGTCCTTGACCGTTTCGTTCCCGCGCCTGAGCGAGCCGGCCATGCTTGCCTCGACGACACCGGGGTGGCCCTGCAGTTTTGCCAGCAGAGGCTCGGCGGCGGCGAGGGCCTCGCTGCAGAGTCTGCGCTCCCTGTAGCGCTTCAGGTGCTCGATGCCGGCGAGGATCTTTTCCTGGGTCCGGGCCCCGAAACCGGGCAGCTCCACCAGGCGGTTCTCCATGCAGGCGTATTCCAGCTCTCCCAGGGTCTCGATGGAGAGCTTCTCGTGGAGGGCGCGGATCTTCTTCGGCCCCAGGCCGGGGATGCGGAGCATCTCGAGATGCCCGGGCGGGACGGAGGCCTTGAGCTTCTCGTAATACTCGAGGCGGCCCGTCGTGACCAGTTCGGTGATCTTTCTGCTCAGGGCCTCGCCGATGCCCTTGATGGACGTCAGGCCGCCGCGGCTCACCAGCGCATCGAGGTCCTCGTCGAGGCTCTCCAGCCGCCTGGCCGCGTTGGCGTAGGCGATGGACTTGAAGGGCGACTCGCCCTTCAGCTCGAGGAGCACGCCGATCTCTTCGAGGATGCGGATGACGTCTTTGAGGGGAATCGAGCCGGTCATGGGGGTATTGTGACATTGCGGAGCGCCCGGCGCAAGCACGGGATGTACATTGCCCTCACCGCGGCCCTCTCACGCAAGAGACCGTGTCGCCATTCCGATGCTGTCATTCCGCACAAGCGCAGCGCGATGCGGAATCCAGCCCTTTCAATGCGTTCAGGATTCCCGCTTCCGCGGCAATGACATGATTTCGGCGTTTTTCATTATTGCGACACGGCCTCCAAGGGGCGAGGGGATAGAGGGAAAGGCCGCGATGGATAGCGGGCAGTGGCGGAAGAACGGACAATCAGGGCTCGGCGGCCAGTTCGATGCCCATCTCGGCGGCGAGCTTTTTCAGCAGGTCGCGGGGGATGCTGTCGCGGAGGTCCTGGATGTCGGTCTGCATGACCTCGCAGAAGGCGTGCACGAAGGACTCGTACATGAGGATCAGGTTGTTGACGCCGCAGTCCTCGAGGCCCGTTCTGAGCCCCTCCTCGATGCTCATCACGATGAATTCGTCCTCGGCCAGGCCGAGGGACGACTTCCGGATCTGCTCGAGGTACTTCTCCGGCGGGATCGACTCGTTGGCGAGCATCCAGTTGAGCTGCAGGCAGATCAGGTAGCAGTACTCAGCCCGGTCGCAGACCTCTTTTTCGCTCAGCATGTTATCCCCTCTCGATCCCTCCGGCTGCATGGGCCGATGCCTGCCGATTTTCCGTCACTCCCTCGAAAGAGGGGATCCATGGTGGATGCACGCCTTCGCGAGGGCAGGCGTCACGGGCACGGCATTCCTCGCGGGTACGCTGTCCTGTCGCGAGGGCCGTTCAATCGGTGCCGTACAGGCGGTCGCCCTTGCGGGTCCGGTCGTAGCAGTAGGCGTCCGTCCCGGGGATGATGACCCTCACCGTGGGGACGCCCGTCTCGGGCCGCGTCAGGTCCACGACGATCACCCGGTCGAGGCCGCGCTTCCGGAGCCTCGCCACGCAGGCCTTGAGGTCCTCGGTGATGTCGCGGCTGTAGCCGATCTCCATGTCCGAGAGCCGCTTGGCGCTGCGGACGGCGAATCGGGGGTCGTCCATCGCCTCGTCGTGGGTCAGGTACAGGGGGCTCGTGTCGCGAAGCCCGTCGGGCCCGTTCTTGACGAGGAAAAGGGCCCTCGTCGTGGCCATCTCCAGGAGGGCCCTGCCCATGGCGACCCTCGGGTCCGTGTGGGCGCCGAACCCCTCGATCGGGAGCGTGTCGCCGTGCCGCAGGTCCTTCGAGAAGGCCGCCACGACGGGGATGCCGATGTCGGAGGTGATGTCGCGGGCGACGATCTCCAGCCCGGCCTGTTCGAATTTCCGGACGATGTCGATCAGGAAGCGGTTCTCGGGCCTGTCCTCGATGATCACCGGCTCGCCGTAATCGCGATTGTACTTGGCGATGCTCCAGGCATCCCGCTCGACGATCTCCGTCAGCGCGTGGAAGACGGCCTCCTCGATCGTGTTGCCCGAGGCAAGGCCGTTGGTGTGCGAGCCGTAGAGGAGCCCCTCGTCGCGGTGGAAGGGATGGTAGACCTCCCTCGCGGGGACGAGGATCTCCTCGTTGCGGCAGATGTCGTAGCCTGAAACCCAGTGCAAGTCGGCTTCCGGGCTGTAATCGCTGAACTGGGAGAGGATGAGCGTCGTGGGATCGAGGGTGTTGCGCTTCGCGCGCAGGGCGTTGTAGCTTCCCACGACGAGCCGGTCGGCCCACTCCTCGCGGAACTCGGAGGAGTAGCGCTCGATCGATTCCAAGGTGAGGGATACCTGGGCCTGCACGGCCGAGACCCCCTTGCCGGTGTGAAAGGTCCTGGATTCGTCGGGCCGCAGGCGCCAGCAGGTGAACACGGGGATGCCGATGCGGTCCAGGGCCGTCGCCTCGCGGAAGTCCCGCATCCCGAGCAGTTCCCTCATGCCCTCGACGAAGCGCAGGGTGTCGCCCGGCGGCCTGGAACGGTGCGTCTCGTGGATGTAGACCTTCGGGCAGCTCTTGAACGTGATCGTCGCCATGGTCCCTCCTGCCGTCAACTGCCGTAATGAACGACATTTCGGGGAGGAAAGTCAACTGAAAAGACGGCGCGGAGCGTGGAGCGGAAAGGGCGAGGAGGCAAGACAAGCCTCTCCCGCAGAGGGAGAGGGAAACAAGGAAAAGGAGGTTGAACAGGGACTACAGATTCTTGGCGGCCCAGAGGGCGGCTTGCAGGCGGTTGGGGACGTTGATCTTCTTGAAGATGTTGTAGATGTGCGTCTTGACGGTGTGCGGGCTGATGCAGATCCGGGCGGCAATCTCCTCGTTGGTGGCCCCCGAGACGACCATGCTGAGAATCTCGAGTTCGCGCTGCGTCAGGAAGATCACGTCCTTGTTGGGGGCGTCGCCGCCGGAGCGCTGCGACAGGATGCACTTGGCCATGATGTCCCGGGAGAGCCACATCTCGCCCTTGAACAGGGACTGGATGCCCTTCACCAGCTGGTCGACGGTGTCCGTTTCGTAGAAAAACCCCCGGATGCCCCAGGAGACGGCCCGTTCCTCGATGCCCAGACCGGGCCTGACGTTGAACAGCGCCACGAGGCAGTTCGACAGGACGCGCTTTCCCGATACGGCGAGCGCCATGAAGTACTTCACGGGATCCCGTTCCGGGCAGTCCAGCAGGACGAGCGTGCTGTGATCGGCTTCCTTCGGGTTCACCGTGATCGAGGCGGGGTCGGCGGCGATATTGCATGACACCCCGGTGTGGACGGTCATGTAATGGGCCATCAGCTCGCACTGCAGCCGGCGGGCGCTGACGATCTGAATCGTCTTCTTGTTGAGGGAGTCCGCCTTTGCCGTTTTGCTCTTCATGCCGTTTTCGAGCGACGAGATATGGATTAGAAGCAGTCTAATACTCTGGTATTAGGACTAGCATATTCCGTTCCATCGCGCGAATGAGCGCTAAAAAATTTTAATAAACTGTAAATCCGGTAACTTATGATTGGATGGTGCGTTCTGAATACTGGAGGGGCGCATGTTGCTTTATTTGACAGGCGGTGCAGAAGGAGTGAGAGAGGTGAAGAAAGTGAAGAAGCAGAAGATTCGATTTTTGAGTTATGAGTGTTGAGTTTTGAGTCGTTGAAGGAAAATGATGATTTGGACTGATGTCCTGTCGGCTATGAAATGCCGCTTCGCCTCAGTAAAAAAAATGGCAATAGAAGAAAGCCTGCGGCGAACCGGGGAAAAGATAAAATCCCTTTACAGAGGCTTAGCGTGGATGAGTTGGGACAGTAGTGACACCATTTGATGTTTTGTCTTTTATATCTGATGGTTATAGAGAATGCAACAGCGAATTAGGGGAAGAGGGGAAGTGAACGAAGAGAAAGAAGAAGTATTTCAGCCGATGTTGGAAATTCGGGATGCAATCGGGGCGATGACATAGTCATCGCTGAAGCGGATGGCCATGCCCTCCTGCCGGGAGCGCGTCACCGTCCCCAGGATGCGGATCCGGGCGCTTTTCGAACTCCGGGACGTCTTGAGACTGTCGTAGGACAGCAGGAGATCGAGCTTCACCTTCGTGCCTTCCGTCAAGGCGGCGTCGGTGCGGAAGTAGGCTCCGCCGGCGCAGACGTTGGCCGTCTTGAGGGAAATCTTTCTCTTCTTCGCCGTTCTCGCCAGGGTCTCGATTTTCGCCGGCACCGCGAGATCGTAGCGATCGTATTTCCTGCGTTCGACCATCACAGATCGCCCCGCTGACCGTTATGGAGGAAGTCTATCGTGCGGGGGTGCAAAAGCAAGCTGGAAAAAAGTATGATTTTGCCTAAGAAAATATCATGAGAAAAATCAGCCGAACTAATCCTTCGAGCATTAGCCGGGACTTATGCAAAACGAGAAATGATTTCAATTTTCGCGGTCTTGTGCTACTCTTGCGGCGCTGAAAGTTATAGACAACAGCGACTGATGTCACCATTGTCGCTGATGTTACATACCTGTGGAATCCGGGACGCCATGTCTCGAGGAGGAAGCATGAAGGTTGAAGTGAAAAAATGCAGCCCGTCCTCATTTCGAGGCGAGGCGGTCGTGGTCTGCCACTTCGAGGACGCCAAAAAGCTCGCCGGTGCGGCGCTAGAGCTCGACCGGCAATCGGGCGGCATCCTTGCGGATTTGATCCGGCGCGGCGACTTCACCGGCAAGCACTCGCAGGTTGCCGTCGTCTACACCCGGGGCGAGCTTCCCGTCCACAGGATTCTCCTGCTGGGCCTGGGCAAGAAGAAGGAATTCGACCTCGAGAAGCTGCGCCGAGGCTTTTCGAAGGCGGCCCGTTCGGTCCGTGAACTGGGGCTTGCGGAATTCGCGATCTGTCTCGACCCGGCCCCGGAAAGCCCGGGCCTCGAGGACATGACCGAGGCAGCCGTCGAGGGGGTGATGCTCGGGCTCTACCGGTTCACGCAGTTCAAGACCGCCGAGCGGAACGGTCTCAAAGAAGTCCGCAGGCTCGTTTTCCTGGCATCCGATGGCCGGGAGGCAACACGCATGAAGGCCGCGGCGGCGGCCGCCGAGATCGTCTCGAAGGCCGTCTGCTACGCGCGGGACCTCGTTTCGACGCCCTCCAACGAGATGACGCCCACCGACATGGTCCGCCGGGCGAGGGAGGCGGCCGTGTCGGGAAAGGTCCGGTTGACCGCCCTGGGACCCCGGGAGATGGAGAAGCTGGGGATGCACGCGCTTCTCTCCGTTGCCCGGGGCAGCATGGAGCCGGCCCGGTTCATCATCCTCGAATATGCCGGGGGCAGCCGGGGCGACAAGCCCTACGTGATCGTCGGCAAGGGCCTCACCTTCGACAGCGGCGGCATTTCGCTCAAACCCCCCGAGAAGATGGAGGAGATGAAGGCCGACATGTCCGGGGGGGCCGCCGTGCTGGCCGTCATCAAGGCCGCGGCCGAACTGGGGCTGCAGCTCAACCTGGTGGGGCTCGTCCCGGCCGCGGAAAACCTCCCGGGCGGGCGTGCCTACAAGCCCGGCGACGTGCTGCGTTCCCTGTCCGGCCAGACGATCGAGGTCATCAGCACCGATGCAGAGGGCCGTCTCATCCTGGCCGATGCCCTGACCTACGCGGGCCGCTTCAAGCCGAGGGCCGTCATCGACTTGGCCACCCTGACGGGGGCCTGCGTGATTGCGCTGGGCGAGGATGTGATCGGCATGATGGGAACCGACGAGGAATTGAAGAACGACCTGAGGCGCGCCGCAGTCGAAACCGGCGAAAAGCTGTGGGAGCTGCCGATCTGGGACGATTACGCCGAGCTCATCAAGAGCGACGTGGCCGACATGAAGAACACGGGCGGGCGGGCCGGCGGTGCGATCACGGCCGCTTGTTTCCTGAAAAAGTTCGTCGGCGACACCCCCTGGGTGCACCTGGACATCGCCGGGCCGGCCTGGTTGAGCAAGGAGAGACCCTACATACCCCGAGGAGCCTCGGCCGTGGGCGTCCGCTTGCTGCTGCGGTTCCTGAGAGATCGGGCGGGGACGAAGCGACAACAGTGACAGGGCGGCTGCGCCGCAACGGCAAGTGATCAGTGGCCAGTGAAAGAAGAAAAACCCCCTCCATCCCCCTTTTAAAAGGGTGAGTGAGAGACACACCCTCACGAGAAGGGGTCCCCAGGAAGTCCCCCTTTCGCAAGAGGCTGTGTCGCAATAATGAAAAACGCCGAAATCATGTCATTCCCGCGGAAGCGGGAATCCAGAACGTATTGAAAGGGCTGGATTCCGCATCGCGCTGCGCTTGTGCGGAATGACCACATCGGAATCGCGACGCAGTCTCCAAAGGGGTCAGGGGGATTTGACGAAACGAACGAAATAAACGAAAGAATGCAGCCGATCCTGCAGATCGAAAACCTGAGCACCCATTTCGAAACGGCACGGGGGAGCGTGAAGGCCGTCGACGGCGTGGATCTGCGCCTCAACGAGGGAGACACCCTCGGCATCGTCGGTGAGTCGGGCTGCGGCAAGACGGTCCTCGCGCTGTCCGTCATACGCCTCGTGCCGAGGCCGCCCGGCCGGATCGTCTCCGGACGGGTCCTGTTCGAGGGGGAGGATCTCCTGGCCCTTTCGGAAGAGCAGATGCGGCGGATCCGGGGCAGGCGGATCTCCATGATCTTTCAGGAGCCCATGACGTCTCTCAACCCCGTGTTCCGCATCGGCGACCAGGTCGCCGAGACCCTCCGGCTGCACGAGGGGCTTTCCGCCAGAGACGCCCACGACCGTGCCGTCGAGATGCTCCGGCTCGTCGGGATCCCCGCGCCGGAGCAGCGGGCCCGGGACTACCCGCACCAGATGAGCGGCGGGATGCGGCAGCGCGTGATGATCGCCATGGCCCTGTCGTGCAGGCCGAGGCTCATGCTCGCCGACGAACCCACAACGGCCCTCGACGTGACGATCCAGGCGCAGATCCTCGAGTTGATCCGGGACCTCAAACGGGAGGTTGGCACGTCGGTGATCCTGATCACGCACGACCTCGGGGTCATCGCCGAGGCCGCGCAGCATGCGGCCGTCATGTACGCGGGCTGGGTCGTCGAGCAGGGGCCCGTGGGCTCGATCTTTTCCTCGCCCCTGCACCCCTACACCGTGGGCCTGATGCAATCGATCCCCCGGATCGGGACGGGGCATGCGGGCGACGGGTATCTCAACGTCATCCCCGGCACCATCCCCGACCTGCTCGAGCTCCCTTCGGGCTGCAAGTTCCGCGACCGCTGCTCCCGCGCCATGCCCGTCTGCGCGGAGAAGAGGCCGGAGCTTATCGAGAGGACCCCGGGGCACTCTGTCAGGTGTTGGCTGCATGTGTAGACTCGAAGAAGTGAAAGAAGTGAACATAGAGGAGAACAGAGTTTTGAGTTACGAGTGTTGAGTTTTGAGTTGTTGAAGGAGAATGCTACGTCGGGCTCACGCCCTGCTCGCAATGAAATGCCGCTGAGCGTGATTCTCTCTTAACGCGAAACTCAGATCTCATAACTCATAATTCAACACTTTCGATCTATGGCTGACATCCTCGTCGACATCAGGGGCGTGCGAAAGCATTTTCCCGTCAGGGGCGGCCCTCTCAGCGGGCGGAAGTCCGTGGTCAAGGCCGTCGACGGCGTGGACCTTGCCGTGCGCCGCGGGGAGACGCTGGGCCTGGTGGGCGAGAGCGGGTGCGGAAAGACCACCCTGGGAAGGCTTGTCGTCATGCTCGAGAAGCCCAACGAAGGGGAGATCCTGTTCGAGGGCGGGAACATCCTGGGCTACGATGCGGCGAGGCTGAAATCCTTCCGGCGCGAGGTCCAGATGATCTTCCAGGACCCCTACTCCTCGCTCAACCCGCGCCGCAGCGCGGGAAGCACGATCGGGGAGCCGCTGCTGGTTCACGGCATCTCGGCCGGGCGGGAGCGAGACGAGGAAGTGGCCCGGCTCATGGAGAAGGTGGGGCTCACGCGGGAGCAGATGGGCCGCTACCCCCACGAGTTCAGCGGCGGCCAGCGGCAACGGATCGGCATCGCCCGGGCGCTGGCCCTTCGGCCGAAGCTGATCGTCGCCGACGAGCCCGTCTCGGCGCTCGATGTCTCCATCCAGGCCCAGATCCTGAACCTGCTTCGGAGCCTGCAGCGGGAATTCGACCTGACCTACCTGTTCATCTCCCACGACCTGAGCGTCGTGGAACACATGAGCGACCGCGTGGCCGTCATGTACCTGGGGAAGATCGTCGAGCTTGCCGACAGCGCCGATCTGTACAACCGCCCGCTGCACCCCTACACGCAGGCCCTCATCTCGGCCATTCCCGTTCCCGAACCGGGCCGCCGGCCCCGGCGCCTCGTGACCGGGGGCGATGTCCCGAGCCCGATCGACCCGCCACCCGGCTGCTCCTTTCACACCCGCTGCGGCCGGTTCATGGGCATCTGCCGGGAGGTCGTTCCCGTCCTGGTCGAGAGGGAGAAGGGGCATTTCGTCGCCTGCCACCTGTTCGACTGATCGTTTTTTGTTCTTGCATTTAGGCAAACCGCATCAGATTATAAACCTGAAGCCGGAGATTCCGGCCAGGAACCCCGGGAAGGGAGAGTGCCCATGCGTCGCGAAACGCTGCGTGTCTTGCTTGGGAAGGTTTCGGTCGTGACGGTCGTCGCCGCCCTTGCCGCCTGCGCCTCGGGGAGCGTCCTGAAGTGGAACCAGGTCGATGCAGACGCCCTCATGGGGACCGGGGCGGGCAGGCAGACGTACAACGCCATCCGGTTCGAGACCTTCGGCCCGAGGGCGGAGCAGATCTTCGGGTACTTCCTCTACAAGGACGGCATCGAGGTCGTGACGGGAGAGGGGATCCCCGTTGCGAGCCTGGGGAAGAAGACCCTCCAGGAGGTCATGGCCGATTATGACCGCCTGAGGCAGAGCCGGATGTATACGGGCGGAAGCCGGCTCCTCGTCCGGGAGGTCCTGCGCGGGGATGCGGTCGTGGGCTACACGGCAAGCGACCTCAACATGGATGTCCAGCTCTGGGACATCACGCAGGGCGAGGGGCCGCCGGTGCTTCGTCTGGTGTACCGGGATCAGCGCCGGGACTACGACAGCCCCGACCCGCTGCGGCCGCACAGAAGGGGCTACTGACGGCTGATGCCGCGGCAGTAGGGGCCCCTGCAAAATGCAGACGAAAACGTGAAAGAACGGGGGGACCGTCGGACATGAAAACGAAGAACACAGCCGGGACGCCCAGGACAGCGGTGCCGATCCTCTTCAGCCTCCTGCTTTCTGCACTGCTGCTTGCCTGTGCGCCGGGCACACTCCTGCAGTGGCGGCAGGTCGATGCGGCGGCGCTGGCGGGGAGCCCGGCGGGCGGCGAGAAGCTCAACGCGATCCGCGTTGCGACCTTCGGGCCCTACGCGGAGCAGATCTACGGCTATTTCCTCTACCGCGACGGCGTCGAGGTGATCACGGGAGGGGGCGCGTCGATCGAGAAGCTGGGCAAATTGACCCTGCGGGATATCGCTGCCGATTACGCCAGGGTCGTCAGCCGCACCATGTCCGGTCCGAGGGCGCTGGTGACCCGCGAAATCACCCGGGGAAGCGGCACCGTCGGCTACACGGTGACGGACCTCAAGATTGACGTGGATCTCTGGGACATCACCCCCGCCGGGAAGGGATCGACGATCGTGCTGCGGCTCGACTACCGGGACCGGAGAAATCTCGACAGCGGCGGGGACGGCCGGGGGATATGGGATTCGTCAGACTGATTTGCGCTTCACCGGCGGAAGTGGTCCCAGCCCCGGGGTCCATGCAAAACGAGGGGGGAGCCGCCGGGATCGAAGACGCCGGGAGACGCCGATGACCGGAACTCGCCGAGCCTCGTCAGGGGCAGCCGGCGGAAAGGCCACGCCCGCCTGAGCCGCTCCTCCTTTTCTACGGGTACGGCGAAGAGCAACTCGTAATCCTCGCCGTCGGCGAGGGCTTCCTCCATGGTGGTTTCCGGTGTTCGCCTCGGGACGGCCTGCGTATCGAGCAGGAGTCCCACGCCGGAGGCGCGGCAGAGGCGCCCCGCGTCGATGAGGAGCCCGTCGCTCACGTCGATCATCGCCCCGGCCAGCCCCTGCTCGCCGAGCCACCTGCCTTCCGCGATCCTCGGCTCGAAATCCAGGTGATGCCCCGTCGGGAGGGAGCGGCCGAATACCCCCGTCGCCCAGAGGCCGTCCCCGTCCCGCGCGCCGGAGCGGCGCAGGGCCTGCCTCTCGCCGACGCGGCCGACGATGGTCAGGCTCGCCACCGTGTTCCCCGCGCCGCGGGCCAGGTCTCCGCCGATGAGGTGGGTATCCCAGAGGCGGGCCAGCTCGAGCATCCCGTCGAAAAACCGATCGAGCCAGGCCCTGTCGTGGCGGCTCCCCAGGGTCACGGAGCTGAGGCAGTACAGGGGTGTGCCCCCCATGGCGGCGATGTCGCTCAAGTTGCGGGCCAGCAGCTTTCGGCCGACCTGCTGCGGCGTTGCCGCGAAAGACCCCTCTTCGAGAAAGTGACGCCCCTCGACGACCTGGTCCACGGCAATCAGCAGAATGCCGCCTCCGGCTGTGCGGAAGCCGGCGCAGTCGTCCCCGGGCGGGATCACCAGCTCGCCCGGGGGTTCGGGCATGCGCTTGAACAGGGCATCCAGGAAGTCGTCTTCGGTCATAAGAAAAGGGCCCGGGGTGCGGGGTTCAGGGTCCGGGGCACAAACTCAAATGGTCACTGCGAGCAGCATACCCCGTCTGTTGAGGGGTTTACCAGTGGAAGAGACACCCTCTCTGCTCGCGGGTGAGCCAATCACGTGTTTCCCTCTCCCCCTCGAGACGGTGTCGCAATTCCGATGTTGTCATTCCGCACAAGCGCAGCGCGATGCGGAAAGCAGTCTTTTCAATGAGTTCTGGATTCCCGCTTCTGCGGCAATGACATGATTTCGGCGTTCTTCAATATTGCGGCACAGCCTCTCGCGGGAGAGGGGTGAGGGGGTATTGAAATCACTCGCCCTCCCCTCCATACCCTCCCGTCAAGGGAGGGGAAATGTCAGAGCTGTTTCTATAGAGCGAAGCGAAGCCATCCCAACTGTTTTTGAGATTCCCCCGTCGGGCTTCCGCACTTCTCGCAAAGACGGCCGGAGCTGCTACCCACATGGGCGACGCCTTTCACGGACGGGGTTCATCGCCCAAAAGATTTACCGTCACAGTTCCCGGGCGGCGAAGAATGCCTCGTGGACGGCCTCGTAGGCCTTGCGCGCCTTCTTCGCGTCGCCCACGACGATGACCTTTCCGGCCAGGCCCCGCAGCTTCTCCTCGAGGGGGTTCACCGGTACGGTGCCGCAGGCCATCACGACGGTGTCGCAGGGGATCAGCTCGCGGCCTTCCTTCTTTTCCACCCAGAGGCCCTGCGGCGTGATCTCCACGGCCCGGGTGTGCGTCATCACTCGCACCCCGTGCTGCTGGAGCCGGCGCAGGGCGATCCAGCGCGTGGTCAGGCCGATATCGGCGCCTGCCCTGTCGAGCATCTCTACGATCGCGACGTTCTTGACGCCCCGGGTGGCGTATTCCCTCAGGCGGTCGGGTTCCTCGGCCTTGTTGAGGAACAGGAACATGAGGGTCTCGGCGTCGATGGCGCCGATCTTGGCCAGGACCAGGGCCGTCTCGATCCCGACGGCGCCCCCGCCGATCACCACGACGCGCTTCCCCGTGACGGCCTTCCCGGCCAGCACGTCCCAGGCGTATTCCACGTTTTCGTCGGCCGTGGAAGGGATGGGCGGGCAGAGGGGCTCCCCGCCCGTCGCCAGGATGACCACATCGGGCTTCTCGGCCTTGACGAGGTCTTCGCCCACCTCGACGCCCGTCCGGATGACGGCCCCTGCGGCGCGCGCCTGCTCGGCATAGGGCTCCAGGAAGGCACCCATCTCCCGGCGCTCTTCTGCGGCGGCGGCCAGGAGCACCTGACCGCCGAGGCGGGGATTCTTCTCGTACAGCGTCACCTCGTGGCCGGCCTGTGCGGCCGTGCGGGCGGCCGAGAGCCCTGCCGGGCCCCCGCCGACGACCATGACCCTCTTGGGTGTTCGGGATTTCTGCACGGGCGGGACTTCGAACTCGCGGCCCGCCCGCGGGTTCACGAGGCACTCGACGGCCTCCATGTTGAAGATCCTGTCGAGGCAGCCCTGGTTGCAGCCGATACAGGGGACGATCTCCCTGACCCGCCCGGTCATGGCCTTTGCGGGGAATTCCGGGTCTGCCAGCAGCGCCCTGGCCAATCCCACGAGATCGGCGCGGCCTTCGCGGAGGATGCTTTCCGCCAGCACGGGGTCATTGATCCGGTTGCACGCGATGACGGGCCTGGAGACGGCCTCCTTCACGCCGCTCGCCAGATGGACGAAGGACCCCCGGGGGACATCCATCGTGATCTGGGGGACCGCGGTCTCGTGCCACCCGCCGGTGATGCTGAAGGCGTCGACGCCGTGCTGCTCCAGCATGTAGGCGAACCGGGCGGCCTCCCTGTTCGTGTTGCCGCCCGCCATGAAATCGTGGCCCGCGATGCGGAAAATGACGGGATAGTCGGGGCCCACGGCCTCGCGGATCGCCCAGGCCACCTCGATGCCGAAACGCATGCGCCTTTCGGGGCTGCCCCCGTACTCGTCGGTGCGCCGATTGGTCAGGGGCGAGAAGAACTCCGAGATCAGGTAGCCCGTGCCCGCCAGCACCTCGACGGCGTCGAAGCCCGCCTTCTTCGCCCGGACGGCGGCCTGCGCGAAGTCGGCGATCGTGTCCTGGATGTCGTCCAGCGTCATCTCCCGCGGGACTTCCCGCGTGATCGACGAGGCGACGGGGGAGGGGGCGACGGGCTGCCGGCCGATCATGGCCGAGCGGACGTAGCGGCCGCCGTGGAACAGCTGGGCCGCGATGAGAGCGCCGTGGCGGTGAGCCGCCTCGGCGAGCCCGGCCAGGCCGGGGATGAAGCGATCCTCGCTGAGGTCGATCATCTCCTTCATGCTGCCGGCGTACCGGTTGATCGGGCAGCCCCCGACGAACAGAAGGGCCGCCCCGCCCCGGGCCCGCTCCTCGTAGAAGGCCACGAGACGGTCCGTCACCTCGCCGCGGTCGTTGCAGTACCCGAGATGCATGGCGGGCATGACGATGCGGTTCTTGAGCGTCAGCGATCCGATCTGGACGGGTGAAAAGAGGTGTTCCATGGCGTGCCCCCTTGTCCTGCCCGTCGCCTCCCCCCGGCGAAGGGGGGATCGAGGGGGATTCGTGCAATGTCTCCGTTCGATGATGTAACAAAAAAGGAGCAAAATCCCAACGATTATTTCTCGGTCGCCGGGAAGGACCGAAACTCCCTGCGGGTGAGGGCCATCGCGCCGAGGAAGAGGCAGGCGTTGGCCACGGGCTGCGCCGCCCAGATCCCGGTGAGCCCGAACTGCATGGAGAACAGCAGCAGAAGCGGGATCAGGAGGATCCCGTCGCGCATCAGCAGCAGCGACATGGAGATGACCCCCTTGCCGAGCCCGTTGAACATGCTGATCCAGGTGAAGTTCGCCCCCGCGAAGGGAAGGGACAGCGCGAAGATGCGAAGCGCGGGCACGGCGATCTCGATGACCGCGGGGTCCCTCGTGAAGATACGGATGAGCGGGTCCGCAAAGACCTGAAAGAAGGCACAGCTTGCGAGGGTGAGAGCCCCCGCGTATTTCACCGCGGTGTGCACCGTCTCGATGAGCCGCCGGTAGAGCCGGGCGCCGAAACTGAACCCGACAAGCGGCATCACGCCGTGTCCGATCCCCACCAGCACCCAGACGACGATGCCCTGGATGCGGAAGACGATCCCCAGGGTCGCGACGGCCGCCGGCCCGTAGCCGCCCAGGACGTGATTGTAGAAGGTCAGCACGATACTGATGACGAAGTTCATGACCATGGCGGGGACGCCCACGCGGTAGACGGACCGAATCACGGGAAGGTCGGGCGCGAGGTGCCTCCTGCGGATGCGGTAGGACGAGGTCGGCCTCGCGAAGAGCCGCAGGGACAGTCCGCAGGCCGCGCCCTGTGCAAGCAGCGCCGCCCAGGCCGCCCCCTGGATCCCGAGCTCCGGGAAGGGCCCCCACCCGAAGATGAGGAACGGATCCAGCAGGGCCCCCAGCAGTGCCGCCGTCGAGAGCACATACATGGAGTAGTTGGGGTTGCCCTCGGCGCGGAAGAGATTGCCTGCGGAGATCATGAAGACGAGAAAGGGGATGGTGAAGAGATAAACGGTGAAGTACTCCCCGGCCGGCGGAAGGATCTCCTCCGTGGCGCCGAAGAGCCGCAGGATCGTGTCGTGGAAGGCGAGCCCGGGCAGGAGGACCGCGGCGCCGATGAAGAGGGAAAGGAAGATGATCTGCCCGGCCGTCCGGCTTGCCGTCTCGGCGTCCCCCGCGCCCAGCATCCGGGCCGCGTAGGAACCGGCCCCCACCCCGGTGCCGACGCCGAACCCGCTGAAGAGCATCTGGATCGGGAAGGCGATGGTCACCGCGGCGATGGTCTGGGGACCCAGGCGCGAGAGCCAGAAGACGTCGATGAAGTTGTAGAACGCCATCACCAGCATGGCCGTGATGGAAGGCAGGCTCATTTTCCAGAGGAGCGGACCGACGGGTTCGGTGCGAAGGTCGAGCTGTGGTTTCTTCATCGGGTGTTTGACGGCTCGGGCCGATCCGGTTATAAGGACGTGGGCAGGCTAACACGGCATCGGGCAAAAAGCAATGCGGCCATCGGTCGTACCGCATGGGTCCCCTCTGCTTGAGAGGCTGTACCGCAATATTGAAAAACGCCGAAATCATGTCATTCCCGCGGAAGCGGGAATCCAGAACTCTTTGAAAAGACCGGATTCCGCATCGCGCTGCGCTCGTGCGGAATGACAACAACGGTCGACTTTCTCACACTTCATCCCTTAACATACAAGGGCAAGGGTGAGGGTCATGATGATACCGTTCCTTTGATCAGAAAGCGGGGCGAGGGGGGCAGAAATGAGGAGCGGCCGTAGAGGCAGCAAACAACAAGACATTTGATTGAAACGCATGGAAACACGAGCGGGCTACAACCTCATCGTCATCCTCGGCGCCACGGCCTCGGGCAAGACGCGGCTTGCCGCGAGGCTGGCCGCCCGGATCGGCGCGGAGCTGATCTCCGCCGACTCGCGCCAGGTCTACCGGGGCATGGACATCGGCACGGGCAAGGACCTCTCGGAGTACGTCGTCGACGGCGTCCGTGTCCCCTATCACCTCATCGACGTGGCCGAGCCCGGCCACCTCTTCAGCGTCTTCGAGTTCCAGCAGCGCTTCTACGACTGCTTCCGCGAAATCTCGTCGCGGCAACGGATGCCGATCCTCGTCGGCGGGACGGGACTCTACATCGAGTCGGTCCTGAGGGAGTACCGCATGCTTCCCGTTCCGGAGGACGAGTCGTTGAGGGGTGAACTGTCCAGCAAAAGCATGGAAGAACTGGCCGCGATGCTCCTGCACCTCAACCCCGCGCTGCACAACACGACGGACCTCACGGGCCGGAAGCGCCTCGTCCGGGCCATCGAGATCGCCGTGCACACGGCCGGGCAGGGTACGCAGGACGTCATCGAGCGTCCTGACATTGTGCCCCTGGTCGTCGGCATCCGGTGGGAGCGGGCCGTCCTGCGCGAGCGGATCACAAAGCGGCTCAAGGAACGTCTGGGGCAAGGGATGATCGAGGAGGTGCAGCGGCTCCGGGACGCGGGGGTGTCCTGGGAGCGCCTCGACGAGATGGGCCTGGAGTACCGGTACGTGAGCCTCTACCTGCGCGGGGAGCTGGCATACGAGGAGATGTTCCGGACGCTCAACACCCGCATCCACCAGTTCGCCAAGCGTCAGGACACGTGGTTCCGGGGGATGGAGCGTCGGGGGGTTGCCGTCCACTGGATCGAGGGGGCCGACGAAACGGCATTGTGGGAGATTGTAAGAAGACTGTGCCGCGGCGTCATCGCGAAGGAGCGAGGCGACTGAACCCATCGAGGATGACCTCGCAAGGATTGAGATTGCCGCGCACGTCCGTCGCTGCCCGGAAACAGCTCGAACCGATCAGGGAAGAGCCCCCTCGATGCCCCTTTTCCAAAGAGACGGCGTCGCAATTCCGATGTGGTCATTCCGCACGAGCGCAGCGCGATGCGGAATCCGGTCTTTTCAAAGAGTTCTGGATTCCCGCTTCCGCGGGAATGACATGATTTCGGCGTTTTTCAATATTGCGGTACAGCCTCGAATGGGGGAAGATTCAGGTATCGTTTGCTTACGTCTCGCCCAGGTAGGCCTTTCGCACCCGTTCGTCGCGCAGCAGGTCCTTGCCGGTGCCTTCCAGGACGATCTCGCCCGTTTCGAGCACGTAGCCGTAATCGGCCACGTTGAGGGCCGCCATGGCGTTCTGCTCGATGAGGAGGATCGTGGTGCCCTCCCGGTGAATCTTCATGATCACCCGGAAAACCTCGCGGATCAGCAGGGGGGCGAGCCCCAGGGAGGGCTCGTCGAGCAGGAGCAGCTTGGGCCTCGACATCAGGGCGCGGCCGAGGGCGAGCATCTGCTGCTCGCCGCCCGAGAGCGTGGCCGCCGGCTGGTCCCGGCGCTCGAGCAGCCGCGGGAAGGTCTGGAAGATCCACTCGATGTCCCGCTCGATCTCCCCCCTGTCGTCGCGCCCGTAGGCCCCCATGAGCAGGTTCTCGTGCACGCTGAGATTGACGAAGACGCGCCGGCCCTCGGGGGCCATGGCGATGCCCTCGCGGGCGATCCGGTGCGGCGCGATGCCGGTGATGACCCGTCCCAGGTAGCGGATGGAGCCGCCCGTGACCGGGACGAGACCGCAGACGGCCCGCAGCAGGGTGCTCTTGCCGGCGCCGTTGGCCCCCACGAGGGTCACGATCTTCTCCTCCGGCACGTGGAGGGTGACGCCTTTCAGGGCGTGAATCCCGCCGTAGTGGACATCCAGCCCCTCGACCCTAAGCACTCTGCACCTCCCCGAGGTAGGCCTCGATGACCCTGGGATCGTTCTGGATCTGATGAGGGGTTCCCTCGGCGATGGTGGTGCCGTAGTCCAGGACCTTGATCCGCTCGCAGATCTCCATGACGAACTTCATGTCGTGCTCGATGAGAAACACCGTGAGGTCGTAGTCCTTGCGCAGCCTCAGGATGAGTTGGAGCAGCTCCTGCGTCTCGCTGGGGTTCATGCCGGCGGCCGGCTCGTCGAGCAGCAGCAGCCGGGGCCCCGTGGCCAGGGCCCGCGCGATCTCCAGCCTCCGCTGCTTGCCGTAGGGCAGGGAGGTGGACTTCTCCCGGGCCACGTCCTCGAGACCCACTTCCCGAAGGAGTTTCATGGCCCCTTCGACCATCATGCGCTCCTCGCGTCGGTAGAGCGGGAGCCGCAGGGTGGCGCCGATGAAGGTGGAACGGATGCGGCAGTGAAATCCGATCATGACGTTCTCGATGACGGAGAGCTCCGAGAAGAGGCGGATGTTCTGGAAGGTCCGGGCGATGCCGGCCTTCGTGATCCGGTTGGCCTTCCTGCCGCCGATGGGGTTGCCCTGGAAGCGGATCGTGCCTTCCGTCGGCACGTAGTAGCCGGCGATCGTGTTGAACACGGTCGTCTTGCCCGCGCCGTTGGGGCCGATGAGCCCGACGATCTCGCCCTTCTCGAGCTCGAGATTGAAGTCGTTGACGGCCACGAGGCCGCCGAACTTCATGGTGAGATGTTCGACCGACAGCACGCTCATCGGGGGCGACCTCCGATGCCGAGTTTTCCGCACAGCACGTTCCAGCTGAACTCCCGTGTTCCCATGATGCCGTGCCGGGCGAAGATCATCAGAAGGATGAGGATGCACGAGAAGATGACCATGCGCATCCCCGGGATGCCGGGGATCTCGACAAATCCGAGGTTCATCGGCTCGTCGAGGAACCGCAGGGCCTCGCCGCCCCAGGTGACGAGGACGGCGGCGATGATGGAGCCCGTGATGCTGCCGAGGCCGCCCGCCACGATGATGATCAGCAGGTTGAAGGTCAGGAAGAAGGTGAAGAGCGTGGGCGAGATCGTCGTGATCAGGTGGGCGAGCAGCCCCCCGCCGACACCCTCGAAGAAGGCGCTCGTGGTGAAGGCGAGCATCTTGTGCCAGTAGGTGTTGATCCCGACGGCCTCGGCCGCCGCCTCGTCGTACTTGACGGCCTTCATCGCCATGCCGTAGCTGCTGCGGACCATGCGGGAAATGAAGAAGACCGTGACGATCGCGAACCCCCACGACCACCACAGGTTCGTGTGCTCGGCGATCCCCTTGAGGCCCAGCGGCCCGTTCGTGATGCTCTGGGTGTTGTTGGCGATGACGCGGACGACCTCGCCGAACCCCAAGGTGACGATGGCCAGGTAATCGCCCCGGACGCGGAAGACGGGAAAGCCCATGAGAAACCCGAAAAAGGCCGTCACCAGGCCGGCCGCCAGCAGCGAGACGACGAAGGGCGTCGTGATCACGCTCAGGGGCCAGATGCAGGGCTCGATGATGAACGACATCTCCTTCTCGAGCGGCGTGAGCGTGAGCAGGGCCGAGGTGTAGGCGCCGATGGCCACGAAGGCGTTGGGCTCGAGCGAGAACTGGCCCGTCACGCCGTTGATCAGGTTGTAACTCACGGCGAGGATGATGAAGATCGCGCAGTTGTTCAGGATCCGGATCGTGTAGTCCGAGCTCGACGTGTCGGCCGCGTAGAGGAGCACGATCAGCAGCGCCGTGCCCCCGACCGATAGCAGCTGGTTTCTGCGATGGTTCGAATCCATGGCTATTCCGGCAGTTTCGTCCCCAGCAGCCCCGTGGGGCGGAAGAGGAGGATGAGGATCAGAATGGCGAAGGCGATGGCGTCCCGGTAGCCCGCCATCTCCGGCATAAGGGCCACGAGAAGGATCTCCGCGATCCCGAGCAGAAGCCCCCCCAGCATGGCGCCCGTGACGTTGCCGATGCCCCCGAGGACGGCCGCCACGAAGGCCTTGAGCCCCGGGATGATGCCCATGAGCGGGTTGATCTCGGGGTAGCGCATCGCCCACATGATCCCGCCCGCCGCCGCCGCCGCGGACCCCACGGCGAAGGTGATCGAAATGATCCGGTTGACATCCACCCCCATGAGCTTCGTGGTCTCCATGTCCAGGCTGATGCAGCGCATGGCACGCCCCGGCTTTGTCCGGTAAATGACGAAGAGGATGCCGGCGAGCAGGATGAGCGTGATGAGCGGCGTCCAGAGCACAAGCGCGGGGAACATGAGCCCCGCCACCTCGTAGACCTCGCCGAACATCGCGGGGGTCTCGAACCCTTTCGGGCGTCCCCCGAACACCACCAGGCCGAGATTCTCGAGCAGGAAGGAGACGCCGATGGCGGTGATGAGGGCGGAGATCCGGGGGGCATTCCGGACGGGCAGGTAGGCGCCCTTGTCGATCATCACCCCCAGCAGGGCCGTGAGGACCATGGCCGCCGCGAAGGAGGTCCACCAGGGCAGGCTGAACATGAGGATGCCGAAGTACGCGAAGTAGCAGCCCATCATCATCACGTCGCCGTGGGCGAAGTTGATGAGGCGGATGATCCCGTAGACCATGGTGTAGCCGATGGCGATGAGCCCGTAGAGGCTTCCCAGGGCCACCCCATTGATCATCTGCTGGAGGAAGAATGTCAGTTCCAAGAGACCGCTGTCCCTAACAGGGTATCGCGAGCCGGGCCTTTTGGCCGTCTCCCTCTCCCCCGGCGGGAGAGGAAGTTCAAGGATTCGTCAGACGAGGCCGCGTAATCTACGGTTCAGAGAGAAACATCGTAGATTGCTTCACTACGTTCGCAATGACAGGTTTCCGGTATTTTCGAAAAATGCAATTCACAAAAGAGGGGCGATCGTGCAATCGCCCCTCTTTGCTTTGTCCGGCCGTCGCATCACGCCGATTTACTTCTTCTTCGGTGCCGGCTTCTTGGGCTCGGGCTTGGCGCCGGCGGGCTCGACGGTGGCCACGTAGCGGAAATCGCCCCCGCGGACCTGCACGATCACGAGGCTCTTGATCGCGTTGCCGTCCTCGCCGATCGTGATGTTGCCGGAGATGCCCTTGAAGTTCTTCGTGTTCGCCAGGGCGGCACGGATCTTCGCCCCATCGAAGGACTTGGCCCGTTCGATGGCGTCGGCCAGCACGAAATAGGCATCGGCGCCCATGACGTCGAAGGTGCCGACCTTGCCGTATTTCTTTTCATAGGCGGGGATGAACTTTTTGGCCAGCGGCGTCGAGGCGGCCTCCTTCTCGAAGTGGCCCGTGAACATCAGGCCCTCGACGTACTGCTTGCCGATGTCGAGCAGGGCCTTGTCCTGCGCGCCGTCACCGGAGATGACCGGCAGGTTCATGCCGAGGTCCTTCATCTGCTTCATCGTCAGGGCGACCTCGGTGTAGTAGTTGGGCATGTAGAGCACGTCGGGGTTCTTCGCCTTGATCGCCGAGAGCTGGGCCGTGAAGTCCTTGTTGCCCGTTTCGCAGTAGGTCTTCGCGACGATCTCGCCGCCCAGCTTCTTGAAGCTCTTCTCGAAGAAATCCGCCAGGCCCACGCAGTAGTCCTGGGCCTTGTCGATGATGAGGGCCGCGCGGCGCTTCTTGAGCGTCTCGTAGGCATACTTGGCGGCCATTTCGCCCTGGAAGGGGTCGATGAAGCAGACGCGGAAGATGTACTTCTTGCCCTGCGTCACCAGGGGGTTGGTGGCCGTGGGGGAGACGACGGGGATGCCGGCCTTCTCCGCGATGGGCGCGCCGGCCATGGTGTTGCCGCTGATCGAGGAGCCGATGATGGCCACGACCTTTTCCTTCTCCACGAGCCGCGTCACGGCGTTGGCGGCCTCGATCTTGTCGCTCTTGTCGTCGACCAGCACCAGCTCGACCTTCTTGCCGAGAATGGTGGGTTTCATCTCCCGGGCGAATTGAATCCCCTGCCACGATCCCTGGCCGTATGCGGCCACACCGCCCGTCATGGGCAGAAATGCGCCGATCTTGATCGTATCCGATTTTGCCTGGGAAAATGCAGGTACCGGTATCGAGACGGCAAGACCCAGGACCAGAAACGCGACCGCCAGATGTCTCATCTTCATGACTCTCCTCCTTTTGGGGTATCCAGGGTTCAGGATCCGGGATCAGGCAGCGTGGCCGGCCGGGGAAATGGGGTCCGGCACGGCGCTTCTCTAGCACAGGAAATGTTGAAAAGCAAGGGGTTCGGCTCCGGGGTTTCCTTCGCCGTCCCGACGCCCCGATGCCTTCATTTCTTCTCCCTGTCCCTGTGGCGCTTTCGGAAAATGAGGCGGATGGGAACGCGCTCGAACCCCAGGCCCTCGCGGAGGCGGTTTGCCAGATACCGCTCGTAGGAGAAGTGGATCGCCTTCGGCTCCCTGACGAAGAAGACGAAGGTCGGCGGCTTGACGCGGGGCTGGGTGGCATAGACGATCTTGTTGGGGCGGTTGCGGTACAGGGGCACGGGGTTTTCGGCCACGTACCCCTCGACCTGGGCATTGAGCTCCGCCGTGGGGATCCGCTTCGTGTACTCCGCCCAGACGGCGTCGATGAGCTCGAAGATGCGCACCACCCGCTGTCCGGTCAGGGCCGACACGAAGGCGATGGGGGCGAACTGGAGGAACTTGAGCTCGTCCCGCAGCCGGTTGACGTAGAGGCCGACGGTGCTGTTGTCCTTCTCCACGAGGTCCCACTTGTTGACCACGAGGATGCAGGCGACCCCCTTCTCGAGGGCAAGCCCGGCGATCTTGGCGTCCTGCTCCGTGACCCCCTCCGCGGCGTCGATGAGGATCAGCGCCACGTCGCAGCGGTCCAGCGTCCGGAGGGCCTCGATGACGCTGTACTTTTCGAGGTTCTGGCTGATGCGGCTCTTTCTGCGGATCCCCGCCGTGTCGACGAGGACGTACCTGCGCCCCCCGCGTTCGAAGGCGGTGTCGATCGAGTCCCGTGTCGTGCCCGGCAGGGGGTTGACGATGGTCCGCTCGTAGCCCAGGATCTTGTTGACCAGGGAGGACTTGCCCACGTTGGGGCGTCCCACGACGGCGATCCGGATCGGCTCTTCCCCCTGCGCCTCCTCCCGGCCCTCCTCACCCGGGGATTCCGTCACGGGGATCCCGGCGGTGACGGCATCCATCAGCTCGTCCACGCCCCGGCCGTGCTCGGCCGAGATCGTGTAGATGGGCTCGATCCCGAGGCGGTAGAAGTCGAAGACGTTCTCGTCGTGGCGGGGGCCGTCGATCTTGTTGACGGCATAGAAGACGGGCTTGCTGTAGGATCGCAGCCGCCGCACGATCTCCTCGTCCGAGGGGGTGAGGCCGTCCCTGCCGTCCATCAGGAAGATGATGATGTCGGCCTGTTCCATCGCGAGCCGGGTCTGCTCGCGCATCTGCATGAGGATCGTTTCCGTCGAGATGGGCTCGAAGCCGCCCGTGTCGACGACGGTGAAGGCCCTGCCGTTCCAGGAGGCCTCGGCGTAGTTGCGGTCCCGCGTCGCGCCGGGCTGGTCGATGGCAATGGCCTTCTTTCGCTCCGAGAGCCGGTTGAAGAGCGTCGACTTGCCGACATTGGGCCGGCCGATGATGGCGATTAAGGGTTTCATGCGTCGTAGCCGAACTCCTTGAGCCACCGGGGGTCCTTCGTCCAGTCCTTCCGCACGCGGACGAAGAGCTCGAGAAAAATCTTCGCGGCGAAGAACCTCTCCATCTCCAGGCGGGACTTCATACCGATTTCCTTCAGCATCCTGCCGCCCTTGCCGATCAGGATCCCCTTCTGGGAGTCCTTCTCCACGGTGATCGTTGCGGCAATGCGGATCCGGTTCCTCTCCTCGTCCTCCTTGAACGAGTCCACCGTGACCGCCGTCGCGTAGGGAATCTCCCGGTGGGTCAGCTCCAGGATCTTCTCCCGGACGATCTCGGCGGCGATGAACCGCTCGGACTGGCTCGTGAAGAGGTCGTCGGGGAAGAGCTTCGGACCCTCGGGCATCGCGTCGACGATGAGCTCGAGCAGCCGGCTCACCCCTTCGCCGGTTGCGGCCGACACGGGGACGATCTCCCGGAAATCGTGAAGGCCGCGGAATCGGTCGATCAGAGGCAGCAGCTTCGGCTTCTCGACGAGATCGACCTTGTTGATGACCAGGAAAACCGGGACCGCGGAGCTCCGGAGGCCCTCGAGGATGAGGCCGTCGCCGGGGTCGAGACCCCGGTCCGCCTCGACGAGCAGCAGGATCAGGTCGACCTCGCCGAAGGCGCTCGTCGCCGCTTTCACCATGCAGCGGTTCAGTGGCGTCTTGGCGTCATGGATGCCCGGGGTGTCCAGGAAAATGAACTGACCGTCCCCCGTATTCAGGATCCCGGTGATCCGGTTTCTCGTCGTCTGGGGCTTGCGGCTCGTGATGGCCAGCTTCTCCCCCACGATCGCGTTGAGCAGCGTGGACTTGCCCACGTTGGGCCGGCCGACGATGGCGATGAACCCCGACTTAAACAATCCCCGCGACCTCCGCAAACGATGTCCCGTATTCCCGCCGGCCGTCCTGGAGCCGCAGGGCCCCCCGCGGGATTGCGGGGTCCGGGCGGACGGCGATCGTCCGCCCCCCGAGGCGCGACCGGAGCCACGAGCGGTTTGTTCCGCCCGGACCGTTGAAATTCGACAAATCCGCGGGGGCGACCCGGAAACACGCCTCCGTGCCCCCCCCGGCAGCCCGGTCCATGAGCATCGCGGCCATGTCCCGGAAGATCTCCGCCTCCACGAGGCAGCGAAAGGAAGGGTGCCAGGGGCCGGCCAGGATGCAGCCCTCCCGGGCCATCGGGTCCGTGGCCTGCAGCCCGAGGCGGATGACGCGGATGCCCGCTTTCGTGAAACCCACCAACGCCCCCCTGCACCACGAGACGGCCTCGGCCAGGGACAGGGGTCGGTACCGCCCCTGCTCGTGCAGGCGGGCCAGCTCCGTGTCGCGAAAGACGATCACGGGGTGGATGCGCACGGTGTGCGGACGGATGCGGATCACCTCCGCGACGGAGGCCTCGAAGGAGCCGCGGCTCTCCCCGGGGAGGCCCGCCATGAGGTGCACGCCCGTCTCGAAACCCCTCGCCCTGCAGAGGCTCACGGCCCTGCGGACATCGTCGGCCGAGTGCCCCCGCCCCGACCGTCGGAGGACCCCGTCGTCCAGGGACTGGGCCCCGATCTCCACGGCCCTGACGCCCATCGCCGCGAGGAGGTCGAGCCCGGCCCCGTCGATGTCGTCGGGGCGTGTGGAGATGCGCACGGAACGGACGGCACCTTCGGCGATGAGCGAAGCCGCCGCCTGGAGCAGCTCGATCTGCTCTCCCCGGGGCATGCCCGTGAAGCTCCCGCCGTAGAAGGCGATCTCCACGCCGCCATGTCTGCCGCCGCCTGCAGAGAGGGTTGCGCCCACCGTCTCGCGCATGGCGGCTTCCGTCACCGGGGCTGCATGGCCGGAGATGACCCTCTCGCTGCAGAAGACGCAGCGGTGGCGGCATCCGCGGTTGCGAAGGAAGAAGGGGATGATCAGGGGGCGCAGGGAAGTCATGGAGTCTGTCTCGGTCCATCTGGGTCTGTCCGGGTCGGACAGCTTAGCGTTATGAATTACGAGTTTTGAGCTGTGGGACAGCGTCCGCTGCGTGCTCGGTGCGGCGATCACTCCTGCACGTCTTCTCCGTTGTCGGAAGGCTGGAGGTTGTCGATGGCCTCGAGGGCCTTCCTGGCCGCGCGCTGCTCGGCTTCCTTCTTGTTTCGGCCCAGCGCGGCCGCGCTCACGATATCGCCGACGCTCACCCGGATCTGGAAGACCTTGTCGTGGTCGGGCCCGAACTCCCGGAGCACGCTGTACCGCGGAATGACCCGGAAGCGGTTCTGGGAGATCTCCTGGAGACTGGTCTTGTAGTCCTGGTAGAGGATCTTGACGGTCCCCGCATCGAGCAGGGGCATGAAATGCCTGTCGACGAAATCGCAGGCGGCGTCGAAGCCCCTGTCGCAATAGACGGCGGCGATGATCGCCTCGAGCGCGTTTGCCAGCAGCGAGCTCTTCATCCGGCCCCCGGAGATGTCTTCGCCCCGGCCCAGCAGCAAATAGTCCCCCAGGCGCAGCTCCCCGGCCAGCCTCGCCAGGGGCTTTTCGTTGACGATGGAGGAGCGGATCTTGGAGAGATCCCCTTCCGCGCAGTCCGGGAACTTCTTCATCAGCATGTCGCTGACGCAGAGGGTGAGTACGGCATCGCCGAGAAACTCGAGCCGCTCGTTGTCCTGCTTCAGAAGGTCGGGGTTCTCGTTCGCGTAGGAGCGGTGCGTGAGGGCGCAATCCAGCAGGGAGGGGTCGCTGAACCGGTACCCCAGGGCTTCCTCGAGGGATTCGAGCTGCATCCGGCGGTCACTGTTCATGGCAGACCCGGGCGGTTGCCGTCCCGGCCTCGGCGGATTCGATGACGACATCGACGAGGCGGTTCATCCACTCCTCGTTGCCCCCCGACAGGAGCACCGGGATGTAGTTTCCGGTGAACCCCTTCAGAAGGCCTGTCTTCCTGTCGAGGCTGCCCTCGACGAGCACGGTCTGTCTCGACCCGACGGCCCGCTTCGCAAAGTCCGCCCGCTTGGCGAGGCCCAGGGCCCGGAGGGCCGCCGCACGCTGCGAGCGCACGGCCGCCTCGACCCTTCCCGGCAGCGACGCGGCCGCCGTGCCGGGCCGCTCCGAGTAGGGAAAGACGTGCAGGTAGGACACCGGCAGCGAACGCAGGAACTCGGCCGTGTTCTCGAACTCCCTGTGCCCCTCGCCGGGAAAACCCGTCATGACATCGACGCCGACGGCCGCGCCGGGGATCTCGGCGACAATCCTGTCGACAAGGTCTCGGAAGAAACGCCGGTCGTAATGCCTGCCCATGGCAGACAGAATCCGGTCATCGCCGCTCTGCAGCGGGATGTGCAGGTGCGGGCAAAGGACCGCGGATTCCTTGAGGCAGGCCAGCAGCCCCGCGGTGACTTCCAGGGGTTCGATGGAGCTCAGGCGCAGCCTTCCGACCCGGCCCGCCGCCTCGATGGCCCGAAGCAGGGAGGGAAGATCCATCGCCGGGGATAGGTCCGCGCCCCATGCGCCGAGGTGCACCCCTGTCAGCACGATCTCGCGATACCCCGCGCCGCTGAGCGCCTCGACACGCCCTAGGACGTCCCGGATCGGCATGCTGCGGCTGGGTCCCCGTGCCATCGGGACGATGCAGTAGCTGCACCGGGCGTCGCACCCGTCCTGGATCTTGAGAAAGGCCCTTGTCCGATCGGGGAACCGATCGGCGGTGAGACCCGAAAAGCGACGGGTCTTCCCGATGTCCTGGACCCGCACCTCGGGCGGGCCTCCGTTGAGCATCCCCACGAGGTCCGGGATGGTCTGCTTCTCCAGATTGCCGGCGACGAGGCGCACGTTGGGAAGCGTCTCGATCTGCTCCGGCGCCACCTGGGCGTAACAGCCCGTCACGATGACGGGGGCCTGCGGGTTTCGCCGGGCCGCCCGGCGGATGAGCTGCCGCGACTGATAGTCCGTACTTGCCGTGACCGTGCAGGTGTTGACGATGCAGACATCGGCCTCCTCCTCGAAGCCGACCAGGGTGTGACCCCTCTGTCGGAGGCGCTCCGCGATCCCCGCAGACTCGCACTGGTTGACCTTGCAGCCCAGCGTCACCAGGGCGACTCTCCTGGGTTTTTCATCCGGGACCTGCACGCCCTGGATTGGCTTCCCGAGATCCTGATCCATGATCCATCCCGTGCAGACCGCCTGCGGCGGCCCGCGACTCGCAGCCGAGACGCGGGGATTTCCCCTGTCGGCACGTTTCTTGAAGCTGCAATCTAGAACGCGGTCGATGCTTTGTCAAGGCGCAACAATTCGTGGATATCACGACGAAATCGTGCTATTCATCTCAAAACCGCACAGGGGGGGATCGTGATGGATGCCATTGCCGGGTTCATGTCCGAGAATGGGGTCATCGTCCTTCTCATCATCCTTGCCGCCGTCGGCCTGTTCTGGCTGCTCAGCCGCTTCTTCAAACTCACGCTCGTCGCCGCCGTCGTCGTCCTGGCCCTGCTTGCCTTTCAGCACTTCAGCCCGTCGGGGGACCTGAAAACGAAGGTCAGGGGCGTCATGGACCAGATCACGGCCAAGGCGGGGGATATCAAGGAGAACGTGAAGGACTTCTTTTCGGACAAGAAGAGCAAGATGCAGAAGCACATGAACGAGGCCCTGCAGAACGACGAAAAGAAGAGCGCGGGGAAGAGGAATTGATCGGGGAACAGCGCGAAAAGGCTCGAGCGCCCGGCAACAAGGTGGAGAAATCCTCTTCTTCGAATGAGGGCCTTGCCGCTTCCTAGAACAGGTCGATCGTCATCGCCCTCGCCGGGCACGCGGTGACGCAGAATTCGCACCCGTTGCAGCGTTCGGGGTCGAAGACCACCTTCGAGGTCTCGGGGTCCATGTGCAGGGCCTCGGTGGGGCAGAAGGCGATGCAGGCCCCGCAGTGAACGCACTTGTCCGTGTTCTGGGTCACGCTTTTCGAAAGGGGTTCCACGCGGAGCCCCTTTTCTTTCATGAACCGGACGCCGGCGTCGAAATTCTCCTTCGTGCCGCTGAGCTCGAGGACCATGACGCCTTCTCGGCGCGGGAAGATCCTGGCCTTGAGGATGTTGAAATCCAGGTCGTACTTCTTCGCGAGATGGCACGCGATCGGCTGATCGACGTTCTCGGCGCTGTATCGGATGATCACTTTCTTGGTGACGGTGGCGGTCATGGGTCCTTCCTGCCTGTCTGGCTAAACCTAGGGGATCCCGCGGGGTTTGTCAAGGAGCTTCTCCCCGGTGCGCGGCACGGCCGGGTCCGAGAAGGGCCTCCCAGTCCATGAGGGGAAAGGTGGCGTGCAGCGAGTGGTCGTCGTCGACCAGGCGGTAGTCGAGGTTTTCGAAAACCATCTCGGCGACGGCCTTCACCGCGGCCGGCGGCACGACGCCGTCGTCCTTGCCGTGAAAGAGCGAAACGGGGATTTTGACCCTCCGGCCGAGGAAGCGGGAGAAGTCCGGGACGTGCAGGGCCGGAGCCAGCAGGACGACCTTCCGCACCCGGGCTTCGTTCTCGCAGGCGTAGATGGCGGCCATCAGGCCGCCGTAGCTCGAACCCACGAGGACCAGGTCCTGACGGCCCGCCAACAGGCCGTTGAGCTTCGCCATGCGCTCCTCCAGCGCACCGTTGAAATCCTCGATGATCATCTCCGGGTAGCGCTCCCGGAAGAAGACTCCCTTGGTCCCCCGGCTGCTGCTCTCGAGACCGTGAATGAAGACGCGTGTCATCTTTCACCCCCTGGCATCGGCTGGAGTCTTATAACCGCTCCTGCGGAATTTCGCAACAGGGAGCGACGATGAGCGAGGTGACGGGTTCCCCCGGTTACGGGATCCCCCCCGGCACCGGGACATTCTCGGGGTCGAAACGCCGTCGCTGCTCATTGCTTTGCCCGTTGCGTTGTGCTAAACAATCGCTTTCCGGAGGTGCTTATGGCGCTGGTGATCCCGTTCAGGGCCGTGCGGCCGCAAAAGAGATTCGCCCGTGACGTGGCCTCGTTTCCCTACGACGTCCTCGACAGGGAGGAGGGGCGGGCCATCATCCGGGACAACCCGCTGAATTTCCTGCGCGTGGAAAAATCCGAGATCGATGTCCCGGAAGAGATCCCGGATGACGACCCCCGGGTCTTCGAGAGGGCCCGTGAGAACCTGCGGCGTTTCATGAGGAAGGGCGTTCTGCACCAGGAGGACCGCCCCTGTTTCTACGTCTACAGGCAGAAGGACGCCGCGAGGCAGCAGGTCGGGATCGTGGGCTGCGTCAGCGTGGCCGAGTACGAAGCGGGGCGGATCAAGAAACACGAGCTGACGCGGGTGGACAAGGAAAACGAGCGGGTGAGCCACATCGACACGGCGGGCGCCCAGACAGGGCTCGTCTTTCTGCTCTATCGAGCCAGGCAGGAGATCGACCGCATCGTCGCCGGGATCGTGGAGGCCCCCCCCGAATACGATTTCACGACACCCGACGGCGTGACCCACACGGCGTGGGTCGTCGGCGACGGGGAGACCCTCGGGGCGCTGCAGAGGGAATTTTCGGAGGTGGAGTGCCTGTACATCGCCGACGGGCATCACCGGGCGGCGTCGGCCGCCACGGTCGCCCGGCTGAGGCGGGATCGGAATCCGGCGCATACCGGCAGGGAGGAATACAACTTTTTCGTCGCGACCCTCTTCCCCCACGAGCAGCTGAAGATCCTGGATTACAACCGGGCCGTGAAGGACCTGCGGGGGCTGAGCGTGGAGGGCTTCATGGAAAAGGTTCGGGAGAAGTTCGTCCTTTCGCCCGGCTTCAGCGAGCGATCCCCCTCCGTTCCCCATCAGTTCGGCATGTACCTCGGCGGGCAGTGGTACCGGCTCGAGGCCAAGCCGGAGCTCTACGATCGGGCCGACCTCATCGGGAAACTGGACGTGTCGATTCTCCAGGACCATCTCCTGGGACCGATCCTGGGGATTCGGGATCCGCGCACGGACGAGCGGATCACCTTCATCGGCGGCGTCCGCGGCATGGACGAACTGGAGCGGATGGTGGATCGGCGGGGCTACGCCGTCGCGTTTTCGATGTGCCCGCCGGGGATCTCGGAGCTGATCGCCATCGCCGATGCGGGGATGATCATGCCCCCCAAATCCACCTGGTTCGAGCCGAAGCTCCGAAGCGGGCTGTTCGTGCACCTGATCGACTGACGTCGAAGGCGCATGGTGAAAGGAGAAAGGAGAAAGGAGAAAGGAGAAAGGAGAAAGGAGAAAGGAGAAAGGAGAAAGGAGGAGATGTTGACGTTCATCCTGAAACACCGGGGCGGTACCCATGGACCGATCCGAGACCCTGATCCGGGAAGATGAGACCGTGGAGTCCCTCTGCGGCGGGCGTCTGAGAGTCATCCAGAAGAAGCGGGGATACCGGTACACGATCGATTCCCTCCTGCTGGCCGGATTCGTGGAACCGAAGGAGACGGACCGCGTCCTCGAACTCGGCGCCGGCAGCGCCGTGATCAGCCTCCTGCTGGCGCACCGCCACCGCGGCCTGCGGGTCACGTCCGTGGAGCTCCAGGCCGGCCTCGCGGAGATGGCGGGGCGCAGCGTCTCCCTCAACGGCCTCGATGACAGGGTGACGATCCTGCAGGGGGACCTCCGGAAGGCCGAGGCATTCCTGGACGCCCAGGCCTGGGATGCGGCGGTCTTCAACCCCCCCTACCGAAAGATGGGCACGGGGCGGGTCAACCCCGGGGAGGAGAAGGCCCTTTCGAGGCACGAGATCGCCGGTTCCGCGGCCGACTTCCTCCGGGCCGCTTATCGGGCGCTGAGGCCCGGCGGCCGAGCCTGCCTGATCTACCCCTGCTCGCGCATGGTGGAGGTCCTCTGCGGCATGCGCTCTCTGAGGCTGGAACCGAAGCGGTTCCGCATGGTTCATTCAAAACCGGGATCGAGGGGCGATTTCGTCCTCGTGGAGGGCGTCAAAGGGGGCGGCGAGGAGCTGAGCGTTCTTCCGCCGCTGTTCCTCTACGGGGCGGAGGGCGGCTACTCCGGGGACATGGAAACCCTCCTCAGGTCGATTGCCGCCTCCTCAGAATAGACCGGGTCATCGTTTCCCGGAGGATGGCCTTCAGCTCGGGGTCTGCGACGACGGAGAGCGTCTCTTCGATGTAACCCCGTTCGTCCGCCATCAGGGCGGCGGCATCGGGCGGCGCGACCTTCGCGGGCGGCTCGACGGGCCGGGCCTCGACATCGCCGATAAAGAACCGGATCTGAGAGACCGCCGCAGCGCCGAGGGTCCCGTTGAGCTTCTCGATGATGTCCTGCTTCATGAACTGCAGCTCATGCATCCACACGGACGTCGAGACGCGCACGTACAGGACGTCCTCCCGCAGCCTGTCGGGCTGGGCCTTCGCTGCGATTTGGGGCCCCACGGCCCTGTTCCACGCATCGATCAGGCGACGGTCCTTCAGGGGGAGATGAATGGACTTCTTCCTCAGGGTCTCCGGGAGAATGTCCCCGAGAAGCCTCGGCGCCGATGACTTCCTTCGCCGTCTCATGCCCGAACCATGGCACAGGCCGCGGCGGGAGTCAAGAAGGGCGGGTGCAGGTCACAGGAGGCCCTGTCCCCCGCCTCGTGATGGGGAAGGAGGGAGGCCAACGGCTGGAATAGGTAGGAAACGGAGGTCGCTGTATGAATCTGAGCACGCTCATTGAACAGGTCAAGAAACATCCCGAGTTTCACCGGGTGGGGATGATCCTCTGCCACAACGGGGTCGTCCGGGGCACATCGCGGGACGGCAGGCCCGTCTCCGAGGTGACCGTCCGTGCGGACCGTAGCCGCCTCGAGTCCGTCCTTGCCGGGATCAAGGCCATGCCGGGGATCATTGAGGTCCTGGCCCACGTCAACGAGGGGACCCTCAAGGTGGGGCAGGACGTGATGTACGTCGTCGTGGCCGGCGATTTCCGCGAGAACGTGTTCGACGCCACCGTCGCGGCGGTGAACCGGATCAAGGCGGAGGTCACGACGAAAAAGGAACAGTAACAGTAACGGTTCGAGGCGGATGGCTCCAGGCGAAGCCGGAGCATTCCATGCCATTCGCCCCCTGTCCCTGAGCCGTTCGCCGGTTTTGCGAGGCACGCATGAACCCCGTTGTCGTCAAAGCGAATGTCGTCGTCTTCATCGCGAGCTTCTGCACGCTCGTCATCGAGCTGGTCGCGGGGCGGATCATGGCGCCCTACGTGGGCGTTTCCCTGTACACCTGGACAAGCATCATCGGGGTCGTCCTGGCGGGGATCAGCATCGGCGCCTGGTTCGGGGGAATCCTGGCGGACCGCTATCCCCGGCCGGCCACGCTGGGGTGGCTGCTCTTCCTGTCCGGGCTCGGCGCCCTGACCATCGCGCCGCTGACGGATCTCATCGGCGCCGCCCCGCTCCGGACCACGCTGATGCTGCGGATCCTGCTGCTGACCACCGCCATCTTTTTCGTGCCCTCGACGCTGCTGGGGATGATCTCGCCGGTCGTCGTGAAACTCACGCTGGACAACCTCGACCGGACGGGCAACATCGTGGGCAAGATTTACGCCTTCTCCACCCTGGGCTCCATCATCGGGACCTTCGCAACGGGTTTCTTCCTGATCTCCTGGATGGGGACCCGCAACATCCTGCTGACCATGGGCGCCGTCCTGATCGTGTCGGCCTTTCTGTTCGGCGGGTTTTTCATGCGGCGGAAGGCCGCCCTGATCGCCGCGGCCGCCGTCGCCGGCGCTGCGGTGCTTCTCAGCGCGATCTTCGGCTACGCCTACAGGCCGCTGCTCGACGGGAAGACCTACTACTACAAGGAAAGCGACTATTTCACGATCAAGCTCAAGAAGTACCCCATCAAGAACGGGACGGCCGAGGGGGAGGCGCTCATCCTGGACAACCTGATCCATTCCATCAACGACGTCAACGACCCCTTCTTCCTGGATTACGACTACATCCGGATCTACGAGGAACTGGTCAGCTGGCAGATGCGTTCACGACGCTCCGTCGATGCCCTCTTCATCGGCGGGGGCGGGTATACCTTTCCCCGGTACATGGATGCGCGGTATCCCGGGGCGCGGATCGATGTCGTGGAGATCGACCCGGAGGTCACCCGCGTGGTGTACGAACACCTGGGGCTCCCCCGCGGCACGTCGATCCGGTCCTTCAACGAGGACGGCCGCTGGTTCGTCATGAACTCCAAGGACAAGGGCCGTTACGATTTCATCTTCGGCGATGCCTTCAACGACCTCTCCATCCCCTACCACCTGACGACCCTGGAGTTCGCGAGGCAGATGAAGGCGTTGCTCAAGCCCGACGGGTTCCTGATCGCCAACCTCATCGACAGCGTCACGGAGGGACTGTTCCTGCCGTCCTACATCCGGACCCTCGAGGAGGTCTTCGGCCAGGGAAACGTGAACCTGCTCGTCCTGGCGCCGGAGCTTCGGCGCCTGGGGATCGCCACCTGCGTGGTCGTGGCGAGCCCGAAGAAGTGGGACATGGAAGATTTCGTGCGGGTGACCGCCGGCAGGGCCGGCGGGAAGATGACCGCCCATCTTGTGCCCCCGGCGAAGCTGCGGGAGATCCTCCGGGAGCGCCCCTCGGTGATCCTCACGGACGACTACGTCCCCGTGGACAACCTGACGGCGCCCATCTTCGAGGCGCGTTACGGGTACAAGAGAACACAGGATCATGCCCCGGGTGACCGGGAAGGGCAGCCGTGAGCGGGAGGACGCCGGCAGGCGGCGGACCCGATCGTTGCCTTCGGGCCCTGAATGGTGTAGAGAGAATACAGGCGCTGAGGATTTCGGAAGCCGTCACGACGGGGTGCAGCCATGGATGAGCGGGAGCGCCGGAAACTGATCGCAAAACTCAAGACCGCCAAGACGTCCGAGGAGCGTGACCGGATCCTGTGGTACCTGGCGGGACAGGACAAGGAGGCCCAAGGAACGGCCCGCAGGCCCTTGCCGACGGGGACGGGAAGGCCTGCGGCGGAAGCTGCGGAGGGCAAGGCCCAGGCCGGTCCGCCCGCGGGAAAGCTGGGCGGCGTGGGTTCCATCACGGCGCTGCTGTTCCTGTTCTACGGCCTGGTCTCGATCGTCACCGCCGTGATGAAGATCATGCAGGGTCAGATGGAGGGCGACGAGATCAAGCAGCTCGTCATGGGCGGCGCATTCCTCGTGGTCGGCATCCTCATCTACCTCAAGGCGAAACGGGACCAGAGAAAAGCCGCCGAGGAAGCTTGAACGGGCCCGGAGGGGCCGGGAGACGGCCGGTTCCCCTCATGCCCCCCGAACGCTACTTCAGCCTGAAGTCGACGCGGCTCCTCTTGACGTCCTTCTTGTCTTCGGGCTGGAGCGTCTTGGGCTCGACGACGAACACCCTGCCCGCGTCGAACGACCCCTCGCTCCGGATGGCATCGGCCACCGTTTCGGCCCGCTTCGTGGCCAGCAGCCGCAGGTCGTCGTCCTTGACCACGATGTGGGTCATCATGAGCTTCTCCATCTCCTCGTTGGGAAGGCTTTTCTCCAGGCCGATCAGGTTCCTCGGCTTGGGAAACTTCTCGGCACCGTAGGCTCTCTTCAAGTACCGATCGTATTCCTGGGGCTCCAGGGTGATCGCGTCGACGGACTCCACCTTCTCGCCCTTCCGGATCAGGTCGTTCATCTTCTGCGCCTTGAGCTTCCTCTCGAACTGACGGCGGATGAGCCCCTCGCGGTCCCTCTCCAGGTCCACGCCGCCCGCGATGTCGAGCCGGAGGGCGGGCTTGGCCTTCAGGGCCTTCACCAGCGTCTCCACTTTCTTCTGGTTCGGTTCGGTGATGACGGCGGAACCCGCGTCGAACTCGATGTAGCTCAGCTCCTCGCCGCCGCCGAAGAGGGAGCCGAGCAGGGCGAACGGCGCCGTGGCCACCTTGGTGAGCAGGTTGACGATCACCTGCAGGACGATTCGCCAGACGCTGAATTCCGGGTCGTCGATGCGGCCCGTTACGGGGATGTCGAGGTTGATCTTGCCGTCGGCATCGCGCAGGAGCGTGACGGCCAGGCCGACGGGAAGCTTCGTGGCCTTGGGGCTCTCCACGCGGTCGCCCAGCGTGAGCTGGTCGATGACGACCCTGTTTTGCGCGTCGAGCTTCTTGTCGGCGATGTGATAGTCGAGGTCGAAGGACAGGGAGCCCTTCTCGATCTTGTAGCCGGCGTAAGTGCCCGAGTAGGGCGTCAGCGGGCTGAGGTTGAAATCCCTGAGCGATGCCTTGAGATCCACGAACAGGTTTTCCTTGAAGGGGTGGACCTTCCCGGCGATCTCGACGGGGATGTAGCGTCCGATCTTCCCGCGGACGTCCACGTCGGCCGGCGTGGTCGTGATGGACGTCACGCCGGTGATTCTTCCCGTCAGCTCCGTGAGCGTGGCCGAGAAGTTGGGCTTCACGTTGCGGTCGTCGAAGACGATGGTGCCGTTCTGCAGCGAGATGCGGTTGACCTCGATGTTCTTCGCGAGGATATCGCCCACGTACTCCTTCTTTTCACCGGGCCCGGCTTCCTCCGGTTCAGCCTGCTGCGCCGTGACCGCCTCCGCGGTCGGCTCCCCCTCGGCCGCCTCGGGCTTGGCCACGTTCTGCAGGTTCAGGGTGCCGCCGTCGTTGACGATGATCCGGGCGTAGAGATCGGTGAGCGACATGTCCTTGATCCGGACGAAGAGCGGGTTGTAACCGGCCCGCACGTGATTGACAAAGAGCGTCTTGAACTTGATGAAGTCGTCACCGTTGATCTTGTCCACCGTGGCGACGCGGCCCAGGAGGAGATTCCCATCGTACTGGACCGTCACGTCCTTGTCCGGGGGCTTGCCGGCCGAAACGGTTCCCTTGGCGGAGATGTCGCCGTCGGTGACGTTCACGCGGAACTTGTCGGTGAAGTATTCCTGGAAGGGCCGGATTCGTATCCTCTTGAGATCGACGTCGAGGCTGGCGAAGAGGGGGTTCAGGCCGATGGGGCCGCTGACGGCGACGGAGCCCCTTCCCCGGTTGAGGTCCATCGAGAGCGTCAGCTTGCCGCGGCTGTCCTTCAGGGTGGAGATCTGCTCCCCCTTGATCGAGAGATCCTGGATCAAGGTGCTGACCGGTTCCGCGGGCACTTCGTCGCGATAGGCGATCCGGCCGCCCTTGAGATCGAACTCGTCGAGGATCAACGCCGGCAGGGGCTTCTGCCCGGCCGGGGCGGCGGGTCTTGCCTTTGCGGCGGTCGGTGTGTCTTCCCGCTTCTCCATCAGGGTCAGGAGGTTGATCGTCCCGCTGCCGTCCCTGCGGACATTGAGCTCCGGGGAGTCGAGGGCGATCTTCGCGAAGTGAAACTTCGACTCGAGCGGCTCGAGGGCCGTCATGACCACCTCGAGCCTCTTGAGCCCGGCCACGGGGCTCTTTTTCCGGTCCTGCAGCGCAAAGTCCTTCAGCACCGCGTTGCCGGCCACCGAGACGGCGGGATGCCGATCGGGGGACATCGAGAAGGTCACCGTGCACTGCACGTCGAGCTTTCCCGACGGGACGGAGATGTTCAGATCGTGCGGGATGTAGGCCAGGTAGAAGGGCAGGTCGAGGTCCTCGATGAGGATGTTGAAGAGGGTCTCCCGGGTATCCTTGAAGATCTTCGTCTTTCCCTCGAGGATGTACGGGTCGTCGTTGATCACCGCCGAGAACCTCGGCTGCACGTAGGCGTCGACGTACTCGGGGATGTTCGAGATGAACGGGATGCCCAGCTGAAGCTCGCGGACGACGTGCGTCGTTTCGAAGGGCCGGTCTTCGAACTCGATCCGTCCGCCTTCGATGACGATGTTGCTCACCGAGAAACGAAGGGGCTCCTTCTTGGCGTCCTTCGGCTCCTCCTGCGTCAGCAGCCCGAGAAGATCCGAGAAGTTGTAGGAGTTGTCCGGGTTCCGCACAAGGTGGATGTAGGGCCGCCTGACGGCCAGTTCCTCGATGACGGGCGCCCCTTTGAAGATCGACCGGACGTCGAGATTCACGACGAGTTCGCCGAGGGAGACAAACGTCTTGTCGCCCGGGGGCTCCTTGATCTCGATGCCCCTGAGCGTCAGCGTGAGCGTGAAGGGGTTCAACCCCACGTCCGTGACGTTCACCGTGCGGCGGAGCTGCTGCGACACATTGTCCAGCAGAAAGGATTTCACGATGGGGGGCACGACGAAGAACCCGATGACGGTGAAAAGGAAGAGAACGACGACCGCGCCTATCAACCATTTCTTGAATCGGCCCATCTTGCACTCCCTTTGCGAGAGGTTGTGGATACGGTTGTCTGGACGTTGAAACCGGCAACGGCGAGTGTCGGGATCGAGGTTTCGTCAAAACCAATTTCGCACAGCCGATCTTTTTTTTCAATAGACAAAGCGGCAGTTCCGGCCCGTACCGGGGGGCGGCGGAGGTCATCGTGTGCGGCCGCATCGCCCGCGCGGCTCGGGGCAGCGATGGCGCGATCCGCGATGTGCCCTCAAAGCCGCCGGTGAAGCGGATTTGGGGTTGTACGCCGTCGCGCTGCCCGGGCGCCGTGCGATACAAGAAACAGCGACCGCATATCGCACGGGGTCGGCAAATGCAGAAAGTGCTTGAAATGCGGAAAAAAACCGGCTAGAAAAAATCACTCCGAATGCGGGAACCGCGAGAACGAAGAAACACATCAACCAAGGAGGAGAGCGAGATGGCAAAAGCGAAGAAGGGTGATCTGTTCACGTGCGACGTGTGCGGTCTGGTCGTCGCCGTTGACGAGAGCTGCGACTGTGCCGTCGGCGAACTGATCTGCTGCGACGTGCCGATGGAAAAGGGCAAGGCAGCCGCCGCAAAGGCCAAGAAGGCCGCCAAGAAAGCCAAGCCCGCCAAGAAGGCCAAGAAACCCGCCATAGCGAAGAAGGTCAAGGCCGCCCCGAAGAAGAAAGCCAAGGTTGCCAAGCCGAAGGCGAAGGCAAAGTCCAAGGCAAAGGCGAAGAAAATGTAGGGTGTCGAGGCGACGGTGCCACAGGGCCTGCCGGGACCGATGCCCCGGCGGGATCGGACCCGGGCGGATTCCCGATCGAGTGCAGGCAAAGAACCCCGCTCCGCGACGGAGCGGGGTTTTCTGTCCGCTCCCGGCACGGCCTGTGCGGTGATCAAAATCGTTGACGGGAGACTCGAGATCCTCTATTTTACGAACAACACCAAACCCGAAAAGGAGACCCGCCATGGCCAGCAAGAAACTGTTGGAACTGTTGAACAAGGGGATCGCCCGGGAGATCCAGGTATCGGTCCAGTACATGTGGCAGCACGTCCAGTGGTCGGGGATTCCCCATTATGCCATCAAGGACGAGCTGAAGAAGATCGCCGTCGCAGAGATGAAGCATGCCGAGGCCATCGCCGAGCGGTTGTTCTACCTGGGCGGCGTCCCGACGACGAAGCCGGACCCGATCTTCGTCGGCAATTCCCTGAAGGAGATGCTGACCAGGGACCTGAAAGACGAGGAAGGGGCCATCAAACTGTACAAACAGACCATCGCGGTCGCGCAAGCGGAAGACGATCCCACAACGGCACGATTGTTCAGGCAGATCCTTGCCGACGAGGAGGAGCATCACGATTTCTTCCAGGGTGTCCTCGAGGGCCTGAAGTAGCGCATTCGGTCAATGAGACGATGGAAAACGAAAGCCCACGATGCCGTGGGCTTTTTTTTGAAGTGCGGCGGGATGTTATTTGGCATGCAAAATAATTCTTGACAGGATTTATTTGGCATGCCAAACAAAGCGTGAGGATGGGAAGAGCGGAAGAGATGAAGAGCGGAAGAAACGTCAGGGAGAAGGGTTCCATGCCGAAGGACGATCGGCTGATCTATCTCGTCTTCTCCGCGCAGCACAAGCTGCGAACGTACCTGAAAGACCGGATGGCCGAGGCCGGCGTCTCCATCACGCCGGCGCAATCGGGGATCCTCTTCCTGCTGAAGAAGAAGGACGGGCGGACCATGTCGGAGCTCTCCTCGGAGCTCTCCCTGGACAACTCGACCCTCACGGGGCTCGTCGATCGGCTCGAGCGGTCGGGCTTCGTCAAGCGCAGCGCGGGCACGGCGGACCGCCGCGCTTCCCATGTCTTCATCACCGAAAGCGGCGGCGAGGAGATCGAGCGGGCCCGGGTCGTGATCCGGCGGGTCAACGATCGGATGCGGGAGGGCTTCACGGAGGGCGAGATCGAGGCGTTCAAGAAAATCCTGCACTCGTTTTTCGAGCGGTTCGGCGCCTGACCGAATCGGGAGGCTGCGATGGCCGTGCCGAAGGATCATGCGAGGCGGCTGCGGCAGGCGTTGTCCCTGGCGCGCCGGGATGCCTTGCTGAGTGAAGAGGACGGCGGACCGGACGGCTTCGGGAGTCTCTGGGCATCCATGGGACGGAGGGGGCTTTTGGGCTGGAGCGTCCCGGCCGCATTCGGGGGAGAAGGGGCCCGGTATGCCGAGATGCTCTCGGCCATGGACGGCTTCGTGAGGGCGGGCGGACGGCCCGGTCTCGCCCTGTCGTGGGCGGTTCACCTGATCGTCGCGAAAACGCTCATCGCCGAGTGCGGCACGGGCCGCCAGAGGAGGGAGATCCTGCCGGCGATGGCATCGGGGAAACAGACGGTTTCCATCGCCCTGTCGGAGCCGGAAGCGGGCAACGACCCGAAGGGGATCCGGACGCGGGCCGTTCGCAGCGGCGATCGCTACGTGCTCGACGGGGAGAAGACCTGGCTCACCAACGGGCCCCTGGCGGACTTTTTCCTGGTGTTCGCCGTGACGGCCCGCCGGAACGGCAGAAAGAGCTTTTCGGCCTTTCTCGTCCCGAAGGACGCTCCCGGTCTTGTCGTCAGAGACCTGCCGCCGCCGGGTTTCCTGGAGCCTGCACGGCACTGCGCCATCGGGCTCGAGCGATGCACCGTGCCCGCCGCCTCCGTGCTCGGCCGCGAGGGCAGGGCCTGGGAGGATCTCTCGAAGCCCTTCCGCGCGGCCGAGGACGTGCTCCTCTCCGGGGCCGTCCTGGGAGGGCTCGAGCGGCTGTTGAGGCACGCGATCCAGGAGGGGCGAAAGAAACCCGGAAAGACCGCCGCCGACGGCGTGGAACGGGTCGGGGAAGCGGCAGCCCTGCTGGAGGCGGCAAGGCACCTCGCCCGTGAGGCCGCCCGGTCGTTCGAAGCGGAGAGGGGCGGCGAGGCCGTCGAGCACCGGCTCGTTTCCCTCCATCGGGTCGTCGGCCATGCGCGGGATTCCCTGTGCCGTGCATCCGAGGCGCTCGGGTGCACAGACCCCGGAGGCCCGGGCGCGCTCGGGGAAGACATCGACAGGCTGATTGCGCTCGGGGGCGCCGCCTCGAGGGCGCGACGGCGCAAATGGGGGCACGCACTGCTGAGCGGGAAGGGGACGTCATGACGGATCGGGAAGGAAGATTCACGGCGGTTGAGACGGTTCGTGACGGGTTCAGGCGGGCCGGGTACATCTGCAGCACGGAGATCGCGACGACGGTGTACCTGGCCTTCCACCTCGAGAAGCCCGTCCTGGTCGAGGGGCCGGCGGGCGTGGGCAAGACGGAGCTTGCCAAGAAAGCCGCCGCGTTCATGGGGCTGCCGCTCATCCGGCTCCAGTGCTACGAGGGGCTCGACGAGTCCAAGGCCCTCTACGAGTGGAAGTACGGCAAGCAGCTGCTATACACCCAGCTGCTGCGGGACAAGCTGGACCAGATCGTCCGGAAGGACAGCGACCTGGAAGAGTCGATCCGGACGCTGCACCGCCACGAGGACATCTTCTTTTCCCCCCAGTTCCTCGAGCCCCGCCCGCTGCTCAAGGCCCTGCAGGAAGAGCAGGGGGCCGTTCTGCTCATCGACGAGGTGGACAAGGCCGACGAGGAGTTCGAGGCCTTCCTGCTCGAGATCCTTTCGGACTTCCAGGTGTCGATTCCGGAGATCGGGACGGTGCGCTCGAGCACGAGGCCTTTCGTCTTCCTCACGAGCAACAGCACCCGGGAGCTCAGCGAGGCGCTCAAGCGCCGATGCCTCCACCTCTTCATCCCGTTCCCGGAGCCGGCTCTCGAGCGGGAGATCGTCCGGTACCATGTGCCCGGCATCCCGGAGCGGCTGGAGCGGCAGCTCGTGGCGTTCATCCACGAGGTCAGAACGCTCGAGCTCAAGAAGCTCCCGTCGATCAGCGAGACGATCGACTGGGCGCGGGCCCTCCTGCTGCTGCACTCGGAAGGGCTCGACCGGGACCTGACCCGAAAGACCCTCAACACCTTCCTCAAGTTCGAGGAGGACATCCGCACCGTCGACGAGAAGCTCTTCCTGCTCGTCGACCGGGCCGTCAAGGAAGGGTCCTGATGGACCGCGTGCTCAACAGCTTCATCGTCTCCCTGCGGGGCGCAGGGGTGCCCGTGTCGGTCTCGGAGAGCATCGATGCCGCGCAGGCCCTGGCGATCTCCGGCTACGGAGACCGCCGGGTCGTCAAGAGCAGCCTCGGGGCCACCTTGGCGAAATCCGCTGCCGAGAAGGAGATCTTCGACGACTGCTTCGAGCGTTTCTTTTCCTTCCACCCGCTGCCCGACACCTTCGCACCCGGCCCCGACGACGGCGGCGAAGGTCTTCCCGGGGACATGCCGCCGATCGGGGGGATGATCCAGGAGGGCGATCTCGGCGGCGTGGCGCTGGCCGTGCGGGACGCGGCCCGGTCGGCCGATCTGCAGAGCATCCGCTTTTTCACGCAACGCGGGATGTTCACGGCGCGGATCCTCCAGGCCCTGGAACTGGACCGGCTCGATCGGTACGTGGCCGATCTCTACCGGGAGGGCAGCGCGGGCGCCGAGGGGACGGCCCGTCAGCTGGAGCAGGGCCGGGATACCCTTGTCGACATGGTCCGGCGGTACGTCGAGCAGGAGTACGAGATCTACGCCCGCGAGAGCACCGAGCGGGTCATCGAGCGCTACCTCTGGGACGTGAGGCTCACAGAGCTGGAGGAGCGTCACTACGATCGCATGCATTTTCTCATCCGCAAGCTGGTCAAGCGGATGAACGACCGCTACTCGCGGAGGCGGCGGCGGGCAAAGCGGGGCGCCCTCGACTTCAAGAGGACCCTGCGGGCCAACATGCACCACGGGGGGCTCCTGTTCGACACCGCGTGGAAAAAGAAACGGGTGAACCGGCCCGACGTGGTCATCCTCTGCGACGTGAGCCGCTCCATGTCCACCGTGGTCCGGTTTTGCCTGCTCATGCTCTACGGCCTCAACGAGGTCGTGGCGCGGATCCGTTCCTTCGTGTTCTGCTCGAGCCTGCTCGAGGTCAGCCGCGTCTTCGAACGCTGTCCCGTTGCCGAGGCCGTCGAGCGCCTCCGAACGGGCGAGGGCCTCGACATCCACATGGGGAGAACCGATTACGGCAGCGCTTTCTGGGATTTCACCCGCAAACACCTGGACGCGGTGACGGGCAAGACCACGGTGATCATCCTGGGTGACGGGCGCAGCAACTACGGCGACCCGGCCGAGGAGCTCCTGGAGAAAATCGCGGCCCGCTGCCGACGCCTCATCTGGCTCAACCCCGAGACGCCCTCCATGTGGGGGACGGGGGACTCGGAGATGCGGCGCTACATGCGTCACTGCGACCTGGCCATGGAGTGCAGCACGCTGCGCCACCTGGAGCAGCTCGTCCGGGTCCTCGTCCGGGTCCCCTGATCGGGCCCGCTGCGGGATTCCCCTACCGTTTGTCCCTTTTCCATGCTATTTTGATGTCGCTGTGACGCGCAGAACCCACTGCCGCACGACCATACCGGGGAATGATGTGAGACAGGAGTACCTCGAAGCCCGTCAGATCGCCCAGCGGATCGCGCGCGAGGTCGGCGAGCCCCTGTTCTACGGCCAACAGGGCGCTCATGTCGAGACCTCCGCCGCCCTGTTCCAGGTTGACCCGCTGGTGCAGAGAGCCGTTGCCGAACTGGGCGCGCGTCCCGACCGCATCGGTCACGGGCTGGGCCATGCGACCAAGGTGGCCGTGGATGCCGGGGCCATCATTTTCGTCGAGCGCGGCTCGACGGGACCGGTCGGGAAAACCCGCCGGCTGGTCTCGCTGGCCCACGTGGCCGGTGTCCTCCACGACATCCGAAGGGAGGAACGGGAACACGCCCGGACGGGGGCCGAGGAGGTCCGACGGCTCCTGAAGGATTACGACCTCCGGCAGACTGAGCAGGAGGCGATCGCGGGGGCCATCGCAAACCACGAGGCCTTCCGGCGGCCTCAGCCCATGGCCGATGAGGACGGGCAGCTTCTCTCCGATGCGCTGTACGACGCCGACAAGTTCCGCTGGGGACCGGACAATTTCTCCGAAATGCTCTGGGACATGGTCTCGAGGCGGAACGTGCCCCTGTCCGCCCTGCTCGGCCGGTTTCTCGAGGGACTGGAAGGCGTCGGCAGAATCCGGGAGACCTTCCGCAGCGGCACGGGGCGCCGGTACGGCCCCGATTTCATCGACCGGGGAATGGAGATCGGCAGGCGCCTATACGCGGAGCTGACCGCGGCAGAGAACAGGTGAGAGGTTCGTCCCTTTTCCTGATGTTCATGAACGCAAATTGATCGGCAGACTCGGATGGAGAAACGGCAATCGAACAAAGGGGGCAGGAAGATGATCAAGCGTATTCTCGTGGCGTCGGACGGATCCAAGACCTCGGGACGGGCGCTCAAGGTTGCCATTGAAATGGCGAAGAAGATGGGAGCCGCACTGACCCTGGTCGGGGTGATCGACAACCGCCTTTACGTGGGGCGCACCATGCCGGCCGGACTCACATCGACCCGCATCGCCGAACCCGTCGAGGACTACCTCATGCAGGTGGCCGGCGCCTATCTTGCGAGGGATGCCGGACGCTGCAAACAGAACGGTGTGAAGCCGGAAATGGTCATCCGGATGGGACACCCCGTCGAGGAGATCCTCAAGGAGGCCCGCCGCGCGAAGGCCGATTTGCTGGTGATGGGGTCCCACGGCAAGAGCGGGATCGGATCGGTTCTGGGAAGCGTGGCCTTCGGGGTCCTCCAGGGTCAGTCCCGGGTGCCGGTTCTCGTCGTCCGGAAGTGAGGGCATGGGGATGAACGGAAGCAGCGCCGGCAACGGCCGGTCAACCCTCATTTACCGGGGACCCGTCTTTACGCTCTACGAGGACGAGATCGCTTTGCCGGGCGGCAGGACGGCAAGACGAAGCCGGATCGAGCACCGGCCCACCATCGGCGTCGTGCCCTTCATCAGCAAGGACGAGATCGTGCTGATCCGCCAGCATCGGCACGCGGTGGGAACGTCCCTGATCGAGATCCCGGCCGGCACCATGGACGAGGAGGATGTCTCCCCGGAAGACTGCGTGCAGCGGGAACTGGCCGAGGAAACGGGGTACCGGGCGGGGAGGCTGGTGAAGCTCTTCGGGGGGTACCTGGTCCCGGGGTACGCCGACGAGTTCATGCACTTTTACATGGCCTTCGATCTCGTCAGGGACCCGCTCCCTCCCGATGAAGACGAGGACATCGCCACCCTGACGTGCCGTCTGCCGGATGCCCTGCGCATGATCCGTGACGGTCGGATCGTAGACAGCAAGACGGCACTCGCCATCCTGCTGTCTGCCGATCATCTCCGCGGGGAAGGGGTACGCTGAGCGGCCGCCTCAAAGGTCCTTCGCGAGGCCGCTAGCTCTTCTTGCTCGTCTTCGTCAGGAACGTGGAAATCTGCTGTTTCACGTTCCGTTTCTTGCAGACGGGGCAGATGACCTTTCCCTTGTCACGCTCCGCCATGCTCAGGACGACAGTGAAATCCTTCTTGCAGTCCTCACATCGATACTCGTAGGTCGGCACGGTCGATCCCTCCTTTCCTTGTGTTCATCTATAACATGAGAGAAATCATTTAAGCCCTTGCCAGAAAAGATAGATCGTATTTTTATGCCTTCAATTTCCTGCGCCTGTCCCGATCCTATTTTACAGGCACTTCGCGATCCGTCAAGTCCGATCTGCGGCTTTCGATAAGCCAGTTCGGTAACTCATCGAGATAAGATACAAGAAAACCCGCCGGGATTTTATCCGGGCGGGTTTTTATCGCTTGGAGGACTTTCTACGGTCTATCGGTTCTGTCCGGTGGGGGCCTTCTTCTTCGTGCCCACCCGGTCCCAGGCATCCTTGTAGAGCCGGCCGATGCACAGCAGCAGCGCCAGGAAGAACAGCCCCAGCATGAACGTCGGCGGCGTCCGGAGCATCTCGTCCAGCAGGTACCCCATGTACAGGGCCAGCATCGAGGCGATCACGATCGCAAACCCCCAGGAGCCGATCACCAGGATGTGCGAAAAGTCGATCTGACGCGGTCGGGTCCTGATCTGCGCTGCCATGGCTCATGCCTCCTGTCTCGTTCTCGAGGATCTGTCCTGATCGCCCTGGGCCCTATGCCCTACGCCCCTTGCCTTTCGCCTTACGCCTTATGCCTGCTTTTATCCTACATCAAATTCTTGATCGCCTCGGCCACGGGGCTCGTGAAGAGCGCCACCAGCACCGCGTACATCGCGAAGCTGCCCACCGCCTCGCTGAGGTAGAGCTTCTCGTACTTCTGCTTGAGGGAAACGATCGTCATGCCGCCCACGATCAGGGCACCCAGGTGGAAGTAGGGGAAGCTGCCCGCGCCCGCTGCGGCGTACTCGGCGAAGGCGAAGCCGGCGGTGATCAGAACGACGACGGCGGAAAGAATCAGGGTGGAAAGCGTCTTTTTCATTTTGAGGTCCTCCAGTTTTTTTTGGCTCAGTGCTGAGGGCTTGCGGCTCGGGGATTTATTCTTCCTGCTGTTTCCCTTTCGCCTTATGCCCTTTGCCTTGCGCCTTTGTATATAGAAAGGAGCGTGCCAGGACGGGGGGATGAGGGGAAGATAGTTTGCAACACATCGATATGAATGGGAAATATGATGCGCTGGGGCTTGCCGTCTTGCCCCCCGGTATCCCCGGATAAGGCCCTGTTTTGAACGGAACGTTCAACCCGGGGTGAACGAAATGTAAAAGACGGGCGCAAGGCGTAAGGCATTAGGCGTAAGGCAAGAGAAAGGAAAGACAGAAGAGGCAGGCATTGGGCGTCGGGAGACGAGGCCCGGACGGAGAAGGTTTTCCATGCTCCAAGCAGAGGATGTCTATGGTATAAGGAAGTTGCAAGACCCGGGGAAAAGGAGGGTTGCCGATGAAGAGGATTCTGATCGGTTCTCTATTGACGGTGTTCGTGCTGTCCGGCGTTCACGGGGCCGTGCAGGCGCAGGAACGGAAACAGCCCGACCTGGGTGGCGGACACGTGGCCGTGCTCGACAGGGGAACCTTCGTCGAGGTCCGTGACCGCGGGCCCGGGCAACGCAGTGTTATCCTCTACGAGGTCGTCAAGGGGAAGATCCAGGTTGTTGATGCGGTTTCGGTCAGCAGCGATTTCACGAAGGATCCCCCCGTGATCCGATACACGCGGATCAAAGATATCAAGGAGCAATGACCGGTGGCGGGGAGAACCTTCTGTCTGAAGCCCCTGCCGTACCGGACCTCTCACCGCATCCCTCTAGCCCCTGGGCCACACCTTCTTGAAGGAAGCCTTCGGGAAGAAGCAGTGCGGGCATTCCTCGGGGGGCTCCGGACCGTAGTGGGTGTGCCCGCAGATCCGGCAGCGCCAGGCGACGGTGTCTTTCTCGAGATGGACGTCGTGCTGCGCCAGGAGCGGGAAATCCTCGATGGGCGGCATGACGGGCCTGTAGCCCTCGAGCAGGTAGCGGGAAACGACCACCCGCTGGATCTCACTCGTTCCCTCGTAGATCATCGGCAGTCGCATGTCACGCAGCAGCTTCTCGACGGGAAAGAGGCGCGTGTACCCGTACCCCCCGAAAATCTGCAGGGCCTCGCTCACCACCTCGAAGGCGGCCTCGGTGGCGTAGAACTTGGCGATCGAGGCCGAGATGGTCGGATCCATCCCCGCATCGTTCTCCCACGCGGCCTTCCAGGTCAGCAGGCGGGCCGTTTCCACCTTTTGGTACATCTCGGCGATCTTGAAGTCGATGGCCTGGAAGTCCGAAAGCCGGGCGCCGAAGGCGCGGCGCTTCTTCGCGTAGTCGATGGCCAGCTCCATGGCCGACCGTGCCGCGCCGACACCGAAGGAGCCGATGATCGGGCGTGTGCGGGCAAAGGTGGTCATGGCCATCACGAACCCTTCGCCGGGCTGCGCCAGGACGTTCTCCGCCGGCACCCGGACGTTGACGAGGTGAATGCCCGCCGTGTTGGAGCTGCGCTGGCCCAGCTTCGGGATCGTCCGGCCGACCGTGACCCCGGCCTGCCCCTTCTCGACGAGGAAGGCCGCGATCCCCTTGTGCCCCAGCGATGCATCGACGGTGGCGAAAATGGAAAAGTAATCGGCCACCCCCGAGTTGGTGATCCAGTACTTCGTGCCGTTCAGGATGTAGTCGTCGCCGGATTTCTCCGCCTTGCAGCGCATGCCCGCCACGTCCGAGCCCGCCAGCGGCTCCGAGGTGGCAAAGCAGATGAGCTTGAATTCCCTGGCCAGCAGGGGGAGGTATTTTTCCCGGATCTTCGCGTTTTTCGTCAGCATCAGGGGTTCGGTGCCCAGCGAATTGTCGAAGATCGACGTGGCAAGCCCCGCACAGGCCGCCGAGATTTCCTCGACCACCAGGGCGCTATCCAGCAGCCCCCGGCCCTGGCCGCCGTATTTCGCGGGGATGGTGAGGTTCATGATTCCCTCCTCCCAGGCCCGCCTGAGGATGTAGAGGGGCAGCTCGTCCTTCTCGTCGTAATGCCAGGCGATGGGAAGGACCTCGTCCAGGGCGAAACGGCGGGCCCTGTCCCGCAGTTCGATCTGTTCCGGGGTGAGAGAGAAATTCAGCATCGGCAGCCTCCTTTGCGGGTCGTTCAGAGGTGATCGGTCATGGATATCTTTCCCGATGGCGACAGACTCTTATAGAACGAAACGCCGACGGTTGGCAAGGTGTTCCTGATCCTCCCGATCGGCGGGTTTTTCATAGCACGGATTTCTGCTATAGTGTTCAAAATCTCAAAGGAGGGAATGCACCATGACGCTCGCCATGTACATCCTCATCGGGATCATCATCGTTGCCGCCGTCTATTTCCTCGTCCGGGGGAAAAAGTCCTAGGGCGCAGACCGGCGAGGCGCGTTGAGACTGCGGGGCCGACGGTCGCGCAAGGCCGACGCACCGCTTTGCCTCCGGTTGCGGACCGGCGCGCAAGAAAGGATTGACAGCCTGTCTTCGTTTTCGTAGTCTGAAACGCCCGTGCAGCCCGTCTCGAGGGGGATGGGCCCGCCGGGCCGAGACGGGGCGCCATCCGCAGACGTATGCACGACAAAGGCCTGCTCGTCCGGCGGGGAGGCCTCATCTCGAATCCCTGGATCCAGAGGAGGGGAGGGACAGGAATGAGGGGAAGACGGATAGGCCTGTGGGCCGTGCTGCTCGGGCTCGGGTTATCCCTTCTGATTCCGGCACCCGCGGCGGCCGAACGTTATCGGGTGAAATCCGGCGACAGCCTCTCCCGGATCGCGAGAAAATTCCACGTCACCCCGGAGGCCGTCCGGCATGCCAACGGGCTCGAGGGCGATGCCCTCAAGGTCCATCAGGTCCTCGTCATCCCCGGCGGCACATCGTCGAAACGGACCACCCCGAAGCCGTCGGCAAGCCCGAATCCCGCGGCGGACACGGAGGTCTACGTCGTGAAGCGGGGCGACACGCTTGCCGGGGTGGCCGCAAAGACGGGAATCGCGGCCTCCGAAATCCGCTCGATGAACGGGCTTCGTTCATCGAGATTGAAGGCGGGGCAGCGGCTCGTGCTCGCCACGTCCGGCGTGAAGGCCGCCGAGGACGAGGAGGATCTCGAAGAGGCAGGGTCCATCGAGGCCGATGAACCGGCCGCGCGAGGGGAAGAGGGGGGACGAGACGGGGTCTCTGCCCCTCTTTCACCGTACCGCTGGCAGAGTCCCGGGGAGCGTGACCTCTTCGTGCGGATGGTGAAATCCTTCGAGGGGGTTCCCTACAGGCTCGGCGGCAACACGATGGGGGGGATCGACTGCTCGGCGTTCACCCGAAAGATCTACGGCGTCTTCAGCATCGATCTGCCGAGAACGGCAAGGGAGCAGCTTCGCTGCGGGCAGCGCGTCGGACGTGAAGATCTCGACACGGGCGATCTCGTTTTCTTCCGGACCCGCCGAAACCGGATCCACGTGGGGATCTTCCTGGGCGGCGGCGAATTCTTCCACCTCTCTTCGAGAAACCGGGCGGGAAAGGTCGACCGCATCGACTCGGCCTATTTCAGCACCCGGTTCATCAGCGGGGTCCGTCTGATCGAATCGGAACGGCCCGTGAAGGCGCTGAGCCCGATCACCCCGGGCATGGAACCGGCCGTCCCCTCACCGGCCGTGTCCCCTTCGGCCGAGGCGGCGCACCCGCCGGGGGGATGAAACCTTCTCACCTTCGACTGGTCAGAGGGTGCTCGGGCCGTTGGTTCAAGAACGGCCATCGGAAGGCCTCCCGGTCCATCACCCGCTACTCCCGGAACATCATCCTGAGCTCGTACACCCCCGACCCGACGCGTTTTTGCATGTCGAAGCCCATCTTTTCGAAGACGCGGAGCATGGGGCGGTTCTCGAGCAGGACCTCCGCCGTGAAGCCGAGAAGACCCTGCCTCCTGGCCAGGTAGGTCAGGTAGCCCAGCAGCTCCTGGCCGATGCCCTTGTTCTGGTGCTTGTCGCTGACCGCGAAGGCGACCTCCGCCATGTGGCTGTCCCGCTCGATCTCGTACTGGCCGAGACCGACGATCTCCTCCCTGTCCTCCTCGCCCATCACGGCGAGGATCTCCATCTTCTTCGTGTAGTCGATGACGACGAAATCCTGGAGACGCTCGTGGGGCATGTCCTGGCGGTAGGAGATGAAGCGCCGGTACATGCTGTTGTCCGACAGGGAATAGAAGAAGTCCTTGAGACGATGTTCGTCGCTGATCTTCACGGGACGGAAGAGGAGGTTGACCCCCCCCTTCGTGGTCCGGTAGCTCTCCAGCTCCTCGGGGTAGATGCCCCGCTCGCCGGGGATGAAGGCCTGGTCCTTGTAGATGAGGCCGTTCTTCCGGGCCTCCTCGATGAGCCAGGGCCTGAACTTCGGGTGGGCGATGGCGATCAGTTCCATGGCCCGCTCGCGGACGTTCTTGCCCGGCAGGTAGGCGATGCCCCACTCGGTGACCACGTACTGAACGTCCCCCCGCAGCAGCGTCGCCCCGGCGCCTTCCTTGAGAAAGGGGACGATCCGCGAGACCACGTCGCAGGCCGCCGTGGACTGGATCGTCAGGATCGTCTTGCCGTTCCGGGCCAGGGCGGCGCCCCGCATGAAGTCCGCCTGGCCCCCGACGCCGCTGTAGAACGTCTTGCCGATCGACTCGGCCGTCGCCTGGCCCGTGAGATCGATCTCCAGGGCGCTGTTGATGGCGACCATGTTGTCCTGCCTTGCGATGAGCAGGGGGTTGTTCGTGTAGTCGATGGACCGGAAGTCGATGGAGGGGTTGTCGTGGAGGTATTCGTAGGTGGAACGCTTGCCCATGCAGAAGGTGGCTACCGTCTTTCCCCGGTTGACGGTCTTGCGGGAATTGTCCACCACGCCCTGCCGCATCAGCTCGACGATCCCGTCGCTGATAAGTTCCGTGTGGATGCCCAGGTGCTTCTTGCCGCGCAGGTTCACCAGAACGGCGTTGGGGATCGTCCCGTAGCCGACCTGGATCGTGTCGCCGTCCTCGACGAGGCGGGCCACGTAGTTGCCGATCCGCTGGGCGATGTCCGTGTCGGCCGCCGGGTAGTACTCGAGCAGGGGCTCGTCGTAGGGCACCAGGAAGTCGATGTCGTCGATATGGAGGAAGGTGTCGCCGTGGACCCGCGGCATGTGGCGGTTGACCTGGACGACGACGACGCGGGCCGTCTCGGCGGCGGCCTTGACGATGTCCACGCTGACCCCCACGCTGAGATAGCCGTGCTCGTCGGGCGGCGAGGTTTGGAGAAGCGCCACGTCCACGTGCTCGAGGCCGCGGCGGAACAGGCCGGGCACCTGGGAGAGGTTCACCGGCGTGTAATCGGCCAGCCCCTTGTTGACGGCCCCGCGGGTGCTGTCGCCGATGAAAAAGGAGTTGTGCCGGAAATTGGACTTGAATTTCTCGTCGGCGTACGGGGCCACGCCGAGGGTGCGGATGTGCAGGACCTCGGCATCGAAGAAGGCCTTGGGGTTCTCCTTGACGTAGCGGATCATGGCATGGACGAGATGCTGAGGCTCCGCGCAGGCCGAGGCGATGAAGATCGTGTCGCCCCGATGGATGTTGCCGAAGATGACTTTCTCGGGTGCGAATTTCGAGGGGTAGCGCTGTCTCCAGAGATCGAGGGCTTGGGCCTGTTCCTTCATGACGGGATTTCTCTTTCCGGGGGTTGTGGTCTGCCCATCAAGGTAAACGGAGGCGGTAAGGCTGTCAAGAAAGGAAATCGGGAGCCTCCGCGTGCCCCCTTTTTTGCCTTGATTCCTTGCAGGGTTGCATGTATAAAGCAACCGTTTTGCGAACCCTGCGATTCGATGCAGGACGGAGAGAACGCACGCACTGGAGATCATCAGAGGAGAGGGAGGAGCCATGGAATTCAAGCCCCGCGCCAAGCGTTCCCTGACCGCGATCATAGAGGATCAGGCCAAGAAGTGGGAACTGAACGAGAAAAAGAAATTCAAGCAGACGATTCGGCCCGTGATCGCCATCTCGCGGCTGCCCGGCAGCGGAGGGTGGTTTCTGGCACAGAGGGTGGCCAAGGACCTCAAGATGGACTACTGGGACCGCCAGATCATCGACGAGGTGGCCAAGAGCGCCAAGGTCAGCAAGCGGCTGATCAAGTCCCTGGACGAGCAGGACCGGAGCATGCTCGACGACTGGATCGAGTCCCTCGGGGAGCGCCACGTGTGGCCCTATGAGTTCATGGAGCACCTGACGAAGGTGATCGGGGCCATCGGCGCCCACGGCAACGCCGTCATCGTGGGCCGCGGGGCCGGCTTCATCCTGCCCCCCGAGGCCTGCCTCAGGGTTTTCGTCATCGCTCCGCTCGATGTGAGGGTGAACAACGTTTCGACCTTCTTCAAGGTCTCCAAGGAGGAGGCCAAGCAGCGGATCCTCTCGGTGGAGGCGGAGCGCATTGCCTTTGCCCGGAAATATTTCAACCTCGACCCTCTGGAGCCCAGCCACTACGACCTGATCATCAACACGCAGTATTTCAACCTCGACGAGGCCTCGAGGATCATCACCGCGGCATACGAGTCCAGGGACTGGCAGGATTTTTCGGCGAAGAAGGTCATCAAATAAGGCAAAGGGCTCGAGGCAAAGGGCAAAGGGCAGGAAAGGGAGCACACCGACACGCAGGCCGCCGTCGGGAATCGTAATCGTCCCGCCCGCCTTGCGAAAAAAAGCCCCGCCGGCCGGCGGGGCTTTCTGTTGCCCGTTGAATCTGTGAAAGACTAGAAGTTCTTGAAGTCCTTGTCGTCCAGGGGGATGACGGCCTCCGGCCGTACGTTGTCCGCCTTGGCGCCGGCCTTCTTCCCGAACCCTTTGAAGGAGAGGACTTTCTTCAGCACCGCCTGCGAAGGGGCCGATGCGGCCGATGCAGAGGAATGGTTCTCGATCCGGCCTCCCACGAGCATCATGAGCTCGGCGGCGATGTCCTTCATCTGTTCGGCCTGGGCGTTCATCTCCTCGGAGGCCGAGGCCGACTCCTCGGCGTTGGCCGCCGTCTGCTGTGTCACCTTGTCCATCTCCGCCACGGCCTTGTTGATCTGATCGATCCCCTGGGCCTGTTCGTGGGAGGCCGCGGCGATCTCGGAGACGAGATCGGCCACCTTGGAGGCGCTCTTCGAGACCTCGGCGAAGGCCACATTGGTCCGCTCCACGAGCTCCGAGCCCTCCTTGACCTTCTTGACCGTCCCCTCGATGAGCACCGAGGTGCTCTTGGCCGCCTCGGCGGCCCGCATCGCCAGGTTGCGCACCTCGTTGGCCACCACGGCGAAGCCAGCCCCCGCCTCGCCCGCCCGGGCCGCCTCCACGGCCGCGTTGAGGGCCAGCAGGTTGGTCTGGAAGGCGATCTCGTCGATCGTCTTGATGATCTTCGAGGTCTCGTCGCTGGCCTTCGAGATGTCCTCCATCGACTGGGTGAGCTCCGTCATGGAACCGTTGGCCCGCTCGACCATCTGGCGGGACTCCTTCATGAGCTTGTCCGCCGTCGAGGCGTTGTCGGCGTTCTGCTTGGTCATCGACGACATCTCCTCGAGCGACGAGGAGGTCTCCTCGATCGAGGCGGCCTGCTCCGAGGCCCCTTCGGCCAGCGACTGGCTCGCCGAGGACACCTGGCCCGAGGCCGAGGCCACCTGGTCGGCGGCGTCGTTGAGGTGCTTGACGGAGCGCGTCACGGGCACCGTGATGCTGCGTGCGAAGAATGTCACTGCCACCACGGTAAGGCCGAGGAAGATGACGCCAATCAGTAGGATGACGTTGCGGATCATGTGTGCTGAGGAAAGAAATTCCGCTTCATCCTGTGTCATGGCGACGCTCCAGGTCGTGTAGTCGACGGGGGCAAACCCCGCGATCTTCTTCACACCCTGGAGAGTATAGGGTTCGACGCCCGATTGGCGGGCGATCATCTTGCCGGTGATCTCCTTCATGCCTTCGAGATTGGCGGCATTGACCTCGAGGATGTTCTCTTTCTTCGGGTGGGCGACGAAGAGGCCGCTCTTGTCGATCATCCAGGCGTATCCGGTCTGTCCTACCTTGACCTGTGCGATTCGCTCGCAGAGGAAATCGACGTTGAGAATGGCCCCCACCATTCCGACAAACTCGCCGCCTGAACCGTAGATGGGTGCGCTGACCACGGAAACGGGCTTCCCGGAGGCGCGGGACTTGATTGCGGCGCCGATGAACACCTTGCCTCCCTTGGCCTCCTTGAAGTAATCACGGTCGCCCACGGCGATCCCTTTTGTCTTGCCGTTGCTGCCGTCGGCAATGATCGTTCCGCCAGCATCGGCCACGAACACGGATTCGTAGTCGCTCCCGCTGTGTTTCATCACTTTGGCGAATTCCGTTGAGAGCCGCTCGAGTTCACCGGAAGCATTTGCTGCTCCATCCTTGGATGACTTCGATGCCGCAGTAATCACATAGGGCTGCACGGACAAATGCGAGGCGACCTTCATTTCCTCTTTCAGGGCCACTTCGATCATGTCGGAGATGTTCTTGGCGATCTGCACGGCCTGCCCCCGGGCCATGTCCTCCAGGGCCCCCGTGGCCTTGTAGAGCGCGAAGCCCCCGATGACCAGGATCGGGATCAGGACCAGCATGATCCCGCCGAAGGTTAACTTGAAACCGAGCGTCCTCTTCTTCATCTGATGCTACCTCCCCGCAGAAAAAATGAATTGAAAGGGATGAAAACGAATGGTGAAACCACGTCAATGAACCGTGAACTGGAACGTCCCGAGCACCCGGTCGATGTCGAGCAGGATCTTGACGCTCCCCTCGGTCTTGGCCATCCCGAGGATGAAATCCGTGTTGAGCTTCACGCCGAAGGCGGGGGTGTTCTCGATGTCTCCCCCCCGGATGCTGAGCACCTCCGAGACGGCGTCCACGACGATCCCCATGGGCACCGCGCCCGCGTCGCCCAGGATCTCCACGACGATGATGCAGGTGCGCTCCGTGTACGCCGCGGCCTCGAGCCCGAAGCGCAGCCGCAGGTCGATGACGGGGATGACCTTCCCCCGGAGGTTGATGACCCCCTTGACGAAGTCGGGCGTCCGGGGCACCGGGGTGATCGGCATCATGCCGATGATCTCCCGGACCTTGAGGATGCCGATGCCGTATTCCTCGCCTGCCAGCGAAAAGGTAAGGTACTTGCCTTCTTTCGTCGCCTCGGGCTTCGTGCGATCGAGTGACGCCGTTTCCTGCAGATTCATCTCTTGCCTCCCGACTGTGAAGATTCCCGCCGCCCCCGGCCGGGGGCCGTTTCAGGCGGAGCAGGTCGGACCGAGAGTGTCCCCCGGTGATTGCCGCCGGCTGACAGGCCCCGATCCACGAACTCTATCGTCAGCGGTTCGGAAGAATTTAATACTTTTTTCTTAGATTCGAAGAAACATGCAAACTGCGTACCACATCGCCGGCCTGAAGTTTTCCTTGACCGGTGATCCGATTTCCCCTAAGATCCCTGCCTCGTAAAGAATGCATCCGCTCGTTTGGGAAGGGGGAACGACATGAAGATCATCCTGCTGGGGGCGCCCGGCGCGGGCAAAGGCACCGTGGCCAAGCTGCTGACCGATTACGACGGCTCCGTCCAGATCTCCACGGGCGACATTTTGCGGGCCGCCGTCCGTGAGGGCACCGATCTGGGCAAAGAGGCCAAGGCCTACATGGACCGGGGAGACCTGGTGCCGGACTCCCTGATCATGAAGATCATGGAAGTCAGGCTGCAGGAGCCCGACTGCGCCAGGGGGTTCATCCTCGACGGGTTCCCCCGGACCATCGCCCAGGCCGAGGCGCTCAGGGATCTGTTGAAGAAGCTCAACCAGGCGCTCGACATGGTGGTCAACCTCGAGGTGCCCCGCGAGGTGATCCTGGACCGCCTCACCACGCGCAGGACCTGCTCGAACCCCGCCTGCCAGGAAATCTACAACGTCAAGAGCAAGCCTCCCGCGGCCGACGGGACCTGCACGAAGTGCGGCAGCAAGGTCGTCCAGCGCGACGACGAGACGGAACAGGCGATTCTCTTCCGTCTGGAGACCTACAACCAGAAGACGGCCCCCCTCATCGGCTTCTACGAGAAGGAGGGGCTGCTGAGGAACTTCGCGTCGCTCTCGAGCGCCGACACGGTCGAGGCGGTGAAGGAGGCATTGAAGTAAAGGGTATCGGGTACAGGAACGAGGGATAGCAGGCGCAAGCCACAAGCACCAAGCAACAAGGCAAGAAAATCCCCCTCTTTCCCCCTTTGCAAAAGGGGGATGAAAGGGGGATTTTTTATAGTGCTTTTGTACTCAGGGGGAGTACAATGCCCCGTCGCTGAGGGAGAAAGACATTGTCCATTGATTACGAACGGGACTTGAATCCCGAGCAATACCGGGTCGTGACCGCAGAGGGCGGGCCCATGCTCGTCATCGCCGGCGCGGGCAGCGGCAAGACGCGGACCCTCACGTACCGGGTGGCCCGGCTCATCGAGACGGGCACCCCGCCGGAACGGATCCTCCTGGCCACCTTCACGAACAAGGCGGCCCGGGAGATGCTGGGCCGCGTGGAGCTTCTGTCGGGAGTGGACATCCGCAGACTCTGGGGCGGGACCTTCCACCACATCGCCAACCGGGTGCTGCGGCGGCACGGCGAGAGGCTGGGGTACGGCCGCAACTACTCCATCATGGACAAGGAAGACACGAAGTCGCTCCTCAATGCCTGCATCGCCGATGCCGGCATCGAAACGAAGGGGGGGCGGTTCCCCAAGGGGGACGTTCTGGGCGAGATCATCGGCTTTTCCGTCAACACGCTGACCCCGCTGGACGAGGTCATCGGCAGGAAGTACCCCCACTTCGGCGGCCTCGCCGGGGACATCCTCGACATCGCCGCGGCCTACGCCGAGCGGAAGAGATCGCTCAACCTGATGGATTTCGACGATCTGCTCGCGAACTGGCTCGCCCTGCTTCGAAACGAGCCGGACGTGTTCTGGGAATACGCGGAGCGTTTCCAGCACGTGCTGGTCGACGAGTACCAGGACACCAACAGCCTGCAGGCCGCCATCCTCGATCTGCTGGGCTCCGGGCACCGCAATCTCATGGTCGTGGGCGATGACCACCAGAGCATCTACTCCTTCCGGGGGGCGAACTTCGAAAACATCCTGCGGTTCCCCGACCGGTACCCCGATGCGAAGCTCTTCAAGCTCGAGATGAACTACCGCAGCACGCCGGAGATCCTGGATCTCGCGAACCGCACCATCGCCCGCAACCGCGATCAGTTCCCCAAGGAGCTCAGGGCGGTGCGCAGGGGCGGGTTCAAGCCCGTCTACGTCCCGGCGCGCAACGTCGCCCTGCAGGCGGCCTTCGTGGCGCGGCGGATCATGGACCTTGTCATGGAGGGGATCCCGATCCGCGAGATCGCCGTGCTGTACCGGGCCCACTATCACTCCATGGAGCTCCAGATGGAGCTCACGAAGCGCGGCATCCCCTTCGAGATCCGCTCGGGGATCCGCTTTTTCGAGATGGCCCACGTGAAGGACATCACGGCCTACCTCCGGGTGCTCGTCAACCCGCTGGACGAGGCGGCATGGAAGCGGGTTCTCGGACTCTACGAAAAGGTGGGCCGCGTCACGGCGGACCGGACCTGGAAGGCCCTGTCGGCCGAGACGGACCCCCTGGCCGCGATCGGGCAGGCGGCCTGGGTGAAGCGCGTCGGCAAGGCCGCGGCGCCGGGGCTCCTGCGGCTGGGGGAAACGATCAACCTGCTGCGCGAAAAGATTGCCGGGCAGGCACCGGCCGATCTCATCCACCTGCTTCTCAACCGCGGGTACCGGGAGGATCTGCAGGATCGTTACACGGACAGCTTTTCCCGGGAGGAGGACCTCCTCCAGCTGGCCAACTTTTCCAGCCGCTTCTCGAGCCTGACGGACTTTCTCGCGGAGCTCTCCCTGCTGACGAACACGGCGGAAAGCGAGGCGAGCGCAGCGGAGGAGGAACAGGACAAGGACAAGGTGATCCTCAGTTCCATCCACCAGGCCAAGGGGCTGGAGTGGTCCGTGGTGTTCATCATCTGGTGCGCCGAGGGGATGATCCCCCTGGCCCGATCCCTCGACGAAGCGGGCGGGGAAGAGGAGGAGAGACGGCTTTTCTACGTGGCGGCGACGCGCGCCAAGGACCAGCTCTACCTGTGCCACCCGTTGATCGATTACTCGAGGGGGATGGGCATGGTGCCGCTTCGTCCTTCGAGATTCATCGAGGAGCTCGAGGAGGACGCCTTCCACCCGACGGAGCTGCCCTATGAGCAATGGGTCATCGATGAAGATTGATGTCGAGGCGGGTGACCGGGGGCGCATCCCGTCGGGGTGCGCAACCCTGTCCGGTTCCTCCATTGCCGGACGCCCCGCGATGCGGATCAGGGCGCCAAAATCGCCCCTCTGCTGCGTTGCGTCACGCCTCGTCCTGAAACGGCTGTTTCCTTGATCCGCGGCGTTGATTCGTAAAGAAAATCCCCCGTCCATCCCCCATGATAAAAGGGGGAAAGAGGGGGGATTCCAGCGCCTTGCTGTCTCGTGCCTCTTTCCTGACCCTGCTCTCAGAAAGAAAAGCTCAGGTTCACGCCGCCGTAGAAATAATTGTCCTCCTTGCCGTTCTTGCTGCGTCCCTTCATCTCGTTCTTGGCGTCATCGGAGAGGGGAAACACCCAGGACACCGTCGGGGCGATGGTGACGTACTTGTACGGCGTGATGGGCAGGGTCGCAGAGATGACCCCGTCGTGGAAGCTGCTGAATTTGTCCGTCGTCGGCTGCGCGTTGTCGTCGAACTTCGGGTAGGTGGAGGCGTCTTCGCTCTTGAGATAGCTCACCGAGCCGGCGAGCTTCAGGCCGATCATCTTGGTCAGCTCGAAGGTGTGAGAAACGCCGAGGAGGCAATACCACTGGTGGTAATGGTCGATCTCCTTGTAGACGGTGAGCGTCGGGCTCAGCAGGACATTGCCGGCCAGCGTGACAAAGAGCTCCTGGGAGTCGAGCGGGTCGGCGGCTCCCGGGTAGGGGGCATTCAGGGAATAATAGATGTAACCGAGCCCTGCCGTCACGGGCCCGAAGGCCCTGCTGTAGGAAAGAGTCAGGTCCGTCTCGGTCCAGTTGCTCGAATAGGAGGCGTCGGTCGGCGAATAGGGGTTCGTGTCCAGATTGCCCCAGACGTTTGCGTTCAGCCCCTTGTAACCGACCGTCATCGACGGCTGGATCACGAGGCTGTCCCTCGTCTGCTGCTGCCCGCGCCAGATGTAGGCGCTGAGCGCCGACACGGTGAAGTCGGCCGTGGGCCGCTCCTCCGCCGGGGCCGGGGACGCCGGCTTGGCCTCCTGGGCCATCGCCTCGGTCAGCAGGCTCGTCGTGATGCCGAGGATGAGGAGCGATACGATCACCAGTCTGAAGATCCGATCCAGCAGAGCCATGGTCATAGGACTTCTCCCTTCCAGGTATTTTTTTATCCGGCGGATCGCAGCGGCTTGAACCGGAGCCGCAAATCCGCCGTGACCGGCCGCTCGGTGGAGGAGGGCCGCCGGCCCTGCCGAGGGGGAGCGGCAAGGCCGGCGGCTCGAGGGTACTCTCTTCGGCGGCGTTCGGGAGTCCTTCAGAACAAGGCCCGTGCCAGGACAGGGAAAAGCGGCGTGGAATGAGCGTAAGGAATCGGAATGACGGGAAATAGTGCGGCTATGGAAAAATGGCGAAAGAAGAAAAAGAAGCGAAATATAACCACATAAATGTCACAAATATAATTTAATACAACAAAAGCGTATAAATAAGATATCGCGAAACACTACTGTCCCAACGTTTGACTAGTTAGAGGGCGGAAACCAGCCTACCAAGGCTATTTGAGAGGAAACATGTCCGTAATCGATTTGAACTCGACTTGGCTCCGGTGCCATACTTCCGCATCCTTGCGGAAGGAGACGGCGGATGAACACCGGACGGACGATCTTCTCTCAACTTATGGACTTCCTGCCAACACACGAGTTTCGCTCCTGCGTCGAGCGCTACAACGGCAACTACAAGATGGCTCTTCCGGGATATTCGTACAGCCAACCAGAGATAAGTCTCTGTAATAGTTGTTTAAACGCTCTTTGAAAGTTGACACGCGCACACGGCGTCGGTAGAGTGGACCGATGCTGTCGGTAAAAACACTCCGAGACGCCTATCGATTCCCTGGTTTTCGCACCCGCGCCACGCTCAGGCCGCACCCCGAGGACCCCGGCGGATATGTCCTTCGCCTTGAGCGACGTCAAAAAAAACGGTCTGC